>OLOW01003115.1_pt1 | contig 10725 bp, 17 predicted proteins | sample 1672801 | NCBI WGS metagenome assembly OLOW01 (sample SAMEA3136725, study PRJEB25190) | human gut metagenome | biome: human gut; feature: human-associated habitat; material: faeces | place: Austria | collected 2013
ATGTATTTGCTGCCTGTCATGTAAAGTATCAGGACAGCAGCACAAAGGAAATCATTGAGGCCACCTTTACAGCGCCTGGGAAAACAGGAAAGACATTGCAGGTAAAAGAGCAGGTGGCGAATACAGCTGAAGCGGAGCGTCTGGCAAAGAAACGGCTCCGTGAAAAGAATAAGAATGAAATCACCGCCAGTATATCTTTGCCGGGAAGTTTCCATATTGCGGCCGGAATGACCGTCATGATGCAGGGCTTCGGTGCTTTTGACGGTAAATATATCATCACGGAAGCAGAACATTCCATGAGCGGAGGATATACCGTCCGTGTCGATTTGAGGAGGTGTCTTAATGGATATTAAGTCTCTGATCCGCGTGGGCTCTGTATCCAGTGTGAATCCGGCCAACGGGACTGCCAGGGTGGCTTTTGAGGCCAATGATGACAATGTGACATATGAGCTCCCTGTCCTGACACGGGGAAGCAAGGCCAATAAGGACTACTGGATCCCGGATATCGATGAGCAGGTAGTATGCCTGTTCCTGCCAAACACCTCCGGAAGAGGGGTATGGCAGGGCTTTATTTTGGGAACGTTTTACAGCCGCACGGATGCGCCGGTGGAAAATTTGCAGGATGTGCGGGCAATCAAGTTTTCTGACGGCACGGAAATCCGGCATGACCGGTCGAGCGGGGATTTGACAATTCACGCAGCCGGAAATATTTCCATTATTGCTGATGGGAATATCACCGTGAATGGGCAGATGATTTATCTGAATTAAGGAGGCAAGAATGCCGCAGGCAACAAGGTTGGGAGACAATGACACAGGACACGATGCCTGCCCGCCGACAGCGCTGGCATCGGCCAGCGGAAATGTCCTTATCAACGGGAAAGGAGCAGGCCGGATGAGTGACAGCTATGCGCCGCACGGCTGTGTCGATCATCCTTCTCACAGCGGCGTGCTTTCCTCCGGGAGCGGAACGGTCCTGATCAACGGACGCAAAGCAGGCCGGATCGGGGACAGTGTGAGTTGCGGAGGAAACGCTGCGGAAGGAAGCAGTAATGTAATTATAGGAGGTTAGTATGTACGTAGGATCCCTGGGCAGCATCCTCTTTATGACTTCCTCTCAGGTGGTTAATACTTTCCACGATTACAGCAGGGAGTCGTCCGGACGATGGGCAAAGCATGAAATCATAGGGCAAAAACCAGTTATGGAATTTTTAGGCCCCGATACGGAGAAAATCAGCTTCAAGATGCTGCTCCGGCGAGACCAGGGAATATCTCCGAAGGAAGAGCTGAAACAGCTCCGGGAATACAGAGACACGGGGGCAGTTTTGCCTCTGATCATCGGCGGGAATGTGGTTGGAGATAATTTCTGGGTGGTGGAGTCGATTGGGGAAGCCGTGAATTACTGGGACTCTTTAGGGGGAATTCTGTCCGTTTCTGTAGATGTTTCGCTCTCTGAATATACAGAAAGGCTGGTGGTGTAAGTGGATGTTTCCCTTGTTGTGGGAATACCTTCTGAAGTAAATTTATCCCCTGTGAATGGGTATGAAGAAATCCTACAGAATGTACGGACAATCCTTGCAACACCTGTGGGAAGTGTACCGCTGGATCGGGACTTCGGAGTGGATATGCGCTTTATTGACCGTCCGATTCCTAAAGCGCAGGCAGAAATATCCTCCGGAATCGTTAACGCCATCCGTACTTATGAGCCGCGGGTTTCCGTCAAAGCAATAACATGGACCGCGGATGCGGATGGGATTTTGAGACCGAAAGTGACGGTGAGAATCAATGACACTGAATGATTTGCAGGATGTGGTCTTTGTTGATGCCGATAAAGAATCTGTGCAGGCGGAGCTGATCGGGCTCTATACATCTATCACAGGGCGGACGCTTGCCCAGGGAGATCCGGTACGTCTTTTCCTGCTGACCATCGCGGAAATCATCATCCAGCAAAGAGAATTCATCAATTACACAGGGAAACAGAACCTTCTGAAATATGCAGTCGGGAATAATCTGGACCATTTAGGGATCCTTGTGGGAGTGGAACGGCTTCCGGCATCCCCGGCAGTCACCACTGTGCGTTTTACCCTCTCGGGAAAAAGAGCGGTATCCACTGTGATCCCTGCGGGCACCAGAGTTACCGCGGGAGATAATGTGTTCTTTGCTATCGGTGCAGATGCAGCCATTCCCGCAGGAATGTTGCAGGTGGAGGTTCCTGCGTCCTGTACGCAGACAGGAACGATCGGGAATGGATATCTTCCCGGTGAGCTGTCCACTCTGGTGGATCCGGTACCCTTTGTAGCTTCTGCACGTAATACAACTACATCGGAAGGCGGAAGTGAGATAGAAAACGACGAAAGTTTTCGGGAAGCCATTCGTGAGGCACCGGAAAAATTTCCTACCACCGGTCCCTCCGGAGCGTATGAATATTATGCCAAACGGGCTTCTTCTCTGATTTCTGATGTCCTGGTATGGTCTCCGGAAGCGGGCAGGGTGGAAATCCGCCCCCTTCTGGAAGGCGGAAGGGTCCCGGGAGAGGAAATTCTGAATCTTGTAAAGGCTGCGTGCAATGATAAAACGGTGCGGCCTCTGACAGATCGGGTGAGCGTACAAGCTCCGACTGTGAAGAATTATGATATTCATGTTACTTATTACATCGGAGCAGACAGTGAAAGCTTTTCTGCAACCATCCAGCAGGCCGTCACGGAAGCGGTCAATCAATACGTTGAATGGCAGAAGGAGAAGCTTGGCAGAGACATCAATCCGTCGCAGCTGATGAAGAATATCATCGAAGCGGGAGCCAAACGGGCGGAAATCACAGAGCCTGTATTTACGAAAGTAGAAAGCACAGAGGTGGCTGTAGCGGATCAGATATCAGTGGCCATGGGAGGGATCGAAAGTGAGTAACCTGTCTGAACAGAAACTGATTACCATTGTCCAGTCTTCCATTTCCGGAGATAAGACGATCCGGAACATTTCCGCAGCTACTGATCCGGGGCTCCGGAAAATCTCCAGAGATGCACTTCTTCTTTTACTTCTTCCCAGGCTGGATGAACTTCCGGAGAAAATCGTCGATGCCCTGGCATGGCAGTACCATGTTGATTTCTATGATGACGCAGCTACGTTGGAGAAAAAACGGGCGCTGGTGAAGCAGAGTATAAAATGGCACCGCCGAAAAGGGACCCCGGCTGTGGTAGAAGAAGTCTGTACGGCGATATTCAAATCCGCAAAGATTGAAGAAAACTGGGAGTATGGTGGGGAACCCTATCATTTCAAGGTTGTGATGATTACCGAAGCGGTTCCCGACATTTCCGTGATCAACAGCCTGTACCGCGCCATCGAACACACGAAAAATGTTCGCTCCTGGCTGGACGGGGTGTCTTTTCACAGAGACTTGCCGAAAACGATTTACTACGCACTTCCTGTTGCCTCTACAAAAGTTATCAGTATTTATCCTGCAGCTTTCAGGATGTCGGATATATCCGGTACTGTACGTGAAGCTGCAGGAGTGAGAGTTCAGAGAAAGGTGGAAATTCAATAATGCCAAACTGGAACGGGCTTGTATTAACTAAGAAAGGACAGCTCCTGCAGGCGAAAGTAGGAACTGGCGTTGTGCTTGCACTGACTAAAATGAAGCTGGGGTCTGGTGTTTTGCCTAATGGGACTTCGCTTGAAGACCTGACAGACCTTGTGACGCCGGAACAGAATGTAGGGATTGCGTCCAAAGAAGTTCTGACAGATCAGAAGATTTGTAAAATCAGTGCGACAATCACCAATGTCGGACTTTCCGCGGGATACTATGTGCGAGAGCTTGGCGTTTTTGCTAATGATCCGGACGATGGGGAAATCCTGTATGCTGTTACATCTGATTCCGCGCCGGACTACCTTCCCCCGGAAGGAGGTTCTACAGCGGTATCCCAGGAATTTGCCGTATATATTGCGGCATCTAATGCATCCAATGTTAATGTTTCTATCGATCCGGGGGCCCTAGCAACGATGGGCTATGTACAGTTGTCCATCAATACCCATAACGAAGATCCGGCAAGTCACCCGGATTTAGATTTTGTAACGCAGCTGGATGCTGCGGCTGACGGAATTCATTACCAAACAAGAAATGGGGAAACGGATCAGGTTATTGATCTCATCAACCAGCTCCAGGCAACGCTCTCTCAGGGAACAGTACCGAGCGGAAATACCGGAACTTTGGCTGCTCTGCTTTCCGGAATCATTCACCAGATCAAGGCACTTTCTGGCAAATCTAACTGGTGGGAAACACCAAAAAATAATTTTGAAACACTGTCTGCCGGCGACCTTACCGGCATTCTTCCAGTAGCTCATGGTGGTACAGGAACCGATTCATTAGCCAATGTAACCGTTGGCAAAGCAGGCACTCTGGTCGGGGATGCAGGGCTGTGGGACTACCTGCACAGGCTCGGGGTAAACCCAACACTGCCGACAACGAACGCCGCACTTAACGCACTGGGTGTGTTTATGAGCAAATTTGATCAGAACAATAAAATAGCAAACCAGCCAAGCCAATATGGGCAGCTTCTCAACCTTCCTGCGGATAAAGGAATTGAATCGGCGCAACTTTGGATTTCGCAGCCTTCCGGCATGATGTATCGCCGTGGTGGAAATGAAGCAATCGCAATCAACAACACTCCGTTCAAACGGTTTCTCGATACGGACGACCTCTCAGCAGCGGGCGTCGTCGCGGGCGATGTGTCGAATGCGAATGCATGGTGGGTAAAGCTCGGCGGTGCGGTGCCGCTAATTATACAGGGTGGAAGGCACACTACGGGAAGCGCCGCTTTTAGTTTGCCGATTGCCTATCCCAATACAATTCTCTCAACCGTGGCTACAGGCGAGATAGATAGATTGACTGAGTTCGTAAAATTAATCGGCTATAACCGCACTTTCATCGCCTTGCAAAGTATAAGCCGAGAAGGGAATGACACAGGGGCTCGCCCTATCCAATGGATTTCAGTTGGCTACTAGACAGGGTGGATATAGAGCTGGTAAATCCGGATCATGGGCAATAGCATTCCCTCACGCTCTGCTGGGTATATCAGGCGATTATTCAGGCGAAGGCGGTAATCTGGACTGGGGCCCATCAATCAGCGGAACTACTACTGGATGGAGCAGTGACAGCTGTGGATCTGAATTACGAGTTATCGCAATAGGCTATTAGACAGGGTGGATTTAGCTCATCGGGCACATTCATTTACCCCATATCAATATCAACTTTCCTTACTGGGGGCACTACAACAAGAATGACTTCACGAGATTATGACAGTGACTGGGGAGACATACTAGGAGCGCCCACGTCATCGTATTTTCGCTTTCGCCAAAATGGTTGCAGTGACGGGACCTACTGCTGGCTTATCGGGCGATGAGGATAGCTGCTTATATGCCGACTGCCAGCCATGTTAACCGTTTATCGCCTATATCGTAACCCGAGTAATAGATGAAAGATGATCCAGAAAACGTCTTGATATGTTCGAGCCCGCGACCGGAAGGATTCTGATTATTTACCACTGCAAGCCCCGCAATGCCTAATACATTCGAAAACGAGATAGGATACTTGACCGCGATATCACTCCTTAAACCTACCCACGTATATCCACCCTGTAGAAAATGATTTCCGTAGAATGGCAGAAAAGCCAATAATTACGGGTATCCTAGAATTGTCTATTTGCCCGAAATCCTAGAAATCGCAAGAATCCTAGCAACAAAAAAGTATCACGATACATACAATACTCGCGGTACTTTTCAAATTGGGCAATTCTTTGGTTAGTAGCAGGTTAGTATCAAATCTTTTCGACGGCTTTACGTAGTTGTCTTAGATTTTTGTGAGTGTATACTCCGTTAGTCACATCATGTCTAGCATGACCAAGGATCATTTTTCTGGCGTTGTCATTCACTTCGGCATTATCTAGCCATGTAGCGCAGGTATGACGGGTATCATGTAATTTGTGCTTTTGCCCATTTATTGCTTTCATAATTCGAGAGAAAACTCTAGAAAGTTTTGTGTAGGTATAGGGGCGGCCGTCTTCAGTACATATGAGATAAGCACCAATGGACGACAGGCGCACTTCAATGAGTGGCCATATTTTACTATGGATTGGGACAATGCGGACGCCAGCAGCTGTCTTAGATTTCCGAATATTGATATATTTCTGCTTTTTATTGATATCCGATTTTAAGAGGTTGCGGAGTTCGCCATTTCTCATGCCTGTATAGATGAGTATTAAGATGATATCAACGTCTGGAGTATCTACAATTTTCCATAGTTGATTCACCTTCCGCTTACTGATTGCTTGATGAGGATTCACAGGGTGATTCTTCCCGATTTTTATCAACCCTGTAAAGTCACGAGAGGTATACTCCATTTCTCTGGCATGAGCGAAGAGTAGGGATAACAAATTACGCACTTTCTTTTTGCTGGCATAGGAAAGATTAGTCATATCATCGATGACGGCTTGCAAGTGGCTGTATTTGATATCTGCTATTGGTAAATCATACAGTGATGCACAATGCTTATACGCGCACTCATAACCGTTGATGGTGGATTTTGAAACCGATGCATATGAGATGTGTTTAGGCATCCATCTTGCGTATAACTCGGCAAATGTAATTTTCGAAAGGCGGTGCAGACTATGAGACTGATTATAGTCGACCTGATATGCCATAGCTTCCAGCTTAGTGGCGAAATAGCCCATAGCTTTTTGTTTGCCATTCACAGAGATCATAAATACGAATGGCCTCCGCCTTGCCCCGCTTAATTTTTTGATAGTTCCATAACCATTTGGATTTTTCATTTTTTCAAACCTCCAATCATATTGATGGAGGTTATTTTAATGGAAGGAGATAGTGAGATGGAAGTTTCAATCGCTAACCCCACACTCACCTATTTGTCTATCTATGACGCAACAGGTGAAAGAGTAACGTCCTTCGTAACTGGCGTACATGGTGACACGGTGGAAGAATTGCAAGCTAAAGCGGAGGCAGAATATCCGGATAAAATCCATGTCGTGCAGGATGCTTTGACCTATAACAAAGCACTTCAGGGAGATTTGCTGTATAAAGATGGGGAATATCAGGCTAGGCCGGAACCAACAGAGGATGAGAAGCGCGAGACAGCACTCGCAGCCCTTGATTCTGAATATTCAACCAAAATCAGTGAGGTCGAATCCGAAATGGCAAAGGCTAAAGCCGTAGAAGATGAGGACTACTACAATGACCTCAAAGCTGAAAGAGAAGAACTGGTTGCAGAATACACAGAAAAGAGAGGAGCGATTTAAATGGAAAGATGTTTCCTTTGCCATCGCAAGATGGATAACAAGACTGGGCTTTGCACAAATCCAAAATGTGTGAGAAGCAAGCCGCTTGTTGAAAAGGCGGAAGTGAAAGAGGGTAACAAGGTGAAAGCCAATGAATCTGAATGAGATCAGTATCTGGGTAGGAAAAGTGTTTGACGGGCTATATATTGGCTGGCCATACAAGACGGCTTTGGGCATCGTATTTCTGGCGCTGGAGCGGCACCTCGAACTCTTTACCGCGTTCGCCTGCATTGTGTGCGTGGATTTATTCGCCAAGTTTATCGCGCTGTCCTACGGCTATTTGTCTGAGTCTATGACGGAGAAGCCGTCCCTTATCGACTCTGTCAAGGGCATCCCGGCAGCGCACCGCGCGGGCGTCATCAATAGCTACGCTATGCGCACGCAGTTTGTCGAAAAGATTTCCGTGTACATGCTGCTTGTCGTTACAGGAGCCCTGGTGGACTTCATGCTGGGGCGAAGCGAGTTTGCAAATCTTGTGATCGCTTACTTGGCATCGTCCGAACTGCTGTCCATCGTGGAAAATCTGGATGACGCCGGTGTGTCTGCCGTGCATGACCTGGCCGGGCTGATTAAGAGGAAGAGGGTGTAAAAATGAATGTCATTGATGTATCAGATTGGAATGACCACATCAACTGGTCGCATCTCATTGCCGCAGGAGTCGGTGGTGCGATTGTGAAGATTTCCGAAGGCAGAACACTCAGTAGCTTGCACGGTAAGCATATCGCAGGCGCAGAGGCTAGAGGATTGCCATGGGGAGTATACTGCTACACTCATGCACAAACAACAGCACGGGCAGAGGAAGAAGCTGCTAGAGTGATTGAGGCTTTAAATGCGCTGGGATATGGAGCACCGCCTTTGGGGATTTGGTTTGACGTGGAAGCGCCCGAAGTCATTGGGCAGGATCCTGATGACGTGACCGCAGTTTGCAGTGCGTTTATCTCTGCATGCAATGCCGCCGGCTATTCCGCTGGGATCTATGCCAGCCTCTCAACATTGACAGACTGCATCAATGTTAATGATCTGGCCGACTATGTGCCGTACTGGTGCGCTCAGTATGGGACGAGCGAGTGCGGCTTCCACGACAGCTACCCGGGCAACATTCTCGCGGGCTGGCAGTGGACCGATTGCTATAGCATCGGCGGGCAGAATTACGACATGAGCGAATGGTACTGATGAGGTGATTGTATTGTGCAAATCAATAAAAAGATTGTGTATCTGCTGGCTGGGGTGCTTGCTCTGGCTAGCTGCTGGTACTTCCTCGCAGGCCGAGGAGATGTATCAGATATCGGAAAGCGAGCTGACGACACTCGAGCAGGATTTGAATCAGCTGGCGAAGAACAACGAGACCAAGCAGCAGCTCTTGACCGAGCAGAAAACGCAGCTGACAGAAGCCAATCGGCAATTAGAGACAGTGCAGAAAGAGCTGACCGCGTCCAAGAGCTTGAACGCTCAGACGCAGAAATCATTAGAGAGAGTCAATCAATCCTTGAAGCAATTAGAGGACGAGGCGAAGCAGAAAATTAGAGTAAAGACCCGCCAGCGCAATTTGTGGATTGCGATTTCCGGCGGGCTTTTGTATGCATGGATTAAGAAATAGGGGGGCATATGCCAAAATCTAATACTTATGAAGAATTTGTCGACAAGTTCAAACCAAAGAAGACCACAGATGACTGTTATACGCCGGGCGCAATTTATGAGGCTGTGAAGGACTGGGCAATCAAAGAAATGGATTGGGGGGACCGGACGATAGTCCGTCCATTTTGGCCGGGCGGCGACTTTGAAAATTTCGACTATCCAGCAGATTGCGTAGTTATCGATAATCCGCCATTTTCCATCATGGCGAAAATCGTGAGGTTCTACGAGGAACATAACATCGACTATTTCTTGTTTGCGCCGCACCTCACGTGTTTCTCGATTCGAGCGGCGCATAGCCATATTTGCGTCGGGGCGACGGTTACATACGACAACGGCGCTAAAGTAAGCACTAGTTTTGTAGCATCTAAAGGCCCGCTGATCCGAAGTGCACCAGACCTGTACCGCATACTTGATGAAGCGAATGCCGCGAACATCAAGGCCAAGAAAGCGCCACCACGACCGGTGTATACGTATCCAGATAACGTACTGACATCGAGCGCCGTGGCGTTGTTTTCTAAATACGGAATCGAATACCGCGAAGATATTGGCGTATTTGTTCCCGCCATGGACGTCCAGCGCGAAGTAGGGAGAGGTATTTTTGGCTACGGCTACATTGTACCCGAAGAGGCAGCACGCAAGGCACAGGAGGCAGCTCGCAAGGCGCAGGAGGCAGCTCGCAAGGCGCAAAAAGAGAGAGCAATACGCTGGGAATTGTCAGAACGGGAGCTTACACTGCTACGCACCGCCGAAGAAGCCGCGAAGCAATAAAAAGGACGTCTTGATTTAGCACATTGTTAAATCAAGACGTTTTTTTTTTATTTTGTAAAAAAGCTGAAAAGTGCGATAAAATCGGATAAAATAGCTTTTTTTTGCTTGACATTACATCGAATAAGGTGTATAATAAATACAGAATTAAGGAAGGGAGGTGGTCAAAATGAACAAGGAAGATATGAAATGGCTAATCCAAATGATGCTAATCATCGCAGTTCCAATACTCGTTGAGTACATCAAGCAAAAAGAGCTCTTCAAACGTCACCATCACCGCAAATGATTCAGACGATTAAAGAGCTGAGGTGCAAGAGGGCGAACGCCCTCTTGGCAACCTCATTATATCACATGGAGGTAGTAAAATGAAATTCTATGATTTTATCGCGTTGGGACTTTGGATCACATCCCTGTCCTTCGTCAATATCAGTAAGGAATTTATACAAGGCGCAGTTACGGCGGCAGTATTTTGTGGTTACGTAGTGTGGAGAATCAGAAAATGAAAATCATCGACGAAGTGATGACGACAGCGGAAGCTGCAGAACGTTGGGGAATTTCTGCGATCACAGTAAAGCAGGCGTGCTCAGGACAAAAGGGGCTCCCGCCTCGTTTTAAAGAAGGCGAGGAGTTCCGCAAGTCCGGTCGCACATGGCTGATAACGAAGGCAGGCATGGAGCGCCTGTATGGGAAAGAAAAAGAAGGCAAGGAGTAAGGGTAGTAACAGGGAGGCAGTGGGTAGCAATAGGGTAGCAGTGAACCCTATTTTTGCGGAAAGTTATCGAGCATATAGCAGATAAGGAAACATAGATAAAATGGACTATGCGAGCGATAAGCACTGGGAAAATGCAGGAATTGACCGTATTTGTCGAAGGTAAGAAATAGAACTCGTCAAAAGCACGAAAAAAGGGGCTGTGAAGAAATGAGGATTCATTTCTTCACAGCCCCTTTTTTCGTGCTTTCATTTGGTTCAGGGCTCTCGTGGCGGCTT
>OLOW01003122.1_pt1 | contig 10715 bp, 9 predicted proteins | sample 1672801 | NCBI WGS metagenome assembly OLOW01 (sample SAMEA3136725, study PRJEB25190) | human gut metagenome | biome: human gut; feature: human-associated habitat; material: faeces | place: Austria | collected 2013
GGATTTTCGAGCAGGCAGCCGAACTCATCCAAAAGCCCGATCGAATAGGCCGCCACTTGGTCGTCACGATGCCCGCCCCGGAAAACCCCTGACGGGGTGAAACCTGGCAGGAACCTCTTCAACCGGACAGCCTCTTCCTTACGTCCTTCGGCGACGGCATGGCGATAGGCGGTGATTTCACGGACCCAACGGCGACGGCGAATCAGGATGATAATTTCTTCGAGGGTGGTTTCTTCACTTTCGTACTTGTAAAGAGAGGGAAACAACGAGACTTTGTGTTCCTTGTTCATGACTGATTTTTTTATTTGATTAATAATGGACAAAGATACGCTATTGCTTCAGCCTTGTCAATGAGTGAAAAGTAACGAAAGGAATACAATGCTGATTGATTTTCAAGGCATATAGAGATGCCATCGGCAAAAAGCCGTTACTTTACGGTACCGAGCATGCCGGAATTAGTGGAAACAAAACAGCAGGTAGAAGGCTTGTGCATTTCGTTAAATGCAGGTCATGGACGGCCGGTCTGGGTTGAGCCCCGTAATCCGGCATGGTTTTGAAATGGCACTAATTCATTAACAGGCAAATATGCTTGTTCAAATGCCTTGTCGCCGGCTAATTTCCGATTTCTAACCAGTTGCATAAAACATTTGCTCGCAGTCGCGTCTCGGCGGACTTCATTGCTTCGGTTTTGGCTTTATAGCGAATCCCTAAACGGTCGCAGACGCTTCTGACTATGGTGTCTAGCTGCTTTGAATCGTTGAGCATATCGTGAGTCACCAGGAATACATCGAATCCCATGCTCTGCAACGCAGTCATGCGCTCCGCATCGTGGTCAAGTATTGCGCCCGAGCCATGAATGACTTCACCTTGGATTTCGATAATTGCCCCTTTCATGAGAATCGGATTTACGATCACGATATCGCCGTAGCAGACCTTTTGACCTGCAATGCTTTGCGCCGATATGGAAAGAGGGGTCAAGTCGTTGGCATAAACGTTCGTGAAGCCCGCGCCGCCAAGACGCCGCGGACGGTTTAGAAGCAAGATTCCTGCAACCTCGAGCGGAGACGCAGCAATGCCGATAACCTGCTGAGCGGCATCATAGAACTGCTTTCCCCACATTTGACTTTTGACCTTGTCGGCGAATTGATGCAAGTCGCTTAATTCGATGAGTGGCTTTCTCATCCAGAGAGAAGTTCCTTTAAGCTTCGTAACCTTTCTACTATCCTCATGCCGGTCCGTTTGTCCTTCTTTTTCCGAGGCCTTTACGGTTACACGGGCATAAACCCGTTTCCAAGGTGCCTCGTCTTCGCCTTCATCAAGTTCGAATAGATCTTGCGTACTGCTCTGGTGAAACTCTTTTGCCGCCATTTTTAATTGCATTTCGGCGGCGGGAGTCGGCTCGAAAACAGAAAACCAGCCGCAAAGTTCGTACATAGCCAGTACGAGATCTATTTGGGACACAAAGCGTGTCATAGTAAATAACGTGTTAAGCGGATTGGTGACGCTAAAGCCTAAATGAGTGTCGGTTGTTGTGCCGGTATCCGAAGCCCCTTCCCAGCGAATAGTGGAGCGCAATCCCGAGTGGTGATTACAACAACCTGGCGAAGCAACAGCGATAATCGGGGTCTTGAGGACATCGGTTACGAAAGGGGCTTGGGATAGGGCCCGCCAGCCGTCATCGGAGCTGGGTAGGCGCGGGTAGAGGTCATGCACCTGCGGTGGGCAGCGCCAGTAGCGGAATGCGGTGTTTGCGCAGACGATTTCGTCCATGTGGCCTCCCCTGGTTTCGACCGTAGGCCGTGCGGATTGCGGGCATGGCCGATTATCTACCGGGGCATCATGCGGGTAAGTACGGGAAGCAAACCAAATGCTGACAAAAGCATGCCGAGTTCCGCCGAAAAACCGTCGTGTGATAGAAAACCGCTGGAAGGAGCTTTGGGCATGTGGTCCCTGTCTCCACATTTGCGCGCGGATCACATGGGGAATTCAATGAAAATACACATGCGTTTTATACAAAACATGCAATGGCGTCAGCAAAAGGGTGCGAAAAAAATGACGCCTTATACGACTACGATTCGTTTTGGAGTCACCCTTGGTGTCAAAAAAGAAAAAGGTCAGAGGTTTAACACCTCTGACCTATGCTTTAGATGGTGGGCGATACAAGATTCGAACTTGTGACCCCATCCGTGTGAAGGATATGCTCTACCCCTGAGCCAATCGCCCGTCGCCTTTCGGCAAAAGAGATACTATCATAGCCGCGCGTGGTTTACCAAGAACTTTTTGCCCCCGATTTTAAATTCGTGGGCGCAAACCGCGCCACCGCAATCAGGGTGGACGACAAACCAGCAGGTAGACCGACCTTTATCGCTTGATCCACGAGGTCTCGGGGCGGCAGATAAGTCGTGCGTTGTTGTAGGCCATGTCGAGAGTGAGACAGGTGCGCGCTGCGTAGAAGCCGTCCTCGCGCTGGATGGTCAGCGCCAGCTCGGGCTTGTCGCCGGTTAGGCACAGCGGCAAGAGCAGTTGGATCCGGCCGCCGTAGAACTGCGGCACCGCGAGTGTGTAGTTGGCGGCGGCGCGGCGGGCGGCCTCGACGACAGCTCCCTCAAAGGCGCGGCGCAGCAGCAGCGAGTTGTCCTCCCCCATCAGGCTAGCAGGAATGCGCGTCAGGTTCTCCTCGTCGCCTAGAATATGGTCGATGTTGGAGCGGATGGGCAGGCGGTAGTCAAAGACCAGCTCGGAGGGGTCTTCGGCAAAGCGCACGCGGCACGGCAGGTACTCAAATGAGACCAGCATGGGGTCGCTCTCCTTAAAGAAGCCCTTCAAAAACCAGCGCTGGCGCGCGTCGGGCTTGGTGTTGGGTTCAAACAGGCCATAGATGGTCTCGTAGCGGCGCGTATACAGGCCGGTGTTGAACAGGCAGCGGTCGTCGTCGAACACCAGCGGCAGGTTGGACGGCGCGGTCTGGTCTACGTCGCGCTCGGTCAAAAACACCGCGCGGCTAAACGAAAACGACAGGTAGTTTTTGAGGATGCGGTTGCTGGGACCCCAGTCCTCGGGGTCGGCGAGATCGACCAGGCGGTCGTAGCAGGGCTCGGGGCAAAACGCAAAGTCGTAGACATTGCTGCACAGGGTGCTAGGGAGTTCCATGTGGTGTCCAATCCATTTTATAGCTGGTGTGCGAATGCTTAGATTCTATACGCGCAACGCACCGACGCACGCGCTTTCTATCATCCCGATTGCAAGCGGACGCTTGGCCAAAGTCGCAGTTACGAGCGCAAGGTCAGCATACGGCACCTAAAACCAAGCCCACGAAGTCTCTAAGGCCTCGTGGGCCTGCTGTTCCTTCGCAACTCGCTTGCGAGCTCTTCGCGCGTGCGTTTCCCGGAGACCAGGTCCTGAATCCATTCATAGTAGGGGTTATCTTCAGGATTTGGGTTATCGGAAAAGTCCACCGATACGTTTCTAACTCTAATAATGGCAAAGGCAATAACTAGGCTAGTCCTCTTGTTTCCATCCTCAAAGATGTGGTCCTTTGCCATGTGTTCCGCAATATAGCTCGCTTGGTCGAAGATGTCCGAAAATCTATCAATCGGGGACTGCCCAAAGATGGTGCAAAATGCGTTTGATAGAACGGATTCAATTCGACCATGTATAAGGGTGGCCCTGTCGCCCGTCATACAGGTTGTGTAGCATTTTCCAAACGCAAGCAAGCCTTCGTGCAACTGCACTACAGAAGAGGCAAGCGCCTCTATCGCTTCCTCGTCATCAAATACGAGGGGATCGAAAGAAGACGGTTGCCCCATCGTGGTGGACATTAGGAGTTCTCCAAAAGCCTCAGCGCATTGGGCATGGCAGCAATTGTTGATTGCACGGCCTGTTCGATTGTTACGACGTCGTTATTGTCTAAACCGTCATTAGACGCAAGAATTGCCTCCGGAGTGATGGGGTTATCCCTGTTCGGCGAATATACACTCGCCCATGCCCCATCTGGCTTGTGTGACAAGGTGACCAAATCAAATGCAGAGAGCATACCAAGTCTGTTCATCACAGAATCGATGAGGTTTTTAGACGTCTCGTCAAATATCACTGAGCCAGTCGATTTGCGAATGCAGTTTCGGCCATACGAGGAGAACGCATGATAGACCATAGGTTCAACTGGACCATACTGCCAAGCCTCAATAATGTCATCGAAAAGCGGTCGATTGTATTTGCGCAACGATTCGACTTGCGAATAATAGACGAGCTTATTCAGCTTAAGATTTGTGATCTCGAACTTATCGCTCCAATTATCAACGATGTAGTTTGCAACGTTCAGCGCTTCCATTTTCGCTCTCCTTTCAGTTGGCAAAACTAATCCACTAGACTTTAAATGGGCTGATTATGTACCCAATTTTAAGATATGTCGAGTTAGCCCTCGATGAATTCTCTTTTAATTGCACGACAAATTGTTTCATAGCGCGCGGACATGAATTCGTCGTGCGTACTTTCACAAAAGACTGAGAGCAAAAATGGTTTAGCAGATGCTAACCGTTTGCGCTGGCTTTAAGAGTCAGCCGAAGCTCAGATTCAAATCGTTGTCAGCAAAATACTTATTAGACGTTATAGTAGCGATTCGCGACGCCTAGGAGCGTTATGCCAAGAAGGAAAAGCGTCATTGATGCTGCAATCCAGCAGTTGTCGCCGGTCTTGGGGAGTGCCACAGTTGTCGCGGTGGCAGCCTTGGGCTTGGGGACTTTGGCGACCGTGGTCTTGGTTATTGTCGTTGTTGTCTTGGTTGTCGCGGCCGCGGGTTTCAGCGCGGGATTTGCCGTGGGCCCTGTGGTGGGCTCTCCGGCAGCGGGGCTAGCATCGGTGGGAGACTTTTCCACGCTATCGCCCGGTACCTCGCGCCCGTCGGTCTCCCCCGTCGGAGGCGTGGCGACATCGGGTTCAACCACCACATGCGGTGCCACCGCACCGGAGGCATCCACCACGCCACTAGCGCCAAAGGTCCCGCCAACAGGCGCCACAAACCGCGCGGACACAAGCGACCCACCCAGGCAAGCAACCCCGCCATCTGCACCGGCCGCATCAAGCCGCGAGGCGTCGACGGAAAGCCTACAGCCGGCCGCGCCATCGCCAAGGCCCGCATCCTGCAGATACATACCGTAAGCGCGCACGCCCGTCCCGGACCCTGTGCCCTCGGCAACGACGCGTCCGTCGCCGCGCACAGCCATGTTGCCGGCGATTACGCCGGCGACCGCCTCGTCCGTAATATCGGCCCCGTCCGCCCGGGCATCGACGGTGCAGCCGTCCACCACGAGTGTCTGCGAAACGTGGATCCCGCACTGCGAGCCCGTCGCCGTCAGGGCTCCGGTGCCGCGAAGCGTCAGGTTGCCCCACACCTCCATGCCGCACAGCGTGATGTCCGCATCGGGCGCATGCGACTCCGTCACGGAGTTTTGCCCGACAAGCGTCAGCACGAGGTCGCCCTCGGCGCCGATAGCCTCGCCCGCGTAGCCGTTGAGCTCCAGGTGGTCGGCATCGGTCCAGGCCCAGCCGGGGCCCGACACGCCCGGCTCGTAGTACGTCGCGCCCGCGATGATGAGGCTCTCCGCGCCCGCGGCATAAGAAGGCCCGCCCAGCAAAACGCATAGGCAGGCCATGGCAACAATCGCAATGTAATGACGGCTGGTGTAGGACTCGGCAGCAAACATACCCGCTCCGATCTTCGCAGGAGCCAATAGAATGTGCACCAGAAAATGCCCTGGTAGCAGCAGTTATTAGTTTACCGAGATCGGGCGAGGGGCAAACGAATTACCTGTAAACGAACCCGGAAATTAGGCGTAAATCGTTTTGCCAGTCGGTGAAAGGAGGGGCCGAGCCCGGCATGGGGTCGCAGGCTACCAAGGGTACAGCGCCAGCCAACGACGCATTAGCTCTGACGCTCCTTAAAGATTCGCAAAGCTTTCTCTAGCTCGGGAATGTCGTCGACGATTACTTTCCAAGCAAGGGATCGATCAGCCTCTCGATAACCGTGCGCTACGAAGTTGCGAAAACCCCTAATATCATTCCAGGGATACTCCGGAAAAGCTGATTGGACTTCTTCAGAAAGATGGAGTGCATCCTCAGCGATTCTGTAAACAGGGCTCATGATTGCGTCGTAGGCAAGTTCGCCTTCCTCGCTTCTATCGCAAACAAAGGAACACTCCGTAGAGCCAAAATGGTCGATACGTTTTGTCAGCGTCTCACAATCAGACAGAATGACATCGATGAGCTCGGCGTCTCGCTTACGCCGCTTCATAAAGACGCACCTCATCCTGTTCAATATTTTTGCGGAAAGCCGGACGCATGTGCTCAGGCGGATTAGTCACAATCTCAACCTCTCGCCCGAGCTCCTCTTCAAGTTCAAGGGAGAGTTCGTACAGTGTGCCGAATGTCATTGTTTCGCCGCAGACTAGACGCAAATCGATATCGCTATCTGGCGTTTGCTCGCCGCGGGCGAATGAGCCAAATAGGTATGCCTCGCGGACGTCGTAACGAGACAGTACGCGAGAAACAGCGGCGGATATGTCGACGAAAGTAATCATGGTTCAATTTTACTTTTCGATTGTATGGAAGGCAATCGCCATGCGTGTGCTCCACGGCTCTTCAGTAAGGTAAGATTCAAAAACCCAGCGTGGATGCAGCTGTCGAGCTAAACCCTAGTCTCCTCTGGCGGTTTGCCAGTTGGGTGTTCGCGGAACGGGAATACTCTTATAAGCGTACACGTCCTTTGCCATGTCGATTAGGTCCTCTTCAAGACCGCCAGCCTCGACTTTTGAATTAATATAAACAACGCATGATTGCTGAACTTTTCGAAGCAGCCTACTCCATTTTAGATGCATTAGAATGACTTTAACAATATCGACTTTACTCGCATTACAGCAGGTGATCACCGCATCGAGCTGCTTGTCGGTCAGGATGGTGCGATCCAGCTTCCATTCACATCTTTGTGCCATGAACGCAATGCAATTCGAGGCGATATCCTCATTTAGAGTCACCATTCTTTTAAGTAGAGGTGCTCCTTGCTCAAAGTTTGGCTCGGTATCAATCAAGTTGAATAGATCATCTTTTGCCCATTCATTCCAGGCTTCTACAATATCTGTTGGGTCGAGACTATTTAAGTAATGAACAATTGCGGAAACAGCCTCTGAGACTAGGGCTGGAGTGCGTCCAAAATGGGAAAGCAGTATAGAGCGGCTTTCCTTCTCGTCAAAACGAATTGATGAGAATAGGCAGTACTTCCTAATGCGTTCATAAGGTTTGATGAGCTCCTCACAAGGCGCAACTGCAAACTTAAGCCACACTTCGCTAAGGGAGCGCCATGTTTGGCGATTCGCAATATTCAAATTGCTGAGTCCCCAAACACTTCCGATGTGCCCGGGAACATCGTTGTTTACCAACGCCGACTCCATATGCGACTTATAGAAGGGCATGTGATTCGTTGCCCAAAAATTTAGCTGCGAGAATAGCGCTGCAAATATAATGTTTGACGAGACTTCGTCGTTGCATGACGCCTCAATGAGCTGTTCAATTGAGTCGAGCAGCGAGGTGCTTCCGTCATTGAGTTCCAATTCATCGCATCTTGCCAGCAAGTAAATTTGAGCGTTGACGGCTTGCCCCAACGAACTATTGAGCGCCCTGGAAAACCAATCCACCTTTACGCTATTTGAAATGCCTTCGTGTGAGACGCATGTCAGTATTCTTTCGGGTGCGACCGAGCTGAGAGTAAGCTGGACGCATTCCGCGACATGAGCATTGTCAATTTTTCTGACTAAGTACTCAAGGGCGTGAATGGTTGCCGCGTAGGACTCATGATATGTTGCTGTTATGTTGAAAACGGGAAGTAGCTGTGCAAGTTTATCGGAATCTAATGATTCCCATGGAATGCTAAGCAGCATGAATTTAGCTGCGAGCATTTCAGGCTTGGATTCAATTCTGTTGGCCATGTCTGAAATGACTTTAATCACTGAGTCAGGGTGGGCGTTACAGCTGGCCCTAACTATCTCGTCCGCTTCAAAGTCATCATGACCATCATTGCCTGCCCTTTCAAACAGCTGGATTACATTTTCTGCCGTAAATTCCGATGCGGTCAATGGGATAATTTGCGGAAACCCGCAGGTAGTAAAGGACGATAAGTCCGGAAATTCGGTTAGCTTAAAGTTGGGATGGTCGACTGCGATCTGTTCAAGTTGTTGCTGCAATAGATCGTCCATTACATTGTTGTCCACAAGCCACTGATATAAGTTGAAACGCGCATACGAACAGTGGTGATCGTCCGCATATTTGGCGAATGTTAAATTAACCCCCTCGATAAATTCTTTCTTAGCCAACTTGCTTGCTTTGGGATACGCCGTGAGGACAAGATGGTATATCTCAAATTTGGCGGCTGGATCTTTAAGAGCCCCGCACTTAACTGCGAGAGCTAAAGCTTGGTTAGCGTCTGATGGGCTCAGGCAATATAAATAGAGGCCCAAGCGTTTTATGAGACTGCACTTTGAATCTATTAAAGCAAGCACCTTATTTGCCTCAAGTATATTTGCCAAGAAGAGTTTGCGACCAACCTCCCTTGCGCAATCGATCATTACGCAAAAAGTGCCCTCCTTAGGCATATCTTGCTCATGATCTTCAATTGCATGGCGAATAAAACTTGATGAGTCTATCCATTCACATAGATCGGTATAGCCAGCTTCAAGATTAGCAATGTCACTCAAACGATTACAGAGCAATGAAAGCAGCCGCACGCCAAGACGATCCGCCCAGGCAACGATTGCTTTGGTGACGGTTTCGACGTTATCGGAAAAATTAAATGTAAATCGAGGACAAAAACTGCCTTTGGTGCCGGCGAATCCCTTAACCCACTCCGCTCTGTAAGAGAGCATGATTTCAATTAATCTTAGCGCCAGATCTGGACTTGCAATTTTGGACAATAGCTTTGGGAACGTGAACTCCATCCATATATCGTCTGTCTTATCGAGATTTAAAAATGAGAGCCAGAAGGAAATGCTGGCATCCGAAAAATCAGGGGAATCGGCAATGTGCTCAAGCGACTGACAGACATATGTCGATGACAACATTCGACCTTTTCCCGAGGCAATTTGATAGACATCTATGTATTGATCGACTGAAAAAGATTCAACTGACCAATGGAGAAAGGTCCATTCCCAACCATCCAGTTTGTCTTTTGTTAAGAATGAATCGATCCCGCAATCAACGAGGCTCTTCAATGACTCAATACTATTGGCATTTGTACAAAAAGCGGTAGCAAGAGCATTTCTTTCTTCATCACCGTCTTCGGGATTGGTAAAGAAAGAGGCAAGGTTCTCGTATTCCATATAAGACAGCTGGGATGTTAATTCTGCATACGATGCAACAGCAGAGCGGCGTACGCTCAAAGACTCATTACTTAATTTTTCCCACCCCATAAATAGAGGTGACAATTCGTTATAGTCATTAAAATGGACTGGGATGACACCAAGTGAACTCCACTCACTATCTCTACTGTCACCTCGCTCAAGTGCGAAAATGCGCCCATTCATATCTGCCGAAATGGATCGAGTTAGATATTTAACCATCATATCGCTGCAGCTATAGCCAACAAATAGCACGGTATACCGCGTGAACATATCAAGCAGAAAGCGCGATGCCCACGCGTTGGTGATATATGCCTTTCCAAAATCAACATCTGTTAAGACGGTCTGTACTGGACACAAAACGTTTCCGTGCAAATAGACGATCCCTTCAAAATCGTCACCCAGGGGTAATGCGGGACCAATGTACGTCTGAGGTGAAATGCCTATTGATTCGGCGGCACCTTCAAACCTGCGGTCGAAGTTGGTTGTAACTACACGTACTTTTCTTTTGATGCCAAATAACTTTAATATGCCGACATGCAGGTCAGAATACCCTTCAAGTCCTTTTCCAATGGCACGAGCACACGCTTGGTGTATATTCCCCATTTGATCTAAATGACCAAGCGCCGTTTCGCAAGGCTCTTCCAATAGCTCATTTATGTTTGTGGAACCCGGTCGAGCAACAACCTCGGCGATTTGTTTAACAAGTCCCCTAAAATCAGGAAGAGGGCAATCACCTTGCATTGAAACGCCGGAGCCAGCAAATATTACAAGCTCGTGCTTCAAGAGCGCTTGATTTAACCCATCGGGTACTTGAATGTCGTTTATGTACATGCAGCAACCTTACTTTAGATTCAATGGAAGGCCGATTGATGGACACCTATTCTTCGTTATTGATGCGAACGTTGACGGCCAAGCTGTCCCATTCCCGCACTAGGGCAGTGACACGGTAATCCGTAACATCATCAAGGGTATTTTGATTGGGATCCGTTTTAATGAAATGCGCTGCAATAAACTTCTTTGCCAAGGGCTGTAAGGATGCGTACCATGGTTTCTGCCAAATTGATGAAACCATTTCATGGGTAATGTTTTCATCACCACCATGAAATGTCCCAAACATAACTTCACCGGTGTTTAAAGATCTTCCTATCGACATCCGTTGTGTTCCAAAGAGTATCGCTACTTCTTCGTTTTCCACCAATTCAAGCTCGAATTGGTTCCAACTTGAAGAGCCATTATCCGTGTCTATCGCTTGCCAAATCTTGAACTCAATGACCGCCGCCCTTCGAAGCAACTCTAGAAAATTATTGTTCATCCATGTTGAATAATAATTGCAGA
>OLOW01003126.1_pt1 | contig 10711 bp, 16 predicted proteins | sample 1672801 | NCBI WGS metagenome assembly OLOW01 (sample SAMEA3136725, study PRJEB25190) | human gut metagenome | biome: human gut; feature: human-associated habitat; material: faeces | place: Austria | collected 2013
CTAGCGTACATTCCACATAACCCGGATTCCCGGGTTAGCAAGGTGTTTAACGTGTTATGCTTACCACTATCCGACTTTCACGGAAATGTTGATTCATTTATAAGGAGGTGTTACCAGTCAGTCAAGCTGACTAATGAATATGTCGGAAATTGCACCCGCTTTTCAACCTCCAGATTCCGCTCAAATCTGTTTCTATTAAGGACATATTCACAAAGAAAGGAGGACATGAAACGAAAAAGAAAGCAAAAACTTCTAATCAGCAAGTCCTACAAGGTTCACCATGCCTTGTAAGACTATAGTATCATATTCTTTTAAAAAAGTTGTCCCCACATTTGCAAGAATCAAAGCATACTTCTAAGTTTTTCGACGTATCTTTTAACAAGATCACGTTCTTCTCGACATTCTGCGTCCTTGGATATATCGCTCAATTCCGTGGTAAGCTCATCCATGTGTTCTTCCAGTGCAGCAAGCATTTTTCTTTTGCAGTCTTCAGACTTCCCGGAGCGATAGCTCTGCTTCTGTGTCATGTAGTCATCGTAAGTGTCTCGCCCATCAGAGCGGCTGTAATGCTCTCTGACATAATGTTCACCACGTCTGGCATAAGAATTGCCCCGGTCGTAATCTGGCATCATTCTGCCGTCACTTGAGCTGTATCTCCCCATGCTGTCATGTTTTCTTCCACGCTCGCTGTAATCGTCATTGTATCCGCTACGCATCTCATCAAGGACAGTGTTGTAATACTCCACTTTCTTGTCCCAGTACTGTGTGTTCTTTATATCTTTGTACATATCAATCAGCTTGTATGTCATTTCCAGATTTCCAGTAGTCAACCCACTGTCAGCGATTTTGGACAGTTCGTCTTCAATTCTTGCACATAAGTCTTTAATGTCTCTCATAATCACACCTCCTATGCTTCTCTGGTCACGACAATATTTGCGTTCGCAACAGAAATTGCCTGATCGCTTGTATTCTCTACTGCGATATTAACGCAACATCCGCGAGGTACATCAATATAGATGCCAGAGGACACATTGTTATACTGGTCTACTGCTGCCGGTGTGGAAATCATCTGAGAAGAAAGAACCGGTTCGCCAGAGATTGCAATAGCCAGAGAAATAGCTTCAACAGTACCGCCTGTTGGAATTGCGATATTACCAGAAAAATCCACAAAGAATCTCGCTTTGCACTGATTAGTCAGTCCTCTTAGAGTTATAATTCCACTTCCCTCTCTGTGCTGAATACAGTTAGAACCTTTGACTGCTGTGTTTGAAAATACTACGTTTCCATTTGCTGCTACAGTCTGAGCAGCTACATTTGTAAATTCTGCCATAATTTTTACCCCTTTCATATCACAAAAGGACAGGTCTCAGCCTGCCCCTCTGTGTAAAACGGCATAAGCCGACATCCGAATCAATCGAAAGATACTCTTGATATGAAGTTATCAGCAATTACATCCGGTGTTGCATCCGCATCCAGAATATGGATATGGCGCTGGGACTACGTAGGATGGCACAGGCATAGGACTTATTCTGCGAATCAGTTCTGCCGTCTGCGCTTCCTGATTTGCCGCAATGTAAGCATTCTGCGCAGATTGAGAAGCAGCAAGCTCAAGTTTCTGAACTTTATCTCTTAAATCTGCGTTTTCTTTTGCACACAGGTAATCAAGAACCGCTCTGGTTCCAGCATTCTGATTGTCAATGATATCTCTTGTGTTGCTGTTCATGGTGTTCTGCAATGCACAGGTGTTCTGCGCCATGTTGTAGTTCACGCCCTGGATAGCTTCCCTGGTTTCACAACAGCAGTTTGCAAGCTGCGCCTGCAATGCGTTTGTATTCTGCATATTGGCTACAGTATCGGCATTGATTGCCTGCTGGATTCCAAAGCCGGTCTGCATGATGTTTGTGTTGATTCCATTGAATCCGGTAAGCATACCGTTATTCATGGCATAGAATCCATCACACAGGCCGTTATTGATTCCGTCAAGTTTGCTGATTACTGCGGAGTTATCGAATCCTCTCTGAATGTCCGCCTGAGTAGCTGCTGTGGCTGTATATCCACCGCCGTTGCCATTATTGCCCCAGCCGTTGTTTCCCCATCCGCAGAAAGCAAAAATGAATAAAACAATAATCCACCAGCTGCCATCTCCGCCAAACATTCCATCATTATTTCTACCGTTTCCAGTAGCAGCGGCAATATCTGCTAAGCTATAATTTCCATCCATAGTTATAATCTCCTTTTTGTGTATTTACATCAATCTGGCCAGATTGTAATGTACTATTTCATATTCTTCAGCAGATTTTGAAACTGCCCTGCCATCTGTTGAACTTGATTGAGTTGCTGTTGGGAAATCTTCCCAGACTGTAACATCTTCTGAACTTCTTCCTTCGGGTCTCCCTTAAAATTCTGTTTGAACTGCATAAACTGCTGTATCATCTGCATTAGCCCATTTCCCTGCGGCATCCCGCCACCAAGCGCGTTAAACAATGGATTACTCATCTGCGTTTCCTCCCTTGGTCGTTGATTCCTGCACGGTATTAGCTCTAACAGGTTCAGAAAAAGAATTTAATCGGTTTATGATAGCTTCATATTTGCCCTTTAAATCGTCGTATTCCTGTCGTGTGACATATTTACTGTCCATGCTCTGAACAGGCTGTTTAGGCGGCATCTGAGTGTCTACCTCGTGGTACTCAAACGTCCGTAATGGCTGTGGCATGCCGGAAACGTCTGTGGATTTTATGTAGAATTTCTCTGATTCTGAATCCATCAGCAAAACACTTGTCCCGGGCGCTACCAGATAGGATTTCGCACCGACTTCGCCAGATACCCACAGGATACCGTTATTGTTCTGCTGTGGCTGTTGCACTGGTTGAGCTGGTATCTGGACAGGCTGTTGCTGAAATTGGTTCATCTGTCCCGGAATGCCAAAACTATATTGATAAGGATTGTTATATAATGCCATCTTATACACCGCCTTTCTGATTATATTTTTGCATAAAAAAAGAACCGGAAACAGGTCGTTTCTGGCTCTAATTAGTGTCTAAAAAGTATCAGCATACTTTAATTATTTTATTGTTCACCCTCCGGCTCAATCGTTTCGCTGTGGATATACTCACATTCATCTGTTCAGCGCAGTATTCAAGCGTGCATTCTTTACATCTCAGCCGAAACAATCTTTCCTCGTCCGGCGTGAAATTACACTCTACTAAGAATCTGTCTATATCTTTCTTTGTGAACACATATAATTTCATGAGCATACCCCTTACCAATGCTAACGCTGATTCTGTGCAAGATACTCCGTGAGCTTCTGTTTTGTTTTTTTTAACTCCTCGACATTATTCCCACTGATCTGACTGTCCAACATGGTCGATAACACTTCCAGAATCAATGAATCACGCTCTGCAATCCTCTGAAGACTCTCGTAATCTCGTTTGTCATGTTCTTCCAATCTCTCCACTCGTTTGTTAAGTCGAAAAGCTGGTGTAATCCACTTAAAAATTACAGCCGCCGCTCCTCCGACAATAGACACCCCTCCACAGATTGAGAGGAAAATCTGCACAAATTCTGATATGCTCATTTAGCCACTCCTTTTCCCAGTAATATACCGGGATCTCATTGCCGCTATCCCATGTATCGAAATATTTGCCGTCTTGTACCGTCACCACATGACCATCTATGCAGAGAATGTACGTGCCGGTCGGATGATCTGCACAAAAGTCGTTGACTGTATAGATATATCGTTCTGATTGTTCAATCAGTTTGCGTCTGTATCCACGCTTATAGAGGTACGCTCCCCAGACATAATTTGCACTTGGCATATCTGACAGAGTGCACGCCTGTATCATTAATCCGGTGAATACCGTTTCCCAGTCGAACCCGGTTGCTTTGCATATTGCCCGGACAACGCAATCTCCTGTTCTCTTATCCTTAACAGGATTCGGATTGAAATATTCCCATCTATCCATCAGTCAATCCCCTTTGCTGTCTTATATCGTCTTGCCGCTCCTCTGGCTTTAGCGGCGTTCTGGCGGTTCCACTTAGCGATCATAAGTCGGTCTTGTAGTTCCCTCAGGCCATTCCGTTTGCAATAATCTTTATATGCAGCATTTTGTTTCTGTAAAAGATAAGACTTCCGGTCAAGGTCTTGCTGTAATGCGAATTTTGCCTTTTCATTCGGTGCATTGTCGACTCCTGCCTGCAGCCCAAGAACCTCTCTCTTCGTTTTGCGGATTCTCCGCTCATAAGTACGCTGTCGCTGTTCCTTTTCGTACTGTTTACCTTTGTCAGCTTTATCCTGTGTCGATAGTTCTGCATAAGGGTTAAATTCTCCGTCACTGGCTCCGAAGCTATGCCGACAGTTGACCCCTGACAGTCCGCTTGCTGTCCCGTATCCGGTCAATGAGAATGGCGGAAATTTCTTACTCTTGCCAGAACGAGAGTATATCTTTCCTTGCCACCATGAGTGGTTTCCCGGATTCTGACCGCCGTCACCCGTTCTGGCTCCAATGTGAGCACTAACCAGAACTAAATCCCAGTCCATTTCTTCCATGCGTTTTAGGGATATATCTCCCGTAGCCTGAGCCACGCCAGTTCTGACAGAACGTGCAACCGCTGTTTCAATCGTGTCTTTTCTGCCAGACGGATATGTGACAGTAATACCATCGCTCACAACATTATTAACTGCCTCTTTAATGGCTTGCGTATACCCAACTGCCCCTGTCATTACATGATTATATGCAAGGTCGCATTGCTCGATATAGAGCCTCTGAGCGGCACTTGCGGTTGTCCGTGTGAAGTTCTTCCACTCGCCCATGGTCGCAAGCATATTCCGCTCCATGAGCCTTATCATAGCCGGTGATTGTTCGAGCGGTACAGGACTTAATCCTGCCGCCTTGTATACCTTGTCATCATAATCGAGGGCAGTGATTCCGGCATCTTCAAACGCCTCTTTTAGTTCTTCCTGCTGCCGCTTGGTATATTTAGACAGCTCTGACAGAATATCTTCTAACAACTCACCGGATTCTTGTAAGGTTTTGATTCGCCATGCATCAGCATTGGTCAGAATATAGTCCTCACCTCTGCCGATTCTTGCCATCATTCTCGACACGATCTCAGAGATGATATACTGATGCAATTCTTCCGCAATCTGTTCACTGCCCTCTGTTATCCGGCGTAAATATTCTGGACTAAGTATAATACATCACCTCTTTCGATAAAAGTCGTGGTACATGTTTTAAAAATATGCTATAATCAACCTATTAAGGAGGTGTCGCAAAATGTTTTTAAAATTGAAAATTTTCTGTACTTGTAATTGCAACTATTACGTAAATGAACAAATTAACACGGAAAAGGTAATTTGTCCAAATTGCGGCAAGGAGCATCCGTCTTCATCACAAATCATATCTATGCTTCGCATGGCTAAGTGTATTAATGATGGCAATGTTCCTGGTACAAATACAGTGAAGACATTTGCTGTATCTAAGCAAGAAGATTCTGGCCGTTAATAATGCCGTTGCAAAGTGGAGAGGGGTCTTACTCCTCTCCGAATAGTGTTGGTTCGTCTGGCTGAGCTTCTTCGACCATTGCTTTCGCATCATTTTCCGTCATTCCTTCAAACTTTACGAAATACAACCATGCCGGAACCTTGCCAGTGGTCACATACTGCCACCATCTTGCACGGTCGTTTTCTCTGACATAAAGAATGTCTCCAAAATCATAATTGACTTCATAAGCTCCGACAGGTGCAAGCCCGTACAGGTCAGCGTAAACGTTCAATGCGTAGATTACTTCATCCAGACAGGATTCCAGCTTATCTCGAACATCTTTAATGAACTGCACCGTCCTCTGCTGTTCCGCTTCCACTCCTGTAGCTGTCTGAATGCCGCTAGATTCGTTAAAGACAAAATACCCATTGGAGAATCCAATCTTGTACCCTAACTGGCTTAAAAGGGCATTTATCCCGCTTATGCGGGTATCAGTGTTTAAAATCGGATTGATTTCTTGATAAAACTCTTTTTCATCCTGTCCGAATACATTTTTCACATAATCCGGCAAGCTCATTTCTTTGCATCTGTGTTCCATGGCCTGCGGTGTCATAGCTGCTACTGGTGATCCACTCGGCATGAGTATTCTATCATCAGCCAGAACGGTTCTCTTAGAATCAAGGATTTCTTTTGCATTACGGCTGTATGCAATGTCCAGGTCTTTCAACTCTTCAATTGCTTCTGCAAATATCGGTAAGCCAAGTGGCGTACTGATATCCACATTGTTCGCCTGTGGAGTCCGCAGCACTCCGTACAGAGGTCCATTCAACTTCTCTCCGTTCGCCTTAAGAATCGGCGGCGTGTCTGCTATGAGGTCAGCCCACTTGGTCTGTTTAAGGTCAATCTTATCGCCGATTGACTGCGGGGATTTTGATACATAGGCTCTGTTGGAAACATAATACGGATAGGTTGTCACTCCGTCCACTGTTGTCTCAACAAACCTGTGATACTCGAGTCTTGTGTAGTATTTTCTACCAACGGTATAAGAATCCTTAAATATAATCCCCTTTATTTCCTGATTGTCATAATCTACAATCATCACATCTGCCGGAGTGAATACGTCAAGGCTCTCGCCGTTTGGCTTGATAAATACCGTTCCATAAGCACATCCATATTCTACCCAGTGCCGTATCTGGAAATATACCTTGTCAATCTGTTCCTGAAGCCATGTAGCCCTTGCAGAACCGTCTATCTGAACGCCGATCGCCAGTGTTACAAGCCTAGCTGTCTCTGAGCAGACAGATTTCGCAAAATTGATCGTCTTAATATTATTATTATCGTCCAACCATTCCGGCGCGCCTCTATAGATGTTTGCACACCGGTTAATCAGTGATTCCATCTCCGGAAATTCTGCTGCCTGGATGTTAAAATCCTCTTCGGCTTGTTTTTTGAAAATCATGTTAAACCACCTTTTCAACGTTGTTATAAGTCCCATTTAGTCACCTGTCGCAATCTTCTTTCCACACGTCGGACAATAATTAAGATCAAACGGTCTGGAAGTAATGCTTCCTTTTCGGTCTTTCATGTACATGTACAACATACAGCCGTATATATATTTGTTCTTCTTACATTCTGGATTATCATAGTATTCTTTGCAGGAAGCTAAATTATCACAAAATTTACACATTATGCACTGTGCCCCCTTCTCATGGACAATGGACTGGTTGCGTATCTGAGAGAATCTATCCAGTGATCGTTTCCATCTGGATAATCTGCAATCACTTCTCCATTGCTATCTACTTCATGTTCATAATTGATAATTTCCTTGTATGCTCTAGGCGTTCGTGCCGGATCAATGACTAATGTTCGGCACTGTAACCACTCAAAAGTATATTTGCGGCTTCCCGGTGTAACAATGGCCCTACGTGCTGGAAGCCCTGCATCTCGGAAGTCAATAATACTTTCTTCTTCATCAACTCCGCAAGATATTGAATAATCATCATATCCTTTTTTCTTTATCTGGTTAGCCATTTCCTTGTTTCTTATCTTGGAGCCTCCAAGTTCGTCTAATAAAAAAACTTTTTCCTGATTAGGAACATAAGCTACACGGAGAAATGCTTTAGGATCTGGATACCACCCCCAGTCCTGTCCCTGGTAGATACTTTGAAAGCTCTGAATCTCTTCATCTGTAATTTTTCGAATTTCTAACAGTTCGAAAATATTTGTTCCAAGTCCAACAGGAAGACCGAGATATTCATGGTCGTAAGCTCTCTGATTTGTTTTCTTCAGATGCTCTGCATCATCAATAAATTGCTGACCAAGCCATTCAACAGGAACTGATCTATAATCGCTCTTGTGTCTGTAGCTGTCAACTCTCGGTTCCTCCACATACACGTTCGCCCAGTTGCTCCGGCTGATCGGTGGATTAAATGTCTTAAATACTTCAAATTTGCTTCCACCACGAAGTACAGACTGTTGAACTGTACGGATTTCTTCAATTCCGGCAAACTCATCAAGCTCCTCAAACCAAAGGTACTTGAAATATCCTTTTTTTACTTTTATGGACTTTGTTTTCTTAGCTTTATCCAGTCCTCTGAATATGATCTTTTGTCCTGTTGGCTTATACACATATTGCATAGGACTTAAACTGTCAGCCCATAAATCACTTGCTCCAAGCGCATCAATTCCCCATGCGATCTGTTCATACACGGATTCTCTGAGCGTATTACCGACTTTCCGAAAGATTACAGCATTTGACATTAAGCCATTCTCTGCATCCTGCATCATCTGAAAAGGAATCATAACACCTACAAAAGATGATTTAGTAGATCCACGCCCACCATACAAATCATAATAGGTGTGTTTTCCGTCCATAATGTCCCAGAATACATTGTAAAAAGCCGGAGCTATAATTTCATTCAGATTAATCGGATTCTCATTCATTCTGCTTCTCCGGCCTTGGAATATTATTCACAATCGTAATCTTTCCATCTCCAGAATTATCATTTTTCTTGTCAGCATCCCATCCTTTAAAGTTGTTTCTCAGGCTAAACTGAGCGCCATTGGAACCATCACGATCAAACAGCCGTTCTTCTGCATACTGTTCTACTCTGGCTTTCGCGCGCGTAATCGTGTCAACAAATTTCGGCTTTGCCTGATAATTTAAAAGTGCCTGTCTGCTCGTAAATCCAAGAGCTAAGGCAAGTCCTGTAATAGTCGGAGGGTGAACATCTATGAAAATAGGAGATCCAAACTTGTTAAATACTTGTTTGCCTTTTTCATCGGTCAATGGATAACCTTTGCAATCTTCGAAATACTGTTCTATTTTGCTCTCGATCTCTTCAACGCTTGTGTACATTGGAGTCATTCCCACGTTCTCACCTCCAAACAAAAAATCTGCCACATATGGCACATAGTCATAGATATATACTATATTACCATACATGGCAGAAAAATTTGTCCCCACATTTTAATATTAATTGTAGTATTATATTTCTCTTAGTTTTCTTAGAGTATCATAAAACATAGCCATTGCCTTGCGCTTGTATGCGTAGAAATCGTCTCGCTTTGCCGGTATGTATTTCGTTTTCATGATACGGTCATAGGATTTGTTTGTTACAATAGATTCATACACCAAAAGTTCAATCCCCGGCGGACAAGAACTTATGCAGCAGTGTAAAATATCGTGTCTCTGCTCTGGTGTAGCTTTCTGACATATATCCTTTAAACGGTTAACATCCTCCGGATATACGCCAAAATCAACAAGTGACTTTTGCCTGGTTCGCATATCATCACCGCCTTTTTATTGCTATTTACGCTTGCCACCAAAATGTGCAACTAAGAAAATAGTGCCAAATGATCCGAATATTATTCCAAATGTAAATGCTATTAAACTATCAATCATTTATATCACCTCTTTTCCAGTCAAGCCGCTGTCCGCACTTATCACAATAATAATTCGATTTATACAAATTTTTCTCTCCGCATATCGGACATGTTCCTCTGATACTGTAATATCTACCAGAAAAATCCCTGATAATTTTAGTATCTTTCGGCTTCATCGGAATCTGTTTTTCATTGCCTTAACAGCTACTTTCCTTACCTCGGATGTACATTTACCACCATAAGCCGTGCTATCATAACTTAATTCTTTTAATGCTTCTTCTGGTTTCATATTAATCCTCTGCTCCAAATATTTTCCTTAAATTGTGCTGATAATTTTTCACTGTTCGTTCAAGAGCGTTATAAGTTGGTCTTAATTTACATCTTTCTTTGTAACCATCGCATCTTGTTCCGAAAAGAATAGAGTTTCTACATATTCCGTCTTGACTAGCACAACATTTATTCATTTTTCATCACCTCCAATTTCTTCTCTGCTTCATGTTAGTCATCCTCTTCATCATCAATCTCAACAATTTTTAAGTCTGCAAAATCGCAACACATCGCAAACCCATCAATCATTTTCTTTTTAACACCAAACACTTCCATAATGTAAGAATTATCCTCCATGATTTTTATTACATCTGATTTTTTGACATATTCAGCCATTTCTTCATCTCCTCCAACTTTTTCTCTGGCAGTCTGAAAATATTTTTTATCCTCGTTTTGTTTTATACTTTGCGTATTTTGATTCTCCAATACAGCCTTTGTATAATTTTCGCAAAGCAGAGCCAAGACCATTCTCCATGTCTTCGTCTACTTGTTTGTATGTTTCAGATGCCTCGCCCAGAATTTCTACTGCCTCAAGAACATAATTTCTAATCTGTTGTAATTCTCTATCCGTAAAATAAATGTTTCTTCCCATTTTGTACCTCGCCAAAATTAAATTTAATTTCTGAGTTCCTCAAACTTATTTTCCGCTTCTTCACGGGTGAGGAATACTGTTTTACCAATTTCACTCATTGGAAAAGCTCCTGTTATTGAACCGTTATAGTTTTCGTAATAAAATATAATTTCATCTTCTATGTTTGGTTTTACATAGCTGTCACAAAATCCATATGAAAATGCTTTTATTTCATATGACACTGGATGTCCAAAATCGTTATCCCATATCATATCTCCGATTTTAACTGGCAATCTCACAAGCAAGCCCTGCTCTTCTAAATCTTCATAATCAGCAAGTTTGGTAAGAATTTTATCTGCGAATGGTTTTAACAATCCATCCGTAATTTCTTCCTTTGCAACTCCTGTACCATCAACATTTCTTTCTCTTTCTGTTAATCTCTCCATCT
>OLOW01003128.1_pt1 | contig 10710 bp, 3 predicted proteins | sample 1672801 | NCBI WGS metagenome assembly OLOW01 (sample SAMEA3136725, study PRJEB25190) | human gut metagenome | biome: human gut; feature: human-associated habitat; material: faeces | place: Austria | collected 2013
TAATGTACTTAAGAATAGTAGTAATGAAGACAGGATGCGTTATATAGCCGGGAAGGTTGTCGTGCGGATCCTCTTAAAAAGATACTTAGATATGGAAACGATTGATTTTTCTGTCAATGAACTGGGTAAGCCTTATCATAAAAAGATTGCAGGAAAGCGGACAGTGGATTTTAACATTTCGCACTCGGGTGAATTCATACTGGCGGTATTCGCTGTCGGAATGGATATCGGAGTGGATGTGCAGGAGATGGCAGAGTGCCCGGACTATAGGGAGATAGCGGAAAATTTTTATACTGCAGAAGAAGCGGAAGATGTAAAAAATGAAGGACCGGATCTGTTTTTCCAGTACTGGGCGGCGAAAGAGGCATATGTAAAGGCGCTTGGGATTGGATTAGGAAGAGGAATGGATTTCTTCTCTGTCAGAAACGGAAAAATTGCAGAAAAAGATAAGAAAGATCAGGACTGGTTTCTGTATCCGGTCAGGATCAAAGGATATGCTGCGTATGTGGCGGCGCATAAGAAAGGAGACAGATAAAATGGGTTATAAGAAAGATATGAGCAAATATGAGAATCTGGAAGGCTGGGAGAGATGTGGCTTTGGAGAACAGCTTGATAGGTGGGCGGAAAAATATGGAGAAAGAACTGCGGTCACGGACAGTGAAGACGAGATCAGTTATATGGAATTAAAGCAAAAAGCAGATTGTCTTGCGGCAGCTTTTCTGCGTAAAGGGATTTTAAAGGGAGATAAAGTGCTTGTGCAGCTTCCGAACAGGATTTCTTTTGTGATTGTGTTTTTTGCGCTTTCCAAGATTGGGGCGGTGCCAATCATGATGCTGCCGGCCCACAGGGAGGCGGAACTGGAAGGAATTATTGAACTGGCAAAGCCGGCCGCTTATATTGTGGTGGAGAAATATCTGGGATTTTCATATGTGCCGATGGCAAATGCGATGAAAGAGAAATATTCATGTATCCGGCATATATTTGTAGATAGCGAATCCGGGGATATCAGTGGAATGATTGCGGAAACGTGTGGAGAAAATGGAGCATTTCCGGCTGTGGATGGGTATGAAACGGCGGTGCTTTTGCTGTCAGGCGGGACGACAGGGGTTCCGAAACTGATTCCGCGCACCCATACGGATTATATGTATAATGCCCGCATGTCCGCGAAGAGATGCCGCCTGGATAGCAGTGACGTTTATCTGGCGTCTCTTCCGGTAGCTCATAATTTCCCGTTATGCTGCCCGGGGCTTTTAGGCACGCTGGACGTGGGAGGAAAAGTTGTGCTTGCGTCTGCGACCAGCCCGGATGATATCCTTGACGCAATTACAGAGGAAGGCGTTACGATTACCGCATTGGTTCCTGCTATGGTTACTGTGTGCATGGAAATGTTGGAATGGGATGAAGATTATGACATATCCAGCCTGCGAATTTTGCAGGTGGGCGGCGCAATGCTGGAAGATTCCCTTGCAGATAAGATCATTAAAGAATGGCCTTGCAAACTGATGCAGGTATTTGGTACGGCGGAGGGGCTGCTGTCCTTTACCAGTCCGGAAGATGAAGATTCCCTGATTGCAAGATGCCAGGGAACTCCGGTGTCTCCTGCGGATGAAGTGAAGATTGTGGATGAAGAGGATAAGACCGTACCGGAAGGAGTTTTTGGGGAATTATTATCCAGAGGCCCGTATACGATTGATGGTTATTATATGGCGGAGGAAGCGAATAAAAAGAGCTTTACGCCGGACGGATTTTATCGGACGGGCGATAAGGCTATGTGGACGAAAGACGGAAGACTGCGTTTGGGTGGGAGGATCAAAGAGCAGATTAACCGCGCCGGAGAAAAGATCATGCCTTCAGAGATTGAAGCTTACCTTTGCAGGCATCTGGAGATCAAAGAGGCAGCCGTTGTCGGCGTTCCGGATGAAACCCTTGGAAATCGGATATGCGCATTCCTTGTAACCGATGATGAAGCCGGGATCGATTTACAGGAAATCCACAGGTTTCTGCGGGAAATAGGCGTTGCGGCGTATAAAATGCCAGATCAGATAGAACGGGTTGAAACATGGCCGCTGACCAGCGTAGGGAAAATAGATAAGAAAGCATTAGAACGGATGGCGCAGGAAAAGTAGAAGGAGACAGTAGCATGGAATATATAGAGATAAAGGAACAGATCAAACAAAAACTGCCGGTAGCTAGAGATTTTGGAGATTCCGAAAATCTGTTGGAGCTTGGGCTTTCATCCCTGACGATCATGCGTCTGGTAAACCAGTGGAGAAAACAGGGGGTTAAGGTTTCTTTCGGTTCATTGATGGAAAATCCCACCTTTGAAGGCTGGTGGGCGTTAATCCAGCGCAGCATGAAGAAAAAAGCGGGCAAAAAACGGGCGCAAGAATCTAAGATAACGCCGGAAAAGGATATGAAACAGCCGTTTCCTTTAACAGACGTACAGTATGCATATTGGGTTGGCAGGGATGAAGAACAGTATCTTGGAGGGATAGACTGTCACGCATATTTGGAGTTTGATGGGGAAAACATAGAACCGGAGCGTCTGGAAAAAGCATGGAATGTACTGCAGTATCATCATCCTATGCTGCGCGCCTGCTTTTTGGATGATGGAACACAGAAAATCCTGGATAAGCCGTATTGTGAAAAAATAAAGGTTCATGATTTTTCCCGGATGTCATCTGAGGAAGCAGAGGCAATGGCAGTATCTGTCAGAGAACGTTTATCCCATCGGAAGTTAAAGATTGAGGAAGGCGAAGTAGCAGGAATAGAGCTTACGCTTTTTCCTGAAAATAAGGCACGCCTTCATGTGGACATGGCGCTTCTGGTTGCTGATGTACAGAGTCTGCAGATATTATTGAGGGATTTGGCATCTGCTTACCGAGGGGAAAACCTGCCGAAAGAATCAAAAGGGTGGAATTTTGCTTCCTATCTGGAACGGCAGAAACAGGAAGAAGGGGAGGAACGGAAAAACGCAGAAAAATACTGGAAGAATCGTTTAGAGCATTTGCCAAAAGGCCCTGACCTTCCATTGGCAAAACGTCCGCAAGAAGTGGAAAAAACGGTGTTCAACCGCAGGATTGTGAGAATCGAAAAGGAAGAATGGGATCATTTGCAAATGCGGGCAAAAAAATACCAGACAACTCCGGCAATGGTTCTTCTTACTGCATATGCGGTGGTTCTGGAACGATGGAGCAGGAATCATTGTTTCCTTATTAACATTCCGTTTTTTAACCGGAAAACAGAGCAGCAGGGGTTAGAGGAAGTAATAGCAGATTTTACTACTCTGTTATTGCTGGAGATTAACTGCGAAGAAAATCCGACTTTTGCGGAATTGTTGGACAGGATTCAGAAGCAGCTTCATGAGGATATGAAGTATACGGCATATTCCGGCGTGCAAGTACAGAGAGACATTGCGCAGATGTGTGGGGACGCATCGGCAGTGGCTCCGGTTGTTTTTGCCTGCAATCTGGGAACGCCGTTGGTAAATGATACGTTCCGGAAAGAACTGGGGCAGTTTTCCTATATGATTTCCCAGACGCCGCAGGTGTGGAATGATTTTCAGAGTTATGAAGATGAAAATGGCGTACAGCTTACATGGGACAGCGTGGATGAGTTATTCCCGGAGAATATGATCCCGGATATGTTGGAGAGTTTTGAGATTCTTCTGCATGAATTGGGAAAGAAGGACTGGAATCAGAGATTTGATGTGTTTCCGGAAAAAAGAAAAAGAGAAGTTGAAGATACAGCGCATACAGGAGTGCCGGAGCGTTCGGAATGCCTGCATTGGGCTGTTATGAACCATGCGGAAGTTTGCCCGGAAGATATTGCGCTTATTGATGCGGGAAGCGGAAGGTCGGTATCCTATGGGGAATTAAAAACACGGGCAACAGCAGTGGCGGCAGGAATTTCAGAAAAGGATATTAAGGGCGTCCCGATTGCACTTACCCTGCCGCGAGGGATAGAACAGATCGAGGCGGCATTAGGAATTTTGCTTTCCGGAAATTCATACCTTCCGGTCAGCTTGAGCCAGCCTAAAGACCGGAGAGCGTTAATTCATGAGAAAACGGAAGTCCGCTATGTGGTCACGAATCGGGAATTATCCGAAAAACTGGATTGGCCGGAAGATACGGAAATCCTTGTGATGGAAGGTATGGAAGAGGGACAGGAAAATGTGAAACTGCCGGAGGTGTCGCCGAAGGACAGTGCCTATATCATCATGACGTCAGGCTCTACAGGTGTTCCAAAGGGCGTAGAGATTGCACATGAAAGCGCATGGAATACGGTTCAGGATATTAATGAAAAATACCATGTGACAAGTGCGGATCGGGCGTTGGCTGTTTCGGCTATGGATTTTGACTTGTCGGTATATGATGTTTTTGGAATTTTAGGCGCAGGAGGAACATTGGTATTGCTTCCGGAGCAGGAAAGAAGGAATGCAGATTACTGGCTGGAACAGGTGTTGAAATACCAGATTACCGTTTGGAATTCAGTGCCGGTGCTTCTGGAAATGCTTTTGATACGGGCGGAATCCATGAAACAGAAACTGCCGATTAGGGCGGTTATGCTTTCCGGAGACTGGATTGGGATGGACCTCCCGGAGAGGGTTGTGGCATGGACAGAGGATTGCCAGTTTGTCGCTATGGGAGGAGCCACCGAAGCAAGCATCTGGTCTAATTATCAGAATGTTACCCTGCCAATGCCGGAAAACTGGAAATCTATTCCTTATGGAAGGCCACTTAGGTATCAGGCATATCGTGTTGTGGATGAGTATGGAAGGGATTGCCCTTACTGGGCAGAAGGCGAACTCTGGATCGGCGGTTTTGGCGTGGCAAAAGGATATAGGGGAGATTCTGCGCTTACGGAGCAGAAATTTGTCAAAGATCAGTATGGAAGATGGTATCGGACCGGCGATCTCGGAAGAATCTGGAACGATGGGACAATTGAATTTTTGGGAAGAAAAGACCATCAGGTAAAGATTCGCGGACACAGGATTGAATTGGGAGAAATTGAACATACGATTCAGGAGTTTCCGGGTGTGGCTCATGCAGTTGTTGATACAGTCAGTGACGGTCATGACAATAAAACACTGGCTGCTTATATCGGAGCGCCGCTGCAGGAAGATTCTAAAGTTACAACATATTTGTACGGCACAGATATCTTTGGCGCAGGCTGGAAAGAACTGAAGGATGATGTCAGCAATTGGCAGATGCAGCAGGAACGGAAGACGGAATACAAAAATTTCCTTGCCTATGCAGACCAGAGATGTGTACAGCTTATGTTGGAGACACTCATAGAGTTAGGCGTTTTTGTATCAGAGAAAGAAGTTCTTTCGCAGAAGGAAATTTTTGAAAAAGGGAATATTACGGAAATACAGAAAAATACTGTGGCAAGATGGTTGGAAATTTTAAAGAAGGAAGGAATCCTGAAAGAAGAGGACGGCAGACTATCGCGTACCGGGAAGGAAGTGGCTGTACCGGAAAAAGCTGGAGATGCGGAAACGTATTTTAAGAAACTGAAGCCGTATCTGAAGCATATGGTTACCGGGAATGAAGTTCCGCTGGACGTATTCTACCAGAAAGAGCCGGCTTTGGCTCCGAATATGCTGCTTCGGAGAATTCCGGGCTGCGAGGAAACAGTGGAAAGACTGGTGCAGGGATTAAGGCTTCTGGCAGAAGAACGCAGAAAAGAGCCACTCCAGATTATAGAAATTGGTACAAGGGACACTGCAATTACAAGACAGTTTTTGAATGCACTGGAAGATGTAAGCGTGGCTTATACATATGCGGATTCTTCAAAATATTTTCTGCAGGAAGCAGAGAAAGAACTTGCGGGATATGAGAGAGTCGAGTTTGAGATGCTGAATCTGGAAGAAGGCATGGATAAGCAGCAGATGTCCTTGCATAGTTATGACGTTGTGATATCGGTAAATGCTTTACATAGAAATATTGATGCTGCGGATGCGGTAAAGAAAGTAGCGGAATTACTGAAGCCAAACGGAATATTGCTAATGACTGACCTTGTGGTAAGGACATACCTTCAGGAACTTACAGCGGCTTTTTTGGAAAATGGTTTTGCGGATATTCGGGACAAGAGAAGAGAAGCAGGGCTGGTTACCCCGGATTGCCTGCTGTGGAGAGAATGTTTATCAGAGGCAGGAATGGGCGAAGACTGTGCTGTGACAGAGAGATATGGAAGATGTATATGCTGCAGCAGACAGCAGGCGTCTGTCCTGTCCTATCATAATGGAGCACTAAGGGAATACCTGTCAGAAAAACTGCCGGAGTATATGGTTCCACAGAACTATCATTTCATGGAGCAGCTCCCAACATTGTCCAATGGGAAGATTAACAGGAAGCAATTGCGGGAAGATTTTAAAGAAGAAACTGCGGTTATCCGATTTTCAAAGGCAACGACAGAAACAGAAGAAAAGCTTTTAGATATCTGGAAACAATTATTTGGATATGAAAATATCGGAATTGAAGATAATTATTTTAGCCTTGGGGGAGACTCGCTGATTGCCACAAGGTTGACCTCGGAAGTACAGAAAACCTTTGGCTGCAAAATAACGATCAGTACGATTTTTGAAAATCTGACCGTAAAATCTCTGGCAAAAGCTATTGAACAGTCCGAACAGAAAGAAGAAGATACACTGCAGATCAAACCGAATCTGGAGGAAGCATATCATCCGTTCCCATTAACCGATGTGCAGTATGCTTACTGGCTTGGCAGAAGCGGATTGTATGAATTGGGAAATGTTGCAACGCACTGTTATTTTGAACTGGATGCAGACGGCCTTGATACTGAGTGCGCAGAGACGGCATGGAATCTGTTGATACAGAGGCATGGGATGATGCGTGTTATTATCCAGCCGGATGGTATGCAGCGCATACTGGAGAATACTCCCCAGTATCATATTGACGTGACGGATATCCGACAATTGGAAGTGACAGAAAAAGAAAAGGCATTGGATGAAAAACGGGCAGAGATGTCTCATCAGGTAATTCAGACAGATGAATGGCCTCTGTTTGATGTGCGAATCACTAAAATAGAGGACCAGAAGCATAGAATCCATATCAGTTTTGACAATATTATCTTTGATGGCTGGAGTATGTTCCATCTCTTAGATGAGTGGGCAGAAGTATATCGAAATGGAAAAGCGGAAATGCCGATTACTTTGTCTTTCCGGGATTACGTGCTGGGACTGAAGCAGATAAAGTCTACCTCTGCTTATGAGAAAGATAAAAAATATTGGGAAGACCGGGTGGAGACTTTTGCGGACGCACCGGATCTGCCGCTTGCAAAGAACGAAAGCCAGATTACAGAGCAGCGTTTCTGTCGCCGGAGCGCAAAACTGTCACAGAAAGAATGGCAGTCTGTAAAAGACGCGGCGGGAAGACTGGAGGTAACGCCTTCTGTTCTTTTGATGAGCGCTTATGCTGAGACTCTCCGCCGATGGAGCAGCAATAAGGATTTTACGCTTAATCTGACGCAGTTTGACCGGAAACAATTGCATCCGGAAGTGAACGATCTGGTTGGAGACTTTACAACACTGACGCTGTTGGAGATAAAAAATACAGGAAATAGTTTTGCGGAAAGGACAAAGGCAATTCAGAAGCAGCTGACAGAAGATCTGGAGCATACAGCTTATGGCGCAGTTGAACTGGAGCGCGAATTAAAGAAAAAGACTGGAAATATGCGGGGCGCTATTATGCCGGTAGTGTTTACCAGTGGCCTTGGCGTGGAGCAGTGGAATGAAGGAAAGTGGCTTGGAAAACTGAACTATAACATTTCACAGACGCCGCAGGTGTGGCTGGATCATCAGGTGGTTGAAATGGATGGCTGTTTATGCCTGTTTTGGGATTCCGTGGACGAATTATTTTATCTGGGAATGCTGGATGAGATGTTCCGGGCATATACCGACCTGCTTCATACGCTGGCAGTTCATCCGGAGATCATGCAGGAAAAAACGGCAAGTCTGGTAACAGCGGAAATTTCAGAAAAACGGCGTCAGGCGAATGAAACGGCGGCTGAATTTGAAGAGAAAACGTTGGATGGATTATTCTTGGAGGCGGCAGACAAATTCCCGGATAAGGAGGCGCTGGTAACGTGCAGCAGGCGGATGACATATCGGGAAATAAAAGAAGAAGCGTTTTACATTTCCGGGCAGTTACAGAGCATGGGAATAAAAAAAGAAGAAACGGTAGCTGTATTTATGGAAAAAGGTTGGGAGCAGGTAGTTGCTGTTTATGGAATCCTGTTTGCCGGAGCCGCATATCTTCCGATAGATATCCATAATCCAAAGGAACGGGTAGAAAAGATTCTCCGTGACAGCGGGACAAGAATTATACTTGTACAGAAACAGGCGGATGAGCAGGATACCGAATGGCTGCACGAGTGGGATTGTATTTCTGTGTCTGGATTAAAAACCGATTCTGAATACAAAGCACAGGAGAATAAGGCGGGAGACCTTGCGTATGTGATCTATACGTCGGGAACAACCGGGATGCCGAAAGGAGTAATGATTACCCACCATAATGCAGTTAATACGATACTGGATATCAATGTACGCTATCAGATTACAGAACAGGATACGGCGTTTGGAATCTCCAATCTTCATTTTGACCTGTCTGTTTATGATGTTTTTGGCATTTTAGGCGCAGGTGGGAAACTGGTTCTTTCGGATCCGGAATATGGAAAAGATCCGGCGCATTGGATTCAATGGTTGAATCAGGAGAATATTACCGTATGGAACAGCGTGCCAGCTTTTGTAGAAATGCTGGCAGAATATGAGGAATATCAAAGGCAGGTAACTTCACAATCGCTGCGGTTAGTAATGATGAGCGGTGACTGGGTTCCTGTTTCACTTCCGGGGAGAATCCGTAATCTGTTCCAGAATGTTGAGATTGTTGCACTTGGAGGAGCGACAGAAGGTAGTATCTGGTCAAATCATTTCGAGATTCCAGAGGTTGTGCCGGAGGATTGGAAGAGTATTCCGTATGGGAAACCGCTTGCAAACCAGAAGTATTATGTTCTGGATCAGAATATGGAAGATTGCCCTGACTGGGTACCGGGAACACTTTATATTGCCGGAGATGGCATTGCACAGGGATATTTAAACGATAAAGAAAAAACAGAGGAAAAATTTGTTGTCTTAGATAGAACTGGAGAACGGTTGTATTGTACAGGGGATATGGGAAAGTATTGGTCAGATGGAAATATAGAATTTTTAGGTAGAATGGATAATCAGGTTAAGATTGATGGATATAGGGTGGAATTAGGAGAGATAGAGGCGGCCTTGAGAAATATTCCCACAATAAGGGCAGCTGTTGTTGTAGAAAAAAAAGTTGGCAATAAGAATGTATTGGCTGCTGTTTTTATAGCTGACAGTGACAATGTTAATGAAAATAGTGGCTATGACAATATTAAAAGCAATTTATCTAAAGTTCTACCGCAGTATATGATTCCTTCTATTTTTCAGGAAATAGAAAGATTTCCATTAGGAAGCAATGGCAAGATTGATCGAAAAAAGATTCTTATTAATTTAGCGGAGTGTGAATTAAAAAAGGAAACATCAGTTTGTCGTGCAGAAAATGAATTGCAGGAGAAGCTATTACATATTTGGACGGATATTTTAGAACAAGAAGTTAATTTAGATAGTGATTTCTTTGATATGGGAGGAAATTCTTTACAAGCTGTACGATTGACAAATCTTATATCAGAAAAGTTTGATTTGGAAGTTGGAATTGGTGAGTTGTTTGAAAATTCTACTGTAAGAAGAATGTCTGAATTGATTGGAGAAAAAGGAATAAAATGAAAAAATTAAAAGTAATTGTTTGTGGTAGTACATTTGGTCAACTTTATTTAAAGGCTTTAAGATCTTCGCCAGAGAAATTTCAGTTGATAGGGATATTAGGAACGGGAAGTGACAGGACTCTTCGTTGCGCTGAAGAATATAATATCAAAGTATATAAAAGTATAGACGAGGTGCCTGATGATATTGATTTGGCTTGCGTGGCAGTTAGAACCGCTGCATTTGGAGGGAATGGTACGGAAATAGCTTTACAATTATTAGAAAAAGGAATTAATGTCATACAGGAACATCCTTCACACCCGAAAGATATGGAAATGTGTTATAGGGTCGCTAGAAAAAAAAGACTAGTTTATCATATAGGCAATTTATATCCGCATTTAGGTGATGTGCAAAGATTTATAAAATGTGCAAAATATCTCAATAATGAGGACAGGCTTTTGTATGTGGATACGGTCTTTTCTTCTCAAGTGTCATATCCATTGATTAAAATTTTGCAATTAGCGATGCCTAGTATTCAAGGCTGGGAACCGCAAAAGCATGTGGAAGGTGGTAAAGTCTTCCAAGTTATGAATGGAAGATTGGGAGGTATACCGATTTGTATGCAGATGAACAATGAAGTAGTTCCGAGGGATGCTAATAATTACATGCATCTATTACACAAAATAACTTTTTTCTATACTGGAGGACATCTTACTTCCAACCGTATGGAATCGAACTGCACGCAAAAGATCCGGATCAGTCACCCCGAATTTCTCCCGCAAATAGCAAGCTCCGGCAATTCCATGCCAAACCTTCGGTGACTTTTGCTCTTCCAGACAAACACCCATATCCGAACGCATCATCCAGTTAAACTGCTCCGATTCGTCCATCTCCTTGCAGATATCATGTACCATTCC
>OLOW01003137.1_pt1 | contig 10678 bp, 8 predicted proteins | sample 1672801 | NCBI WGS metagenome assembly OLOW01 (sample SAMEA3136725, study PRJEB25190) | human gut metagenome | biome: human gut; feature: human-associated habitat; material: faeces | place: Austria | collected 2013
AGCGGCAATGGTACTTGGTGGGCAACCGCCTGGGAGAGTAGCACGTAGCCACGTAATCTTTTTTATTTTATATATTTAAAGCTAGAAGGGATATATCTTCTAGCTTTTTTATGTATAATAAAGTATTAGATGCTCATGAATATAAGAGTATTAATAATAGATTTATTTATTCTAGAGATTAAAATCATATAAAAGCTAGAATCAAGCAACATATATTTTAATATCCCCAAAAATTTACTTAGCAAATTCAATACGCTTAGTAAAAAATTAGCACAACAGGTTATTTAAATATTTTATAGAACTATTTTATTAATCTAAAAACAGAATATCTAAATTATTGTATACATAATTTGATTTATATAATTAGTATATAATTAATAAAATTTACATATTTTATACAAAGAGAAAAGATAGTCTATAACATCTCTCATAAAAACACATCATGATAGATAGTAAACCCTGCAAAACAAAAGAGTATTTTAATAAATATTTATATTTTAAAAGGGTAGGTGCTTATATGAAAGTTTATGATAGTAATATGTTAAGAAATATAGCAGTACTAGGTCATAGTGGATGTGGAAAGACAAATCTAATAGAAGCAATAGCTTACACCTCAAATCTTACAAATAAAATATCCAAACAAAATGATAAAGTTAACATGACTTATACTTTAGGATTAGTACTAGTTGAATACAATAACTACAAATATAATTTATTAGATACTCCTGGATATTTTGATTTTTGTGGTGAAGTTATATCATCTCTTACTGCAAGCGATGCAGCTATAATTGTAATAGATGCTACTACAGATATTCAAGTTGGGACAGAAAAGTCTTTAGAGTTAACTGAAGATGTTCCTAAGATAATGTTTATAAATAAAATAGATAATGAAAAATCAAGATATAAAGATACATTAGAAATATTAAGAGAGCAATATGGAAATAAAATAGTGCCTATGATAATACCTATATATAAAGATAAAAAATTTGTGAAGCTACATAATATATTTGAGAATATAGATGAATTAGATGGTGAGTTCAAAGATGAAGCTATGAGTGTAAAAGAAGCTCTAATGGAACTTATAGCAGAAACTGATGACGAGATACTAGATAAGTATTTTAGTGGAGAAGAATTAGATGCGCAAGATATACAGAAAGGACTGACTATAGGTATACAAAGAGGGGATATAATACCAGTAATCTGTGGTTCCACGTTAAACAATATAGGTACTATAGAAATATTAGATACAGTATCTAAATATTTAGAGCCTAAATACTTAGATAAAGATAGTACATTCAAAGGTTTTGTATTTAAAACAGTAGTAGACCCATTCATTGGCAAGATATCATATCTAAAAGTTACTCAAGGTGAAATAAAAAAAGATGATGAAGTATTTAATATAAATAAATCGAGTAAAGAAAAAATATCTAATTTATATACTATGAAAAATAAAGAATTAGTAGAAATTAATAAGGCTAAGTGTGGAGATATAGTTATAGTAACAAAGTCTAATAGCTTACAAACAGGAGATACTATATCATTAAACAAAGATGATGAAGCTATGCCAGTAATTCAATTCCCTAAGCCTCAAATATATTTTGCAATAACTCCAAAAGATAAAGGAGATGAAGAAAAAGTAAGTGCTACTTTAAATAAGATAGCAGATGAAGACCCAACTATAGATTGGTATAGAAATTCAGAAACAAAACAGGCTCTTATAGGGGGGCAAGGTGAGCTTCATATAAATATTGTAAAAGATAAGATGAAAGAAAAATTTGGAGTAGATGTTAATTTAGAAGACCTTAAAGTTGCATATAGAGAAACTGTAAAAGGAAAGTCTGATGTTCAAGGAAAACATAAAAAACAATCAGGTGGTCACGGTCAATATGGAGATGTAAAAATAAAATTTGAAAGAAGTAAGAAGGATTTTGAATTTACAGAAGAAATCTTTGGAGGATCTGTACCTAAACAGTATATACCAGCAGTAGAAAAAGGTTTAAAGGATTCTATGTTAAAAGGAGTACTAGCAGGATTTCCAGTTACCAATATAAAGGCTACTCTTTATGATGGTTCATATCATGATGTCGATTCATCAGAGATGGCATTTAAAATGGCAGCTAGTTTAGCCTTTAGAAAAGGTATGGAAGAAGCGCAACCAGTTTTATTAGAGCCTATAATGAGCCTAAAAATAACAATACCTGAGGAGTATATGGGCGATGTTATGGGCGATATAAATAAAAGAAGAGGGAAAATATTAGGTATGGAACCATTAGGTAAAGGAAAACAAGTAATATATGCACAGGCACCTCAAGCTGAAACCTTTAAATATGCCATAGATTTAAGATCTATGACACAAGGTAGAGGATATTTTGAAATGGAAATTGAGAAATATGATGAAGTTCCTTATCAAATAGCGCAAAGAATAATAGCTCAAGCTAATAACAATAGATAAATAATAAAAGGGGTCATCAAAATTCACGATAACCCCTTTTTCGATTTAAGGCATAAACTTAAAAGAAGTTAATATAATACTTGAGATAAAATTTATTTAGTATAATTAATAATACTTAACATAAGCATATATTATATAAATTTTATAAAAAAATAAATTTTTATAGTGTAAATTTTACTGAAAAAAATCATATAAATGATATTAGTCGATAGTCAAAGTAAGTCAAATTTATATGATTGAGTGGTGATGTATATGGCCTCGATAACTGATAAAATTGAACTTTTCATAAATGAGTTAATGAACAATAGCAATAGCATACAAATTAAGCGTAACGAGTTAGCAAATTTATTTAACTGTGCACCATCTCAAATAAATTATGTATTAATGACAAGATTTACAATAGACAGAGGTTATTATATAGATAGCAAAAAAGGTGGAGGTGGATATGTACAGATTACTAAGATAAGCTCAGATAAAAAGAAATATATAAAATCCTTAATATATGAAAGGATTGGTGAAGAGATAAGTTATAATGCAGCTAAAGAAGTCATAAAATCACTAGAAAAAATCAATATACTTACAGAAAGAGAAAGTAAGATAATATTATATTCAATAGAAGATAAGGTGTTATGTATACCTATTTCAGAACTTAAAGATAAATTAAGAGCAAATATATTACAGAATATAGTAATTGGCTTATTACATATAGATGAAAGTGCTTAAGAATTTAATATATAAAATACAGAATATACAAAATACGGATAAACTAAAAGGAGTGAGAGAGTATGTATTTTAGTAGATTTACACAGAAGTCTAAAAAAGTTATAGAGCTTAGTTTAGAATGTGCTAGAGAATTTGGTCATAATAGAGTTGATAGTGAACATTTATTATTAGGTTTATCAAAAGAAGGCGATGGTGTAGCATCTAGGGTATTATTAAAATTAGGCATAACACCTAAGTATATAGAGGGGAAAATAATAGAGAAAAAAGGTATTATACCTATAATGCCAATAGATTTAGTACTAAGCCCTAGAAGTGAAGAGATATTAGAAATTTCAGGTATATTTGCAGATAAATTTAAATCTGAGTATATAGAGACTGAGCATATATTACTAGGTATACTTCAACAGGGAGAAAATTTAGCAGTTAATATATTAAAAGAAGCAGGTATAGATGATAAATCTATAGTTGAGTTAATTATTGATACTGTTGGATTAGATAGTGTTACAACAAATAAAGAGAGTAAGCCTAATTATCCAACTAGAACACAAACATCTTTAAAGATATTAGATAAGTATGGAAAAAATTTAACTCTAGTTGCAAGCCAAAATAAAATTGATCCTGTAATAGGAAGAGAAAAAGAGATAGAAAGAGCTATACAAATATTAAGTAGAAGAACAAAAAATAATCCAGTATTTATTGGAGATCCAGGTGTTGGAAAGACATCTGTTGCAGAAGGATTGGCTGCAAATATTGCAAGTGGAAATGTTCCAGATAATCTTATTGGAAAAGTTTTATACACTTTAGATATGGGATCTATGTTAGCAGGGGCAAAATATAGAGGTGAATTTGAAGAGAGAATAAAGCAAGTTGTAGATGAAGTAGTTAAGAATGGAAATATAATTTTATTTATAGATGAGTTACACACAATAATTGGTGCAGGATCAACTGGAGAAAGTACGATAGATGCATCTAATATATTAAAGCCAGTACTATCAAGAGGAGATATACAGATTATAGGGGCTACAACAATAGATGAGTATAGAAAGCATATAGAGAAAGATTCTGCGTTAGAAAGAAGATTTCAACCAGTTTTAATAACAGAACCAACAAAGGAAGAAACTATAAAGATACTAGAAGGATTGAGAGAAAAATATGAATCTCATCATAATGTAAAAATAACATATGAAGCCATAGTAGCAGCAGTAGATTTATCTATAAGATATATAACTGATAGATTTTTACCAGATAAAGCAATAGATTTAATTGATGAGTCAGCATCTAGAGTAAGATTAAGAGAGATTAATTCACAAAAGAACATTCTAAATTCAGAAAAATATATTTTAAGTAAAGAAATAAATGATGAATTAAATAGAGATATTGGAAAGAATCTGGACTTAGATATAAGTACAAAATCAAGTCAGGGTATAGTAAATATTGAAATACCTAAAAAATCATATATAGGTATAGTAGACAAAGAAATAATTGCTGAGGTTGTGGAACTTTGGACTGGTGTACCAGTTAATAAAATAGTTGAAGAAGAAGCAGAAAGATTACTAAACTTAGAAGAAATATTGCATGGTAGAGTAGTAGGTCAAGATCAGGCAGTAAAATCGATCTCTAGAGCAATAAGAAGATCTAGAGCAGGTCTTAAAGACCCTAAAAGACCAATAGGTTCATTTTTATTTTTAGGACCAACTGGAGTTGGAAAAACAGAACTATGTAAAGCTTTAGCAGAAGTTCAATTTGGTGATGAAAATCAAATAATAAGAATAGATATGTCTGAATATATGGAAAAACATGCAGTATCTAAATTAATAGGTTCACCTCCAGGATATGTAGGATATAATGAAGGTGGTCAATTAACAGAAAAAGTAAGAAGAAATCCTTATTCTGTTGTTTTATTTGATGAAATAGAAAAAGCTCATGAGGATGTATTTAATATATTACTACAAATATTAGATGATGGTAGATTAACAGACTCAAAAGGTCGTATGGTTGACTTTAAAAATACAATATTAATAATGACATCTAATGTTGGAGCTACTAAAATTAATAAGAAGAATCATCAAGTATTAGGATTTGGTACAAATAAAGATAAGGAAGAAGAGACAAAAGATCAATATGATAAAATGAAAGAAAGTATAATGGGAGAATTAAAGCAAAAGTTTAAGCCAGAGTTTTTAAACAGAATAGATGACATAATAGTATTCCATCCGTTAGAAGAGTATCATATATATGAAATAGTAAAATTAATGACAAGAGAAGTAATTGAAAGATTAAAAAGTTTAAATATAGATTTGAAAATGAGTGAAGAAGCTGTAAAACTAATAGCTCAGGAAGGTATGGACTTAGAGTATGGGGCAAGACCTTTAAAAAGAGCCATACAGAAAGAATTAGAGGATACATTATCTGAGGCAATACTAAAAGGTGATATAAAAAAAGGTAGTAGTGTAGTTGCTGAAATTGAAGATAATAAAATAGTATATAAATGTAAAGTGCTATAAAATTAAATGAGGAGGAAACTCCTCATTTTTTATGTATAAGGGAATTATATCATGAAAAAATTTATAGATAATATATGAATATAAGTAATATCAATAAATTTACAAACGTAAAAAATGACATTTTTGAGCAACGGATGTATCCGTAGTGGGAGCAAGGATACATCGTTGGCGAAATGAGCGAGGCGAAATTTTTAATTTTATAATAATTTACATAATACACTATAGATATGTTAAAATTAAATAGACAATAGTAAATTAAGGGTGATTTGTAAATGGCAAAGATAAAGACAAAATATGTATGCCAAGAGTGCGGATATGAAACATCTAAATGGTTAGGTAGATGTCCAGAGTGTACAAAATGGAATACGTTAGTAGAAGAAATAGAACAAAAAGGGTCGAATAAAGATGTATTTATTATAGATAAATCTTCATCAAGACCTGTAAATATAAATTCCATAGAAACAAAAGAAGAAGAAAGATTTTCAACATGTATAGATGAACTAGACAGAGTACTTGGTGGAGGTATAGTAAAAGGATCTTTAGTATTAGTAGGAGGAGATCCTGGAATAGGAAAATCAACACTTTTAATTCAAGTATCAAGTAATGTTGCAAACTCAGGAAAAAAAGTATTATATATATCAGGAGAGGAATCTGAATCTCAAATAAAAATGAGAGCTCAGAGACTAGGAATTAATTCTGATAATTTATACATTTTTGCAGAAAATAACTTAAGTTTAATAGAAGCGCAGTTAGATAATATAAAGCCTGATCTTATAATTCTGGACTCTATCCAAACTGTATATAGTCCAGAAATATCATCAGCACCAGGAACAGTTAGCCAAATAAAAGAAGGAACTTCGAAATTTATGAAAATATCCAAAAAAATGGGTATATCAACATTTATAGTTGGACATGTAACAAAAGAAGGTTCTTTAGCTGGACCTAAATTATTAGAGCATATGGTTGATACTGTATTATATTTTGAAGGAGAAAGATATAATACTTATAGATTAGTTAGAGCTGTTAAGAATAGATTTGGTTCAACTAATGAATTAGGAGTATTTGAGATGAGGGACTTAGGTTTAGTAGAACTTGAAAATCCATCAAAAATACTTATATCAGAAAAACCAAAAGATGTAGCAGGTTCAGTTATAATATCTACTGTAGAAGGTACAAGACCAATGTTGCTTGAAATGCAAGCCTTAGTATCACCAACAAGTTATGGTATACCAAAAAGAACGGCTACAGGTGTTGATTATAATAGAGTAGGTATGTTATTGGCTGTTTTAGAGAAAAGAGTAGGACTTCAAATTCAAAATCAAGACGTATACCTTAATATAGTAGGAGGAATAAAAATAAATGAGCCTTCAATAGATTTAGGTATAGTAATAGCTATTGCATCTAGTTTTAGAAATGTTGCAGTTGATGAAACAATAGCAGTAACAGGAGAAGTTGGACTTACAGGAGAGGTAAGAGCAGTAAGCTTCATAGAAAAAAGAATAGCAGAGTGTAAAAAGCTTGGCTTTACAAAAATAGTTATACCAAGAAATAATTATGAAGCAGTCAAAGATACTAAAGGTATAGAAATTTGGCCTGTAGATAATCTAAGACAAGCAATAAATATAGTATTAGGGGGTAATAAAGAATAATGGAGGATTTCCTAAGAAATAAAAATCTTATACATGCATTAAAAATGATATCACCTGGAAGTCCACTAAGACAAGGGTTAGATAACATACTAAAAGCTAAAACAGGAGGGCTTATAGTAATCGCAACTGGTGAAGAAATAATGGAAGTAGTAGATGGAGGATTTTGTATAAATGCAGAATACTCACCAGCGTATATATATGAATTAGCTAAAATGGATGGTGCTATAGTTTTAAGTAGTGATACAAAGAAAATTCTTTTTGCTAATGCTCAACTTATACCTGATTACTCAATATCAACATCCGAAACTGGGACTAGACACAGAACTGCAGAAAGAGTTGCTAAACAAACAGGGGCGATAGTTATTGCTATATCTCAAAGGAGAAATATAATCACAGTATATAGAGGGGATAAAAAATATGCTTTAGAGGATATATCTAAAATACTTACTAAGGCGAATCAAGCATTACAGACTCTTGAAAAATATAAATCTGTATTGGATGAAGCTATAATAAACTTAAATGCTTTAGAGTTTAATGATTTAGTAACGATATATGATGTAGCAATAGTTATACAAAAGATAGAAATGGTAATGAGAATAACAAATATAATTGAGAAATATGTAATTGAGCTTGGCCAAGAAGGAACGCTAGTAAAAATGCAGTTAGAAGAGTTAATGGGAACAACTAAAATGGACCAAAAGCTTATTTTTAAAGATTATAGTAAAAAGAATGTAGATATGGCAGAATTTAAGAAAAAGATTAAAAGTTTTTCATCTGAAGACTTACTGGATTTAACTAATATGGCTAAATTATTAGGTCATAGTGGTTTTTCAGAAAATATGGATATGACTATAAAATCTAGAGGGTACAGAATACTTAGTAAGATACATAGGTTACCATCAGCTATAATTGAAAACTTAGTAAATTACTTTGATAATTTCCAGGAAATATTAAATGCATCAATAGAAGAATTAGATGATGTTGAAGGAATAGGTGAAATAAGAGCAACTTATATTAAAAATGGACTTATAAAAATGAAACAGTTAGTTTTATTAGATAGGCATATATAAATAATCGTTACTACTTTGTTCTTGAACATATGCGGTATTATAGATTATAATAAGTAAATATTAACAAAACAATCAGGGGGTGAAAATTTGATACAAAAAATAATAAGAGCAATGATAGGTATATTTGGTTTTGTTTTAGGATTTACCATATATTCATCATTAGCAAGTACATTTCCAGTACTTTTATTTGGAATAAAAAAGGGTACAATATTGATATCAGCAGTAGTAGGTTTAATTATAGGAGTTATATTCTACATAATAGGACCTTGGGTTATAGATAGATTTAAATATATAGCTAAACTTATGGATAAGGAAATATCAAAATATCCTCAAACTGATATATTATTAGGTTCTATAGGTCTTATAATAGGGTTCGTTATAGCATATTTATTAGGTGGTTTAATAAATTCAATACCTATAGTAGGAGGAATTTTAACATTTATTACATATGGATTTTTGGGATATTTAGGTATAAAAATAGCTTTAAAAAGTAAGGATGATTTATTTAATATAAGTAGATTATCTAGACTATCACCATCAATAAAAGAAAAAAGTACTAAAAAAGAAGGGAAGACTATTCCACCAAAGGTATTAGACACTAGTGTCATAATTGATGGAAGAATAGCAGATATATGTAAAACAGGATTTATAGAGGGAAAACTTATAATACCTAAGTTTGTACTTGATGAATTACAACATATAGCTGATTCCTCAGATGATTTAAAAAGGGTTAGAGGAAGACGAGGCCTTGATATATTAAATATAATTCAAAAGGAATTAGATATAGAGGTTGAAATAAGTGAAGCTAAGTTTGATGATATTCCTGAAGTTGATAGTAAGTTATTAAAATTAGCTCAGGTTTTAGGCGGTAAGGTAGTTACTAATGACTATAATTTAAATAAAGTAGCTCAATTCCAAGGTGTTGAGGTATTAAATATAAATGAACTTGCCAATGCTATAAAACCAGTTGCAATACCTGGAGAAGAAATGATTGTTCAGGTTGTCAAAGAAGGGAAAGAACATAGTCAAGGTATAGCTTATCTAGATGATGGAACTATGATAGTTGTAGATGGAGGTAAAAAGCATATGGGAGAAACTATAAGAGTATTAGTTACATCAGTGCTACAAACTCCAGCAGGAAGAATGATATTTGGAAAACCAAAAAACTAATAAATTTTAAGGAGGGTGTCTCATAATATAAATTACTTTATGTTGAGGCACCTTTCTTTAATATAAGGACTTTAGTATTTAATAAGAGGTGCAAATATGAATGGTGTTGTCATAGTAGCTGCAGGAACAGGCAGTAGAATGAATATGGGAATTAATAAACAATTTATAAAGCTTGAAGGAAAAGAAATTATAGCTTATACAATTGAAAAATTTTATAATAATTCAAACATAGAAGATATAGTGGTTGTTGTAAAAGAAGATGAATCTGAGTTTTTTAAAAAAGAGATACTAGATAAGTATAATTTTAAAAATGTAAAAATAGCTTATGGTGGAAAAGAGAGACAAGACTCTGTATATAATGGATTAAAGTTATTAGATGAAAAATGTGATGTCGTATTAATTCATGATGGGGCGAGACCTTTTGTATCTGATAAAATTATAGATAAAAGTATTGAGGAAGCAAAAGAGCATAAGGCTATAGTTGTAGGAGTACCAGTTAAAGATACTATAAAGGTTATAGATAACGATAAAAATATAGTAGATACGCCAAATAGAAGTGTATTATGGGCAGTTCAGACTCCGCAAACATTTGATTATAATATACTTATAGATGCTTATAAAGATGCATTTAAAAATAAATTTTATGGAACTGATGATGCAATGCTAGTAGAGCGAATCGGATATAAGGTTAAAATGTTAGAAGGATCATACAATAATATAAAAATAACAACGCAAGAAGATTTAAATATTGGAAGTCAAATATTAAGAGTTCAAGATTAGTAGGAGGACAAACATGAGAGTAGGATTAGGTTATGATGTACATAAATTAGTAGAAGGAAGAAAGTTAATAATAGGTGGAGTAAATGTTCCACATGAAAAAGGATTATTAGGCCACTCTGATGCAGATGTATTGATACATGCTGTAATGGATTCTATATTAGGTGCATTAGCTTTAGGTGATATAGGTAAGCATTTCCCTGATACAGACGAGAAGTATAAAGGTGCAGATAGTATGAAATTATTAGAGTTTGTATATAATTTAATCAATGAAAAAGGACAACTTGTAAAATGTTAACAAAAAATATACGTTCATAGACTAATAATCCCCTT
>OLOW01003142.1_pt1 | contig 10673 bp, 9 predicted proteins | sample 1672801 | NCBI WGS metagenome assembly OLOW01 (sample SAMEA3136725, study PRJEB25190) | human gut metagenome | biome: human gut; feature: human-associated habitat; material: faeces | place: Austria | collected 2013
GGCCTTGCGATACAGCCCCCGTGCGTCCTCGTCAATGGAATCATAGTCATTGTAGTACAAAATGGCGGTGGTCAGTGTAAAGGCCCAATCTTTGAACTGCTGGGCAACCCAGTCGTAGGGTTCCGCATATTCCCGCTGGAAGCTCATGTTCTTCGCCATCGGCTCGTCCATGAAGGTCATGGTCAGGGCAACCATCGTCCGGTCACCGGACACATTCCATGTAGATGTAATGCCCTTCTTTACCAAGTCCAGTTGGTCAAAGGGGTAAAACAGGGACAGGTATTTGTCTGTCGCCATGGATTCTTCCTTGACGAAGTGGTTTTTGGGCAGGTACACCGCCTCATAGTCCATAAAGGACGGTGTGGTGGGCAGAGCGGTCATCAGCCCCAGCAGGCCGTACCGGGTGATAAACTCCATTACCGCCTTTTCCACCTCTGCCTCCGGCTTGCGCCCCATCATCAGCATCCCCACATTCAGCGCATCCAGCACAATGTTGGGGACCTCTTTCAGCGGATTGTAGACATCCGGCTTTGCTCTCTTGCCGGGGGTGATATACCGCTTGCCATCTTCCGCTGTTTTCAGCTCGTAATGATCGTACCGCACCCAATGGGAACGGGACTGTTCAAACAAATTTTTCATCATACACGCCCTTTCTCCTTAATCGTCCCAATTATCAGGGGCAGTTTTTCTTTTTTCTGCGCTTGGTCTTATTCTCCCGCCGAATCACAGCATCCTTGCCTTGTTTCCTTGCAATTTTCGAGTATTCCTCCAAAAACTGGCGTTCCCGCAAGGTCAAACTGCCGCCATGCTCCTGCTTGCCGCACAGATGGTCATACATCTGGCGCTGCAATTTCTTGTGTATGGTTTTCCGCAGCTTGCGGATGTTACGGTCAGACTGCCCACGCACAGCGGCAAGCCTGGTGGTGCTGTACAGCCGCAAAGAGAGGAAATACAAAACCTCCTTGTGTTCCTCGCTCAGTTCTTCCACCATGCGGGAAATAAAGGCGTCGGCAGTGAGGTTGTGCATCTCATAGGGGCAGTCAAACAGGATGTCCAGAAAGTTCCCGGCCATCAGCTGCCGGTATGTGGGGTTGTTCATCCAGCGGGGAATGAGCTTCGGTTCCGGCACCGCCTGATATTCCAGCGGCACATCCCCACGGAGGTTTTCGTGGTCCCGTTCCCGGCGCTCCCGATTCCGGTCCAGCTTGTTCCATTCCTCCACCACGGCCCGGAAATCCTTTTCGGTGCGGGCCGCTTCCTCCAGCCGCCGTATGGCCTCAGCCCGCATCTCCCGTTTGAGCCGTTTATCACTGACCGGGGCGGCTTCTTCTTCCTCGTCCTCCAGCTCCGCTTCATAGTCGATGGGATGCTCGTCCTGCTCCAGCTCATTTTCCAGCTCGGCCAGACGTTCTTCCGCAAGCGCCTGTTCCAGCGTTTCTTCTGCCCCAGCGTCCCATCCGGTGAAGCCACCCTCGGTATCCAGAAGCTCGTCATCAGACAGATACGCCATGACCCCACCTCTTTTCAAAAAAATATTTTGCGATTTTTCAAAAATGGTTCCGTTTTGCACCCCGGATTTCTCCTGTTAGTGAAAGAGTAATCTAAAAACAAGTTACTTGGGTTACATTCGCTCGTTCACGCAGGAGAAAGGGGGCTTTCGCCATGTTCAGGCTTGACGCAAAAAAGAAGTAACACAATCGCAGGTTACAAACAACGGAACTATAACAACAGTATACACCGGATGCGCCGAAAGCGCAAGAAAGAGAGGTTCTATGGCAGATAAAAACGCCGTGTTTCTGACCCGGCACATTGGCAACACCACCTATAAAGTTCGTGTCTACCTCAGCGAAACCGCCGAGGAAACGATGGAAGATAAAATTCTGCGGCTGATCCGCAATGACGGGCTGGCAAACCAGCCGGAATGTGGTATAATGGAACTGCCACAAATGAGCCGTCCGTCTGAAAGGAGCGCCTGATATGGCAAACAGACAGACGGAAGAAAAAATCACTGCGCTCTATGAGCGCCTGTCCCGTGACGATGACCTCACGGGCGACTCGAACTCCATTCTGAACCAGAAACGTTATCTCGAAAGCTATGCAGCACAGCGGGGCTACACCAATATCGTCCACTACACAGACGATGGGGTGGTCCGGCGGCAACTTTGACCGTCCCGCATGGAAGCGCCTTGTGGCGGACATCGAGGCGGGCAAGGTGGCCCATCTGCTGTGTAAGGACCTAAGTCGGATCGGCAGAAACTACCTGCAAACCGGCTTTTACACCGAGGTAATGTTCCGGCAGAATGGGGTTCATTTTGTTGCTGTCGCCAATAACATTGACAGCGAGGAACAGGACAGCGGTGAGTTTGCGCCCTTTCTCAATATCATGAACGAATGGTATCTGCGTGACCAGTCCAAAAAGGTTTCGGCAGCGTACCGTGTCAAGGGCAAGGCGGGCAAGCCAACCACCAACAACGCCATCTATGGCTACAAAAAAGACCCAGAGGACAAGGACCACTGGCTGGTGGACGAGGAAGCCGCCGACGTGGTGCGGCGAATCTTCCGGCTTGCGGTGGAGGGGCACGGCCCCCATGAGATCGCCAAAATACTCACACAGGAAAAGGTGGAGTGCCCCGCCTATTATCTGGCACGAAACGGCAGAGGCAGCCGGAAGAACACCGTGGACACCAGCCGCCCCTATGACTGGTACGGCTTCACGGTCAGTTCCATGCTAACCAAGCCGGAGTATATGGGGCACACCGTCAATTTCCGTTCTTCCAAGAAGTCCTATCGGGATAAGCGAGTAAAAAATGACCCATCCGACTGGCTGATCTTTGAGAATACCCACGAGGCCATCATTGACCCGGAAACCTGGCAGCTGGCCCAGCAGGTGAAGCGGACGGTGCGCCGGACAGATACCACCGGCGTCGCCAATCCCCTGACCGGCCTTGTGTTCTGCGCCGACTGCGGAGCCAAGATGTATAACCACCGGGGCAAGCGCAAAAAGGACGGGCGGGAGTATGGAACCGACTTCTATAACTGCTCCACCTACACCCTGACCTTTGAGCGTGAAACCCAGATGTGTTTTTCTCACACCGTCAGCACCAAAGCCCTAAATGCACTGATTCTGGAAACCATCCGCACCACCGCCAGCTATGCCATCCAGAACAAGGAGGAGTTTATTCAGAAAGTTCGCAGCATTTCACAGGTTCGCCAGCAGGAAGCGGCCAAGGAGCTGAAACGCAAGGTCGCCAAGGAGCGCAAGCGCAGCGCCGAGCTGGATGTGCTGATTAAAAAATTGTATGAAACCTATGCCATGGGCAAGTTGGAGGAAAAACGGTTCGAGCTGCTGTGTGCCGAGTATGAAAAGGAACAGGCCGAGCTGGAACAACTGCTTGCCTCCGAGCAGGCACAGCTGGACCAGTTTCACGAGGACACCGACCGTGCAAGCCACTTTCTGGCGCTGGCACAGAAATATACGGATTTCACCGAGCTGACCGCCCCCCATGATCCATGAATTTGTGGAGAAAATTCTGGTTCATGCCCCGGACAGAAGCACCGGGGAACGGGTGCAGGAAATTGAGATTTATCTGAATTTCATCGGGAAGTTTGAAGTGCCCATGCCCCAACCAACTGAGGAAGAACTGGCTGCGGAGGAAAAGCGTCGCCAGAAGCGCATTCGTGACCATGAAAAATATCTGCGCCAGAAGGAGCGCAAACAGAAGATTGCCGAGGGGCTGATCGTTCCGGGTGAACCGTACCAGCTGGTGTGCCAGTGCTGCGGAGAGTCGTTCCAGTCGGTCCGCCCCAACGCTAAATTCTGCAAACCCGCCTGCCGGGAGAAATTCTACCGGCAGGAAAAGCGGAAAGCCAAAGAAACGGAAACATCACAAACTGCATAAAGACTGCGGCCTGCCCCAATAAACCGGGCAGGCCGCTTTTTTTATGCCCTGAAACGGAGGGATTTTTATGACACTCTTTGAACTGGTAAAACAGAATATTTGTGTGCCGGATGCAGCGGAACACTATGGGCTGCAAGTCAACCGAAACGGGATGTGCAGATGTCCGTTCCATGAGGACCGACACCCCAGCATGAAGCTGAATGAGAAGTATTTTTACTGCTTCGGCTGCGGAGCCACCGGCGATGTGATCGACCTTGTGGCACGGCTGTTTGGCCTGAGCAGTTACGAGGCAGCGCAGAAGCTGGCACAGGATTTTGGGATTGACCCGGACAAGCCCCCGGCGGCAATCGCCTTACCAAAACCGAAGCGTCCTCTGCTGAAAGCATACCGGCAGGAGGAAGTGCGCTGCCTGCGGGTACTGTGTGATTATCTGCATCTTCTGGAAAGCTGGAAGGTACAGTACGCACCTAAGACACCGGAAGATGCTCTGGATGACCGGTTTGTGGAAGCCTGCCAGATGCTGGACTATGTGGAGTATCTGGCGGATTTGCTCATTGCCGCCGAGCTGGAACAGCAGGTAAAAATCGTAGAAATGCTGAACAAGGATGGCCTGATTGCCGGTTTGGAGGAACGGCTGGACAGGCTGAAAAAGGAGGACGATGCCCATGAAAAACAAAGCGCAGCTTGACGGGATGCCCGTCTGGTTTGATGGAAAAAGCATCAACGAAGCCCTGTTTTGTGAGGAGTTCTTGCAGACGCACAAGATCATCTTCACAAACGGGGCTTTTTTCACGCCCGAAGGCCGTGTGACCGATGAACTGCCCCTGCGGGGAGAGATTTTTGAGGAACTGAAATGCTGTGCGGTCAGCAACATTCCCCGCAAAATCAGTAACATTGTGGAGCTGATGAAGCTGGCAGCACTGGTGGAGGATTTTCCCCCGGAGCCGGATCGGATTCACCTTTCCAACGGCACACTTTTTTGGGACGGAACCTTTGCGAAGGGAAAGCCGAAAATCGTCCGCAACCGTTTCCCCGTGGCCTATAACCCCAATGCCCCGAAACCTGTTCTCTGGCTGCAATTTCTGGATGGTCTGCTCTACCCGGAGGATATTCCCACCTTGCAGGAATATATCGGCTACTGCCTGATCCCCAGCAATAAGGGACAGCGGATGATGGTGATTAAGGGCAACGGAGGCGAAGGTAAGTCGCAGATCGGCGCTGTGCTGGGAACTTTGTTCGGTTCCAACATGAAGGATGGCAGCATCGGGAAAATATCCGAGAACCGGTTTGCCCGTGCCGATTTGGAACATATCCTCCTGTGCGTGGATGACGATATGCGAATGGAGGCCCTGCGCCAGACCAACTATGTGAAATCCATCGTCACTGCCCAGGGCAAGATGGATTTGGAGCGCAAGGGCAAGCAGAGCTATCAGGGATGGATGTGCGCCCGGCTGCTGGCCTTCTCCAACGGAGATTTGCAGGCGCTGTTTGACCGGAGCGACGGATTTTATCGCCGCCAGCTGGTGCTAACCACGAAAGAAAAACCGGCTGGCCGTGTGGATGATCCTGACCTTGCCGAGAAGATGAAAGCCGAGGTGGAGGGCATTCTGCTGTGGGCCTTTGAAGGTTTGCAGCGGCTGGCTGCCAACAACTTCAAGTTCACCGAAAGTGACCGCACCAGAGAAAACCGGGAGGCAGTCAAACGGGACAACAACAATGTCTATGATTTTCTGGATTCTGACGGGTATGTTCGCCTGAAAGCTGATCTATCTGCCAGCTCCAAAGAGCTGTACGAGGCATACCAGATTTATTGTACCGAAAACAACCTGCCTGCCCTGAAACCCCGCAGCTTCAGCGAAGCCCTGATTGCCTGCCAGAGCCGCTACAATCTGGAATACTGCAATAATGTGACCAACGCAGCCGGACGGAGGGTGCGTGGCTTTCTGGGGATTGAGGTATTGGTGAGAAATCATATATCAGTGTTTTCCGGTGATTCGATGCGTACGTACGTACCGGAAGATGTGCCGGAGGAATGGCGGCGCTGAACCGTGTACGTACGTACACTTTGATTGACCGTTGTTCTCCCTTTTATAGCAATTCGACGGCTATACCAGTCAGAATCACCGGTCAAATCCCTATGTTAAATCAAGGCAAGTGGGAATCTCAAAGTAATTGACGGTTGGAAGGAATCATTTTGCGAAACCATGCTTCTCGCCCCGGTGAACCGGGTGCTTGGAATCATGGGAAAATACACGGTTTCAAGCCAAGTCACACGGAACAGAAAAGTCGGAAGGTGCAGCTCGTGGACAGGACATCACACCGGCAATTCTGAACGGATTTGATGACAAGGGAATTTTTCACAACACAGCGAAGCGGTTATGCCAGAGGGTGTACGGCTTCGCATTTTTATCAAGTAAATGTAGGAGGATTTTTTATGATGACGGTACGCAACGAGATTAAGGCACAGATCGTCCGGGCGGGATACACCATGCAGGAGGTAGTTGACCGGCTCCATGAGGAATACGACTGGTCGGACAGCGTTTCCAACCTGTCGGCCAAGCTCCAGCGGGAATCTATCCGCTATAAGTAGGTTGTGGAGCTGGCCGATGTGCTGGGCTATGACCTGATCTGGCAGAAGCGGAGGTAAATCCATGACAGATGAAGAAAAGAAACTGTTGCAGACAAAGCACCGCTTGGAGGAAGCCCAGGCACGGGACCGGGTGAAGGAGCGAAAAGCCCGGACAAGGCGGCTCATTCAGGAGGGCGCTGTACTTGAAAAAGTGCTGCCGGAAGTACAGGCGGTAGGGCTTGATAATCTGGAAGAATATCTGCGACGAAAGCTGGCAGCGCACGATTGAAAACGGCTGGGAGGTCTCTGGGAAACCGGGGGCCTTCCTCTTTTTTATCCCGAAGGGCGCACTTATTCACCACCTGCTAAAGCAGGCGGTGGTAGCCCTCCCGTTGGTCGGGCACGTGCGCTCTCCGAGGGGGATTGCGGCTCCTGCGGGAGCCGCTGGACAAGGCTGCATTTCTACCAAACTGCCAGCCTTGCCCATGCAGTCGGCGCAGGGGTTTCCACTTTGGAATCCCTTGTTCATGGGGTGGTATATTGCCACCCCATCCCGCCGCCTGCCTGCGTCAACCTGCCACCGGCAGCTTGACACAGATACAGGGGTGGAACAAATCGTTCCGCCCCTGCTGGTGGTGCGTCGCATTTCACGACGTACCTGTTGCAATCGAGTACGGAAGAAGGGTTGCTGCGTTTCACAGTAGCCCTTCGGAAAGGACGGTAGACAATGGCGATTTATCATTTGGAGGCCAAAATAGTCAGCCGTGGAGCCGGACGCTCCGCCGTGGCTGCTGCGGCCTATCTGAGCTGTTCCCGGATGCTCAACGAGTACGATGGGGTGCAGCACGACTACACCCGCAAACAGGGCCTTGGGTGGCAACAAGTTTTTCTGCCAGCTACCGCACCCGCAGAGTGGCAGGATCGGGAAATCCTGTGGAATGCCGTGGAGGAAACCGAAACCGCAAAGGACAGCCGCCTCGCCCGTGAATTTGTGGCGGCGCTGCCCATAGAACTGAGCCGGGAGGAACAAATCCGGCTCCTGCAAGATTTCATCAAGGAGCAATTTGTGGCAGACGGAATGTGCGCTGATGCTGCCATCCACGACCCATATCCTCCCGGACACAATCCCCATACCCATATCCTGTTGACGGTGCGCCCACTGGATGAAAAGGGAAAATGGCAGTACAAGACCGAGAAAGAATATCTCTGCGTCAAAGGCAGCGAGGAACGGGGCTTTACCGCCGCTGAGTTAAAACAGGCACAGGCCGATGGCTGGGAGAAGCAGTATCAGTACAAGGTGGGCAAAAAGAAGGTGTATATGGCCCCGTCCGCTGCGCAGGCACAGGGTTATGAACGGGTATCCAAGTACCCCAAAAGCACCAAATTCGGCAGACAGAATCCCATCACGGAACGCTGGAACAGCGACGAGCAGCTTGCCCTGTGGCGGGCTGCATGGGCAGATGTGGCAAACCGCCATCTGGAGCGTTCCGGGCACGAGGAACGCATCGACCACCGCAGCCATGCCGAGCGTGGCCTGCTGGAACGGCCTACGGTCCATGAAGGTGTGGTTGCCAGAGCCATGGAGAAAAAAGGCATTATTTCTGACCGATGTGAACTGAACCGGCAGATCAAGGCCGACAATGCCCTGCTCCGGGAGCTGAGAGGACAGGTCAAAAAGCTGGCGCAGATAGTCAAAAACACCCTTCCTGCACTTGCCGAGGCCATGGAGAATCTGCGTAAAAATCTGCTGCTGTTCTGTTATCAGCTGGGGTATCTCCGAAAGGGCAAGGAGCGTTTGAACTCCTCGCTGAATACGCTGCGCCCTGCCCTCGCACAGTACAATCAGCTTGCAAAGGACATTCGGGATAAGACGAAAGAGCGCCGTAGCCTGCTTTCCGAGAAGAAGGCCCTTTCCGCTGTCTATGTGTTCCGGCACCGGGAACTGGCGGCTAAGATAGCGGCACTGACAGAGGATTTGGAGGAACTGCGTTCGGAAAAGAATCTGCTTCTGGCATCGCTGGCATGTACCGAAGAAGATGCTGCCGATAAATTTCCCAAAGACATTGCCGCTATGGAACAGAGTCTAAAACGGTTGGAAGAACAGGAGCAGAAATATACCGCCGAGTTGGACGCTGCGCTGAATGAGTATGCCGGGCTTCGGGAACAGGCCCAGGGTGTTGATCCGGTGCAGCTATATGAAGCAAGACAGGAGGCCATCCGTCCCGGCAAGGAACAGGAAGCGGAGAACTGGGCGCAGCAGGTCTACGGTGAAAAGTACACACCCCTTCTGATGTTTGACAGTAAAAAGGCAGTTTCTCGTATGCTGCATGAGGATATGGAGCGACAGACCGTGAGGAGGATGGTTCGGCAGGCGCAGAAGAAAGAAAAAATCTCCTATAAGAAAAAGCGCAGTGAGCAGGAACGATAACTTCCGTTCCTATTCATCAATCAAAGCAGAAAAAGATGTTTTCTATGTAAAAACACTCCTTGACAAATTTCTTCCCAAAAGCTGATGCTGGAGGACTATGCCAGACGCAATGGATTCCCCCGTCCGACCCATTTCACCGACGACGGCATATCCGGCACCCGTTTTGATCGTCCCGGCTTCATGGCCATGATGGCGGAGGTCGAGGCTGGGAATGTGGAGGCGATCATCGTCAAGGACATGAGCCGCTTGGGGCGTGATTACCTCAAGGTAGGGCAGGTGATGGAAACCCTGCGGCAGAAAAATGTGCGCCTGATTGCGCTCAACGACGGCGTGGACAGTTTTCGCGGTGACGATGATTTCACGCCGTTCCGAAATATCATGAACGAGTGGTATGCCCGTGATATCAGCAAGAAGATTCGCTCCACCTTTCAGGCTAAGGGAAAGGCAGGCAGGCACCTGACGGGAACAGTCATCTATGGCTATCTTTGGGATGAAAGCCGCAGACACCGGCTGGTGGATGAGGAAGCTGCCGCGGTGGTACGGCGGATCTTTGCCATGAGTATGGACGGTTACGGTCCTTACCAAATCGCCAGACGGCTCTCGGCTGAAAAAGTCGAGATTCCTTCCATCCATCTGGCGCGGCATGGCGAGGGCGTAAACAAAAACAAGGCCGTCAAAGACCCCTATGCCTGGGGTTCGTCGGTCATCGTGAGCATTCTCAAAAAGCGGGAGTACCTCGGCCATACCATCAACTTCAAGACACGAAAGCACTTCAAGGACAAGAAAAGCCACTATGTCCATGAAAGCGAATGGAGCATCTTTGAAAACACACACGAGGCCGTGATCGACGAGGAGACCTTTGAAAACGTGCAGCGCATCCGAGCAAACGTCCGCCGATACCCCAACGGTTGGGGTGAAGCGGCTCCGCTGACGGGACTGCTGTATTGCGCCGACTGCGGGGCCAAGATGTATGTTCACCGTATCAACAATGGTAAGCTCATTCCTCAGTACACCTGTTCCAACTACACGAAGGTTCCCTGTGGGACGCGCTGCCCGACGCAGCACCGCATCAATGAAAGTGTAGTGCTCGCGCTTGTGGCCAATACGCTGCGAGCGATCGCAGCATATTCGCAGAATGACCGCAAGGCGTTTATCCAGACGGTTGAGGACCTGAATGCCGCTCACTACTCCACCGACGGCACACAGAAAAAGAAACGCTTGGCTGAAGCGAAAAGACGCGCTGATGAGCTGGAGCGGCTCTTATGCAAGATTTATGAAGACAAGCTCCTTGGCCGACTGGCAGAAAGCCGCTATGCCGTGCTGGATGAGCGGTACGCCAACGAGCAGGAACAGCTGATCCGGGAAATCGAAACGCTGGAAGCGACGATTGGGGCGTATGAGAACCGTCAGCAGTCATCAGAACGGTTCATTGCCCTGCTTGATAAATATGAACGTTTTGACCCCCTGACCACAACCATGCTCAACGAGTTTGTGGAAAAAATCCTCGTCCACGAACGCGCTCGCAAGGGCAGCGTGGAAACCACGCAGGAGGTTGAGATCTACTTCAAATTTATCGGTAAATATGTGCCGCCTCACTTTGGTGAAATGAAACTCACTCCGGAAGAAGCGGAAGCCTTGCGTAAGCGGGAGGAGCGCAAGGACAAGCTTCATCAGGCGTACTTGCGGCGCAAGGCCAGCGGAGCGCAAAAGAAATACGAAGATAAGGTCAGAGCAAAGAAAAAAGCTGAAAGGGAGGCAAAGAGCGCAGCCCTCCGAG
>OLOW01003143.1_pt1 | contig 10673 bp, 10 predicted proteins | sample 1672801 | NCBI WGS metagenome assembly OLOW01 (sample SAMEA3136725, study PRJEB25190) | human gut metagenome | biome: human gut; feature: human-associated habitat; material: faeces | place: Austria | collected 2013
TATTTCCTCCGATGTCCTCCTCTCCACCGGCCAGGGCGTAATTGGGCACTGACTCCTGTGCTGGGGGTGGTCCGGCTGGATGCGGAAACCAGCTTCGTACTGGCGGATCTGCCGGGGCTCATTGAAGGGGCCTCCCAGGGAGTGGGTCTGGGCCATGATTTCCTCCGGCACATCGAACGGACCCGGGTGATCCTCCATGTGGTGGATGTGAGCGGCTGCGAAGGCCGGGATCCGGTGGAGGACTTCAAGAAGATCAACGAAGAGCTGGTGCTCTACAGCGAAAAGCTGGCCAAACGGCCCATGCTGGTGGTGGCCAACAAAATGGACCTGCCCGATGCGGAAGAAAACTACAAAAAGCTGGAAGCCTATGTGACGGCCCAGGGGTATCCCATCATGAAAGCCTCCGCCGCCACCGGCCAGGGACTCCGGGAAATCATGTGGAAGGCCTATGAGATGCTCCAGAAGGCTCCGGCGGAAGAGGAAATCATCGACATCGGCAAAGTGGACGAAGCGGATCCGGATTCCTTCACCATCCTGCGGGATACGGAAGATGCGGATTTTGAAGTAAAAGGAAAGAATATCGAACGGCTGGTGGCCATGACCAATTTCGACAATGAGGAAGCGGTGTACCGGTTCCAGCTGATCTGGCGGCGGCTGGGCATTGAAAAGGCCCTGAAGGAAAAGGGCATCCAGGAAGGCCAGTCGGTGAAAATCGGGGATATGGTCTTCGATTATCAGGAACAGTAAAAAAATCCCGGAACACAGGGAAAAGCAGGTTCATCCAATATGCACAGAGGGGTTGATGCCATGGATCGCAGTAAAATTGCGGAAGTCAAACGCGTGGTGGTAAAAGTCGGGACCAGTACCATTACCTATCCCAACGGAAAGATCAACTATGAAAAGATCGAGAAACTGGCCCGGATCATGACGGACCTCCAGAACCAGGGGAAGGAAATGATCCTGGTGTCGTCCGGGGCCGGGGCTGCCGGGGTGGGCCGGATGGGCCTGGAGGCCAAGCCGGCCTCCATCCCGGGGAAACAGGCCTGTGCCGCCGTGGGCCAGGGCATCCTGATGCATATCTATGAACGGCTTTTCGGGGAATACGGCCAGGTGGTGGCCCAGGTGCTGCTGACCAAGTCGGATATGGTGAACCGGCACAGCTATGCCAATGCCCGGAATGCTCTCCAGGAAATGATTTCCTGGGGGGTGATCCCCATCATCAATGAAAATGATGTGGTGGCCATCGACGAGTTCAAAATCGGGGACAACGACAACCTGTCCGCCCTGGTGGCCAGCCTGGCGGATGCGGATCTGGACATCCTGCTGTCGGACATCGACGGGCTGTATACCGCCAATCCCAAGACCCATCCGGAGGCCAGGCTGGTTTCCGTGGTGGAGGAAGTGACCCCGGAAATCGAAGCCACCGCCGGAGGCGCCGGTTCCAAGAACGCCACCGGGGGCATGCTTACCAAGCTCCAGGCGGCCAAGAACGCCATGAGTGCCGGCATTGCCCTGATCATTGCCAATGGGGAAGATCTGGAGATCCTCCGGAAGATCATGAGGGGCGAACCTGTGGGGACCCTGTTCGTACCCCGGGAAAGCCATCTCCGGTTCCGGAACCAGTGGCTGGCCTTCGGGTCCAGGATCAGCGGCAAAGTCATTGTGGATGAGGGACTGGCCAAAGCCCTGCGTCAGAAAGGGGGCTGCAGCATCCTGCCGGTGGGCATCACCGGGGTGGAAGGCAGCTTCGAAAGCGGGGACACGGTGAGCGTCCTGGATCAGGAGGGCCATGAACTGGCCCGGGGCATGACCAATTACAATGCGGAAGACCTGGACCTGATCAAAGGCTGCCGGACCAGCCAGATCGAAGAAAAAATCGGCTACAAACATTACGATGAAGCCATCCACCGGGACAACCTGGTGGTACTGTAAGGGGGCAGAAACCATGTACGAAGTGGGAATGGTACGGACCCAGGGGGAAGCGGCAAAACAGGCTTCCCTGGAATTGGGCATCCTGAATACCCGTGTGAAGAATGACATCCTGGAAAGCATGGCAGAGGGGCTGCTGGCAGAAGAAAAAAACATCCTGGAAGCCAATGCCGTGGATATGGAAGAAGGCCGGAAGGGAGGGCTGCGGGATTCCCTCCTGGACCGGCTGCTGCTGACCCATGACCGGCTGGCCCAGATGGCCGAGGGCATCCGTCAGGTGGCCGGGCTCCCGGATCCGGTGGGACGGATCCTCAGCGGGAGCACCCTGGCCAACGGGCTGACCATCACCAAGGTGTCCGTGCCCCTGGGGGTCATCGGGATCATCTATGAAGCCCGGCCCAATGTAACCGCCGACGCCATCGCCCTGTGCGTGAAAAGCGGCAATGCCGTGATCCTGAAGGGGGGCAGGGAAGCCCTCCATTCCAACAAAGCAGTCAGCGATGTGCTGATTGCCTACGGGGAAAAGGCCGGGCTGCCCAAAGGGGCGGTCCAGTTCGTCAATGTGCCGGACCGGGCTGCGGTGGATGAACTGATCCATCTGGAAGGCCTGGTGGATGTGGTGATCCCCCGGGGCGGGGCCGGACTGATCAAGAATGTGGTCCACAACGCTTCCGTGCCGGTGATCGAAACGGGAGCCGGAGTGTGTCACACCTATGTGGATGCTTATGCCAATGTGCCCATGGCAGTGGAAATCGCCATGAACGCCAAGGTGAACCGGCCTTCCACCTGCAATGCCATGGAAACCCTGCTGGTCCACAAGGACATTGCGGACGCCTTCCTGCCGGCCATGCTGGAAGCCTACAAAAAGGCCCATGTGACCGTGCTGGGGGATGCCCGGACCCAGGGCTACAGCGGGGATGTGCAGCCTGCCACGGAAGAGGACTGGGCCACGGAATACGGGGATCTGCGGCTTTCCGTGAAAGTGGTGGACAGTCTGGAAGAAGCGGTGGCCCATATCCGCCGGTACAGCACCGGCCATTCGGAAGCCATTGTGACGGACGACTACGAAAATGCCCGGAAGTTCCAGCAGCTGGTGGATGCGGCGGCCGTCTATGTAAATGCCTCCACCCGGTTCACGGACGGGTTCGAATTCGGATTCGGGGCGGAAATCGGCATCAGCACCCAGAAACTCCATGCCAGAGGGCCCATGGGCCTGCCGGAACTGACCACCACCAAATACCTGGTGAACGGCAATGGCCAGGTGCGGAAGTGACAGGGCAGGGACTTTCTGAATGGTACGAATACTGAGTTGTTTCAAAACCATTCATGGGGGCTTCATAAATCTTTTTTACAATAACCGTAGATATAAGAGAATGAGGGAGCGGATGTATGGAGAGCCATTCTCTGTACATCCGTATTTTTTCCTGCGGAGGCAGGAAAATTGATGGAGGGAAGACAGCGTGAACATCGTGCAGAAGCATAAAGTGCTGCTGATTGTCCTGGCAATCCTGGTTGCCGGCGGGGCCGGCGGCTACAAATACTACCAGGTGAAAAAGACCCAGGAAGCCGTGGCGGCCACCCGGACCGACGCCGTCCAGCGGGGGGATCTGCGGAAGACCATTTCCGCCACCGGGGCCCTGAAAGCCCTGGACAATGTGGACATCAACTCCAAGATCACCGGCCGTATCGTCCAGGTCTATGTAACGGAAAACCAGCATGTGACCGCGGGACAGGCTCTGGTGAAACTGGATGATACCTCCCTGAAGGCCACCCAGGAAATGAAGCGGGCGGCCCTGGTGGATAAACAGGCCACCTATGAGCGGGACCAGGCCCTGCTGGAGCAGGGGGCCATCGCCCAGAGCGTATTCGATACCGCAGAGGCCAATTACCGGGTGGCCAAGGCGGAATACGAACAGGCCACGTCCAACGTAAACGATACGGTGATCAGCACGCCCATCGACGGCTATGTGATCGGCAAGCCCACCCCTGTGGGGCAAACCGTATCCTCCGGTATTTCCACGCCCCAGGTACTGATGAGCGTGGCCAACCTGGACAAGATGCAGATTTACCTGATGGTGGACGAATCGGATATCGGCCAGATCAAACAGGGCCAGACCGTGGAATTCACCGTGGATGCCTATCCCAACGAAACCTTCAAGGGGACCATCAGTCTGATCGGCCGCAGCGCCACCACCACCAACAATGTGAACTACTACACCTGCTATGTGGATGTGGAAAACTCCGAAGGGAAACTGCTGCCCACCATGACCGCCCGGGCCAATGTGATCGTGGATGAGATCCAGGATGCCCTGACCGTATCCAACAAGTGTATCCATACGGAAAATGGACAGAAATACGTACTGGTCTATGACAAGGAGAACAATACCTCCCGGAAAGTCCCTGTGAAAGTCCTGCTGACCGGGGAAGACCGGGTGGCGGTCCAGGGGGATCTCCAGCCCGGGGACGAACTGGTGGTAAAGACCGCCAAAGCCACCGGCAGCACCAACAGACGCATGGGGCCTCCGATCTAAGGACAGGAGGAACCAGGCCATGAACGTCATTGAACTGAAAGACATTGTGAAAAGCTACCAGATGGGGGATACCATCGTCTATGCCCTGAACCATGTGACGGTGAATTTCGAAAAGGGCAAATTCACTTCCATTGTGGGGCCTTCCGGCAGCGGCAAATCCACCATGATGAATATCCTGGGCTGTCTGGACCGGCCCACCTCCGGGGAATATTATCTGGAAGGGAAGAACATCGCCAACTATACCGACGATGAACTGGCCCGGACCCGGAACCGGCGGATCGGCTTCGTGTTCCAGAGCTTCAACCTGCTGAGCCGGCTGACGGCGGTGGAAAACGTGGCCCTGCCCCTGATTTATGCGGGTGTGAACCTGGAAGAGCGGACCAGAAGGGCGGAACAGGCCCTGACCAATGTGGGGCTGGGGACCCGGATGTACCACAAACCCAATGAGATGTCCGGGGGCCAGCGGCAGCGGGTGGCCATTGCCCGGGCGCTCATCAACAATCCGGCCATCATCATGGCCGATGAACCCACCGGGAACCTGGACACCAAATCCACCCTGGAAATCATCGACATTTTCGAGAAGCTGAACCAGGAGGGGAAAACGGTGATCATGGTCACCCACGAACCGGAACTGGCGGCCATGACCCAGCGGATCCTGGTGATGCGGGACGGCCGGCTGACGGAAGAGAAAGAGGGAGGAGGTCAGGTGGTTGTTTAGAGAATGTGTAAAAATGGCCTTTGAAGGGATGCTGGCCAACAAGATCCGGACCTTCCTGACCATGCTGGGCATCATCATCGGGGTGGGCGCCGTGATCGCCATGGTGTCCCTGGGCCTGGGGATGCAGGAAAAAGTCAAGGAAAACATCACCAGCATGGGCAGCAACCTGCTGATTGTCATGAGCGGCGGCCGGACGGCCAACGGCCAGCGGATTGCCAGCGGCAGCGGGGCCAAGCTGACCTACGAGGACGCCAAGGCCATCGAAAAGAACGTGGACGGCATCAAATACGTGGCCCCCGGAGTCCAGAACAGTTACCAGCTGGTAGCCGGGAATCAGAACTGGACCTCCCAGGTTCAGGGGGTCACCCCCAACATCCTGTCCATCCGGAGCTATTCCATCGAACAGGGACGGATGTACAGCCAGCGGGACATGAACAGCCGGGAAAGAGTCTGTGTCATCGGGAAAACCGTGGCGGATACCCTGTTCCCGGACGGAAATGCCGTGGGACAGATCATGCGGATCAACAAGGCTCCCTTTACGGTGATCGGGGTGCTGGCCTCCAAGGGACAGTCCGCCATGGGCCAGGACCAGGATGACATTGTGTTTGTCCCCCTGACCACGGCCATGCAGCGGCTCATGGGGCTTACCTACATCCGGAACATCACCATCCAGTGTGAAAACGAAAATACCGTGTCCCAGGTCCAGTCTGATGTGGTGACACTGCTCCGGACCCGTCACAAGATCAAGACCGGGGCGGATGATGACTTTTCCGTCCGGGATCTGACGGAAATCATCAAGACCGCCCAGGAAACCACCGGATCCATCACCCTGCTGCTGGCCATTGTGGCCGGGATCAGTCTGCTGGTGGGGGGCATCGGCATCATGAACATCATGCTGGTATCCGTAACGGAACGAACAAGGGAAATCGGTATCCGGAAGGCCCTGGGGGCCACCTATCACGATATCCTGCTCCAGTTCCTGGTGGAATCCATGGTGATCGGGGTCACCGGGGGTACCACCGGGATGATCCTGGGGACGGTGATCTCCGTGATCGCCGCCAAGATCATTGGCTGGCCCATTGTGATTTCCATTGCGGCCACCATCATTTCCGTGGTGTTCTCCGTGGGCATCGGCCTGTTCTTCGGCCTGTATCCGGCCAAGAAAGCGGCGCTGCTGGATCCCATCGATGCCCTGCGTTATGAATAAGGCGGAAAAGCCCACTCTCCGGCAGAAATGGAGGGGGTTCGTGGAATTCCTCCACCGTCCCAAGACCCGGTTCGATATCCGGGACCGGGGCAGGGCCCTGGTCCTGTTCCTGCTGATCGTGGCAGGACTCATGTGGGTGGTGGAGACGATAACGGGATAATGAAAGAGGGGGCTGTGAAAAAATGATTTCTCATTTTTTCACAGCCCCCTCTTTCCTATTCCACCACAATATACAGCACCGGCGTCCCTTCCGGCAGGGTCAGTCCGCAACTTCCTTCCGGAGGCAGGACGTAGAGGGTATCCTGCTCCAGGGGCTTCCCGTCCAAAACAGCGCCTTTCAGCTGGGCATCCGTCAGGAAGGGCACGTAGACGAACCGCCGGGAAGCCGGCTGGAGGAGACGGCTTCCGGTGACTTTTTCACAGGTGCCGGTATGGCCTTTCCGGACCATCACATTGAAATCCACGGCTTTTCCCACGGAATGGGTGTGCCAGGCTCCGTCAAAAGAAGCCTGCTCCAGGGGGCTCAGGGTCACCTGCCGGTTCCCGTCTTCCGGGAAAGTCAGGGTGAACCCTCCCCGGAGGGGCAGGATGATCCGGTTGTAATCCGGCAGCAGGGTGAAATCCGATGCCTCCAGATCCACGGTGGCGGAACTGATCCGGATGAGGAAATCTCTCCGGGCATAGGCACTGCCGGGAGGATCAATGTAAAATTCAGTGGTGGTGCCTCCGGACCAGCGGGTGGTTACCGCCTGGCTCCGGGAGCGTTTCAGGATATCCATAGGATCACCTCATTTGCAAGAGTCTTTTCCAGTTTCATCCTAGGGAAGGAACGTCCAGAAAGTGTCAAAAAATAAAAATATCGGAAAAAATTGATTTCAGACGTTTTTTAGGCGAAGAATTCATACTATAATAGCAAACAGAGGCATTGGAAATGCCTTTCCGTTGTCAACAAACTACAAGTGACTGATGGAGGTGCCATTATGGCGAAAAAATTGGTTGAATTTGTTCCGAATTTCAGTGAAGGCCGGGATAAGGAAAAGGTTGAAAAGATCGTTGATGAAGCCCGCAAAATCAAAGGACTGAAAATCCTGGATTATTCCAGCGATGCCGACCACAACCGTTCTGTTGTAACCATCATCGGCTCTCCTGAAGCGGTTACCGAAGCAGCCATCAATATGGCGAAAGTCGCCATCCAGCTGATCGACATGCGGACCCACCATGGGGCTCATCCCCGGTTTGGTGCGGTGGACGTGGTTCCCTTCACTCCCGTTATGGGCGTGACCATGGACGAATGCGTGGCCATTGCCAATGCGGTGGGCAAGGCATACGGTGAAATGGGCATCCCCGTTTATCTGTATGAAGACGCCTGCACCAAGGAAGCCCGCCGGAACCTGGCTGCCGTGCGGAAAGGCCAGTACGAAGGTTTCTTTGAAAAGATCAAGGATCCGGAATGGAAACCGGATTACGGCCCTGCGGTCATGAATGAAAAATCCGGCTGCTCTGCCGTGGGCGCCCGGGTTCCCCTGGTGGCCTTCAACGTGAACCTGGACTGCAGCGACAAGGCTGTGGCCGATGCCATTGCCAAAAAGGTCCGGAACATCGGCGGCGGTCTCCACTATGTCAAGGCCATGGGCGTAAAACTGGAAGAACGGAACCAGGTACAGGTTTCCATGAACCTGGTGAACTACGAAAAATCCGCCGTGTACCAGGCTTTTGAAATGATCAAGATGGAAGCCCGCCGGTACGGCGTCAATGTAGTGGGCAGTGAAGTCATCGGGACCGTTCCCATGAAGGCTCTGCTGATGGCTGCGGAATACTATCTGCAGATCGAAAACTTCAATCTGGACGAAATCCTGGAAAAACGGCTGCTGGAACTGGAAGAATAAAAGTCGATCCACAGAGGAGGAAATTCGATGCTGAGCGATATCGAGATTGCACAAAAAAACGTCATGGAACCCATCAGCAAGATTGCTGACAAAGTGGGGATCCTGCCGGAAGAACTGGAACAGTACGGCCATTACAAAGCCAAGATCTCTCTGGATGTGCTGAAACGTCTGGAAAAGAAACCCGATGGGAAACTGGTCCTGGTGACCGCCATCACTCCCACTCCTGCCGGGGAAGGGAAATCCACCACCAGCATCGGTCTGGCCCAGGCTCTGAACCGGGTGGGGAAAAAGGCTGTGGTGGCCCTCCGGGAACCCTCTCTGGGACCTGTGTTCGGGATCAAGGGCGGTGCTGCCGGCGGCGGCTATGCCCAGGTGGTACCCATGGATGACATTAACCTCCATTTCACCGGAGACATGCACGCCATTACGGCAGCCAACAACCTGCTGTCCGCCATGATCGACAACCACATCCATCACGGGAACGAACTGCGTCTGGATGCCCGGCAGATCACCTGGCGCCGGGTCATGGACATGAACGACCGTGCCCTGCGGAACGTGGTGGTGGGCCTGGGGGGCAAAGTCTGCGGTTTCCCTCGTCAGGACGCTTTCACCATTACCGTGGCTTCTGAAATCATGGCCATCCTGTGCCTGGCCAAGGATCTGGAAGACCTGAAGGCCCGGTTCGGCCGGATCGTCATCGGCTGTGACCTGGACGGGAATCCGGTCCATGTGCATCAGCTGGGCTGCGAAGGCGCCATGGCCATGCTGATGAAGGATGCCATCAAACCGAATCTGGTCCAGACCCTGGAACATACCCCGGCCATCATCCACGGCGGTCCGTTTGCCAACATCGCCCATGGATGCAACTCCCTGCTGGCCACCAAGATGGCCCTGAAACTGGGAGATATCGCCATTACGGAAGCCGGCTTCGGTGCAGACCTGGGGGCTGAAAAATTCATGGACATCAAATGCCATTACGGCAATCTGTATCCGGATGCCGTGGTGCTGGTGGCTACCATCCGTGCCCTGAAGATGCACGGCGGTGTGGCCAAAGCAGACCTGAGCCAGGAAAACGTCCAGGCAGTCAGCGACGGGTTCTCCAACCTGGCCAAACAGGTGGAAAACATGCGGACCTTCGGTCTGCCGGTACTGGTGGCCATCAACAAATTCGCCACGGATACCCCGGCTGAAATCGACATGCTGCTGCAGAAATGCGCCAGCTACGGTGTGGAAGTCAGCCTGAACGAATGCTGGGAAAAGGGCGGCGAAGGCGGCATCGACATGGCCAACAAACTGGTGGCCATGCTGGAAGAACAGAAACCCCAGAAAGTGGAACTGTACGATGTGAACGACACCATTCCCAACAAGCTGAAGGCTATTGTGACCAAGATCTACGGCGGCGACGGCGTAACCTTTACCCCCAACGCCAAGAAACAGATCAAACAGCTGGAAGACTGGGGGCTGGACAAACTGCCGGTCTGCGTGGCCAAGACCCAGTATTCCCTCAGCGACAACCCGGCTCTCCTGGGGGCGCCCAAGGGCTTCAAGATCAATGTCCAGGATGTGCGGGTTTCCAATGGGGCAGGGTTCATCGTCTGCCAGACCAGCAACATCATGGTCATGCCCGGTCTGCCCAAGAAACCGGCTGCTCTGAAGATGGATATCGACAACAACGGCAAGATTTACGGCCTGTTCTGAGCAGGGAGGAAAAGATCCAATGGAATTGCGCAAACTGACTGTGGAAGGATTCATCAATGAAACGGCGTCTTCTTCTCCGGCTCCCGGAGGGGGCAGCATTGCGGCCCTGAACGCCTCTTCTTCCGCCGCCCTCATTGCCATGGTGGCCAACCTGACCCTGGGCAAGGAAAAATACGCGGCTGTGGAAGGAGACATGAAGGAAGTGGCTGCCAAAGCCACTGCCCTGAAGGATGATTTCCTGGCCCTCATCGATGAGGACAGCAACGCCTTCAATAAAATCATGGCTGCCTTTAAAATGCCCAAGGATACGGACGAGGCCAAAAAAGCCCGGAGTGCCGCCATCCAGGATGCCACCAAGGGCGCGGCCCTGGTTCCCTTCAAGGTGGGCCAGAAGGCCAACGAACTGTTCGCTCTGGCGGAAACCGTCATCACCAAAGGCAATCAGAATGCCATCACTGATGGGGCAGTAGCCGCCATGAATGCGCGGGCTGCCGTACGGGGAGCCTTCCTCAATGTGAAGATCAACCTGGGGAGCATCAAGGATGCCCTGTTCGTGGAAGATCTGAAAAAGAGAATGGCGGAAATCGAAAAAGATGTGGATGCCCGGGAAAAGGCACTGCTGGATCAGGTGAAGCTGTAAAAGAAGGGGCTGTGAAATAATAGCTCCATGAAAACGAAAGGGACTTTCGATTCTTGTGAATCGA
>OLOW01003144.1_pt1 | contig 10671 bp, 11 predicted proteins | sample 1672801 | NCBI WGS metagenome assembly OLOW01 (sample SAMEA3136725, study PRJEB25190) | human gut metagenome | biome: human gut; feature: human-associated habitat; material: faeces | place: Austria | collected 2013
TTCATCATTCCCGTTCCAACAACTTACCTATGAGACCCCTCCATTGGCTTTCCCCTATTGAGTTCATTGTCCAATATGTTTGACAAACCTACAAAAAAGTGTGGGGTGGACAGACGGTGAAAAAAGCAAAAGGAGCAAGGTTGGATGAAATGCTGGGGGAAGCGTCGGCTTTGCCCTTCTCATCGGGTTTTTTTAAGCCAAAAGCCCCTGTTAACCATTCGGTTAACAGGGGCAAGCCGGGAAAAAGGTTATTCTTTCACAATCAGCTTCAGAGGAATATTCACCAAGGGCTCCAGGGTTTCGCCGCCCAGATACTTGATGGCGTTTTCAAGAGCGGTTTCGATCTGCAGGTCAGGCTGCTGCTGCACGGTAGCGGCCATTTCACCATTTTCTACGGCAACCAGAGCATCATCGGTGGCATCAATGCCGTAGATTTTGATCTCAGCGCTGCGGCCCGCGGCGGCTACGGCACGCACGGCGCCCAGAGCCATTTCGTCATTGTGAGCGTAGATGGCATCCAGTTCCGGGTTGGACTGCAGGATGTCCTCCGTTACGGTAGCCCCCTCTTCACGGGAATAGTTAGCGGTCAGGGAGGTTACAACCTCAACCTCGCTGCCCTTCAGGGCATCCACAAAGCCTTCTTCACGCTCAATGGCAGAGCTGGAACCGGCAATGCCTTCCAGAATGGCAACCTTGCCCTTGCCATCCAGATCCTTCAGCAGCTGCTCGGCATCCAGGCGGCCAGCTTCTTTGTTGTCGATGTCCAGATGCTGCACAACAGTGCCGGCATTGGAGGCACGGGTCACGGTAATAACAGGAATATTGGCCTCGTTGCAAGCCATCACAGAGGTGCCGATCGCGTCAGAATCAACAGGGTTGATAATCAGCAAATCCACGCCGCGGGTGATGAAGTCTTCCACTTGAGAAGCCTGGGTTTCAGCGCTGTCCTGAGCATCCAGAACCACCAGCTCTACGCCCAGCTCAGCGGCCTTCGCCACAGCAGCATCCTTCATGGTAACGAAGAAGGGATTTTCCAAGGTGGATACGGCAAAACCGATGGTGTAGCTTTCCGCCTGCGCGCAGGTCAGAGAAGCTGCCAGAACCAGAACCAGAGCCAAGAGAGTAGCCATTACTTTACGGAACATGTTTTTAGCCTCCTTTTTATTTTGTTGCTTTGTTCCGCTTAATCATCACCGCTAGGATGATGATAATGCCCTTTACGATATCCTGATAATAGGAATTAACGTTCAGCAGATTCAAACCATTGTTGATTACGCCGATAATCATGCTGCCAAGCAAGGTGCCCGTAACCGTTCCCACACCGCCGGACAGGGATGCGCCGCCCAAAATGACGCCGCTGAGTACATCCATCTCAAGCCCGTTGCAGGCAGTGGGTTGGGCGGACAGCAGCTTGCTGGTGGTAATAAGACCGCCGACCGCGCACATCAAGGAGCAGGCAACGAATACCAAAACCTTGTAACGTTGAATCGGAATGGCAGATAGCTTTGCCGCTTCACGATTTGCACCGATTGCTTTGATATAGGTGCCATGCTTGGTACGCTGAAGCAGTACATAGAAGATGACCACCAGGGTTAAGGAAATAACCGTAGCCACGGGAATCACTTGAAGAATGTAGCCGGCGCCCATGGTAGAAAAAGCCTGCGGCAGATTGGAGAAGGGCTTGCCGTTGGTCCATACCATGCACACACCGCGCAGCATACCCATGGTTGCCAGGGTAACAATGAAGGACGGAATACGGCCATAAACCACCAGCGTGCCGTTAATCAGGCCGATTACGATACCCATGAGCAAGGCCACGCATATGCCCATGACAATAGAACCGTTTTGCTGCATCACCCAGGCGGCGGCCACGCCGCACAATGCAGCGGTAGAGCCAACGGAAAGGTCGATTTCGCCGGACAGTACCACACAGAGCATACCCATGGCAACCGTCAAAACGATTGATACCTGCCGGGTAATATTCAGCAGATTGCGCTGCACCCAAAAGTAAGGGGAAATGACCCCAAATACAATACAAAGCACTGCCAGAATGAGTAGAAGCCCAAGCTCACCTTTGAGCATTTGTAGAATTTTCTTTTGATTGGACATGGATTTTGGGCTCATGTGTTCGCGCCTCCCAATGCCAAAGTCAGTAATTGTTCTGCCGTTGCCTGGTCGGCTGGCAGCTCGCCTGCTACCTCGCCTTTGCAAAGCACCATAATGCGGTCGCAAATGCTAAGCAATTCCTCCAGCTCCGATGAAAAGATGATAACGGTTTTTCCGGCGTCCGCCAGCTGGGTGATAAAGCGATAAATTTCGGCTTTTGCGCCAATATCGATACCACGGGTTGGCTCATCCATCAGAACGATCTGTGGGTCGCCGGTCAGCCATTTACCAAGAACCACCTTTTGCTGATTGCCGCCGGACAGGTTGCCCGCGGCCATATCCACATTCATGGGATGCAGCTTCATCGTTTCACCCATTTTTGTGGCAATCGAACGTTTCTTTTGATTGTCCAGCAATCCCAGGCGATTTTGGATCTGTTCCAGATGCGGCAGCACAATGTTATCCGCAATGGTTTCTTCCAGAAACAGCCCCTCGGATTTGCGATCTTCGGGAATCAGTGCCATGTTGTAAGGCCGGGTGTCATAGGGACTGCGGAAATGCACAGGCTTGCCTTCTATGCGGATTTCCCCCTCCAAAGCGGGGTACACGCCGAATAGACTGGAGGCCAATTCGCTCTTTCCGGCGCCTACAATACCGGTAAAGCCCAAGATTTCACCTTTGTGGGCGGTAAAGCTGACTTTTTTGCGCATGGCGGCAGTACGCAGGCCAACGCTCTCAATCGCAACAGGCGAATTCGAGTGGTCCTGTACCTGACGGTAACGCTCGCCGCTGACGCTGTGCCCAATCATGGCGCTGATCAGTTCGGCAACGGTAACGTGGTTCATCTCAAAGGACGCCACATTTTGACCATCGCGGAACACAGTGGAACGGTCACAGCAGCGGAATACCTCGTCCAAATAGTGAGAAATGTAAATCATGGTCACGTGCTTTTCTTTTAAACTGGCCATAATTTCAAACAAGGTATCGATTTCCGCTTTGCTCATGCCGGTAGTTGGTTCATCCAGCAAAAGAATCTCTGCGTTGATGGCCAAAGCCTTTACGATTTCTACAATTCTTTTTTGGCCCAAGCCCAGGGAACCCACTTTTGCGTGAGAATCGATTTGAATGCCAAAGCGTTTCAGAAAAGCATCGCTGTCCGCATATAATTGCCGCCGCTTGCAGCAGCCCAAAGGGGTAACGGTCGGTTCAATACCCAGAAAAATATTTTCGGCAACGGTCAAGGAATCGATCAGGCTTAGCTCTTGATAGATGGCGGCGATTCCTTTTTTACGGGCATCGATGGGACCGGCAATCGATACGGGGGAACCCTTTAAAAGAATCTCGCCGCCATCTGGCTTATGCACGCCGGTTAGTATCTTAATCAGCGTAGATTTTCCAGCGCCATTTTCGCCCAGCAGGGCGTGAATTTCTCCCCGTCGAAGCTCAAAATCAACGCCCTTTAGGGCCTTTACACCGCCGAAGCTTTTTCGAATCCCCTGAAGACATAGAATCCTCTCATTTTGTTCCATGCTCAGAAGCCTCCTTTTTACAGTGCCGCTAAAACTTCCTGGGGCGTAGGGATGGAGGATTGCGCGCCTTTGCGGGTTGTGCTCAATGCGGCGGCAGTGTTGGCGTATTCCAAGCAGCGCTCAAGCGGCTCGCCTTTCGACAGGGCTACGGCAAAAGCGCCCAGAAATACATCGCCGGCAGCGGTAGAGTCAATGGCGTCTACCTTTTTGGGCTTAATCAGCAAATCACTGCCATCAATGCGGGTAAAAGCGCCCTTATCCGACATGGAAATAATAGGATGGGCAATTCCCATGGCGATCAAGCGGTCGCAGGCTTTGGCGGCAGATGCAAAATCCACCACGGGAATACCGCTAAGATTTTCCGCTTCAACCTCATTGGGCTTTGCATAGTCAATCAAAGCGCATATTTCTTGGGGAATGCCACCCTCAGGTACCGGCGAAGGATCGACAATTACCAGCATATGCTTTTCTTTCGCCAAACGGATAGCGGCGCATACCGTATCCATCGGCAGCTCCAGGGTAATCAGCAAAATGCCGTTTTCCTCAAAGGCTTCCTGGTGATCCAATACATCTTGCGGGGAAATGGCAGCATTTGCGCCGGGCGTAAAGGAAATGGAGTTTCTTCCCTGCGCATCAATGCGAATCATAGCGATGCCCGCCGTGGCATTCTGCTCATAGATGAGAGAATTGGTTTGAACCCCGTGGCGCTTCAGCTCATCGGTAAGCTGGGTGCTGAAGGCATCGTCTCCCAAGCGCGCCAACACGCATACATTGCCGCCCAGCTCTCCGGCGGCGGCGGCCTGGTTTCCCGCCTTGCCGCCCGGGTAGGTAGCAAAATTGTCCGTGCGAATGGTTTCGCCCACATTGGGCATGATTTGCATGTACATGCACAAGTCCATGTTCACGCTGCCCATACATACGATCTTCTTTCGCATCAGCCAAGTTCCTTTCTTAGCGCCTTAACCTCCTGCATAAAGGCCTTGGTACGCTCTGAATCAATTTCATTTTTCCAGTTGCCGTCTTTTTTGAAATAGCTGCCAACAATGGCTCCATCCGCATGAGACAGCAGCTGGCGGACATTGTCCTTGCTTAGGCCGCTTCCCAAAAAAATGGGCAGATGCACACCGCTGCGGCATTCGTCAATACGTTCTACAGTTGGCGGCATGCCGGTATCGAAACCGGTTACAATCACGGCATCCCCGTCCTGGGCCTCAATATCCATAGCCTGTTCGCGCACGGAGCGGTCGTGAATAATATAGTGGCTGCCGTGCTTCACGTTAACATCGCACAGGCAGGCAATATGATTGGCCCGCAAAGCGGCGCGCATTCGGGCAACCTTTCCACCGATGGATTCAATATAGCCGGATTGCGAAATGAAAGCGTTGCACCATTCAAAAACGCGAATCCACTTTGCGCCGCCGGCAACGGCGGAGGCCATAGCCAGATCTGCACCGTTCATATGGCATTCGGCACCTACCGGAATGGATACGGCATTGGCTACCTCATATACGCCAACGGCCAATGCGGCCACGGTTTCTGGACCAATGTCGCGGCCTGGCAGGTAGGGAATATCCCACATGTTTTCCACCTGCACGCCATCTACGCCGGCATCCTCCAGCATACGGGCTTCTTCACGGGCAATGGCCAGAATACGCTTCATATCCATGGTGGATGGATCATACAAAGGCGAGCCCGGAAGAGGACGCAGGTGTACCATACCGATTACGGGAATTCTATTAGAGAAGATGGTATCCAGACGATTCGGCATAACTACCTCCATGCAGTGAGCTTGGGCAAGGCCATCCTGAAGGCTGAATCCATCAGGATGGCCACCCTTGCAAGCTACGTTCGATCAGAAATCTACGCCGGCAACCAAGGCAATGTAGCAATAGGGGCAACGCTCGCCAGTGCGTACAAAGACCTTTACCTCTTCGCCGTTTAATGCGCCATTGAGCCACAGATTCTTCATGTCTACATGAGGAATGCATTTTTCCACTAGGGCGTTGCCTTTGTTGTTTTCCTTAGACAGAATCGACTTGAACTCTTCATAGACCTGAGGGCTGACGGACTTGGTTTCATCGGTGACGATATAGCTTTCCACTACCAGCTCGCTCAGCACGGCTTTTACCACGTCCGCTACCTTGGGAACACCTTCGCACACCGCCAGGTCTACGCAGGTGGTCATATCATGCCGGGGGAAGGGGCAGCCCACGTCGCCAATCAGGATAATATCGCCGTGTCCCATTTTGCTGACGGCTTTGGCCAGTTCGGAATTGTAGATGCCAGACTTTTTCATGATTAAGCTCCTCTCGTACTTTTTAAACGTTTTACTGATACGTTTAAATTTTTATCATTAAAAGACATACATGCCTTTTAAATCAATGGTAAAACGATTAAACAGCAAGCACAGACATAAATTGCCTATGAACAAGCCTTAACAGGATTTACGCACAATAAGAGACGAACGCAGAACCACCGAAATGCCGGATAAACTGCGCAGCCGCTCTAAAGCATCCAATAACAGGGTAATCGCGTTCTTTGCCATTTCCACGCTGGGGTTTTCCACCGTGGTTAAAGCGGGGTATAAAAAACTGGAAAAGTAAATGTTATCATAGCCGATCAGTCCCATATCCCGGGGCATTTTCAGCTTTTTTTCCTTTAACGCTTCCATAGCGCCCCAAGCCATAATATCGCTGGTTACAAAGGCAGCGGCAGGCTTTGGGGAAGGCTTGTACGTTTCAAGAAACTGCTTCATCAGGTCATAGCCGGATTGAAAGGTAAAATCGCCATAGAGAATGTCACATTGCTCTTGACGGATGCCATGATGTGCCAGCGTTTCCAAAAAACCGTCCAAACGTGCCTTGGCGTTGCTGACCAGACTGGTAGGTCCTGCCAGACAGACAAAGCGTTCATACCCTCTGCCCAGCATATAATCAACGACAGAGGCTGCCCCCCGATAGTTATCGGCATAAATAAAAGCCACATTTCGATCGGTCTGCACGGCAGGCCGATCCATAATCACCAATGGAACCTTGACCATATCCATCAGCCGGTTGATATCCATTCGGGGCGCAATACTGATGATGCCATCCACATGGGCATCGTTCATGTTGTTGATATTCTGCGTTTCGGTACCGATGCTGCTGTCGGAATCATACAGCATGATCTGATAACCGTTTGCGTTAGCCTCGCACTGAATGGTCTTGACACTGCTGCTGAAAAAAGGGTTTGTAATATCGGGTACCTGTACGCCGATGGTATAGGAGCGGTTGGTTTTTAAACCGCGAGCATACACATTTGGCCGATAGCCCAGCTGATCGATTGTGGCGTAGACGCGGTGTTCCAATTCTTGGCTGACGAATTTTTTTTGTGTCAGCACGTTGGATACAGTAGCTGTTGATACGTCAGCCAGCTTGGCAATATCCTTAATGGTCACGCTCATACGCTTCACTCCGAAAAGTTAATCGAATAACTGCTCATAGTATAAAACACTCCTCTGCTTTTGTCAAGTGATTTTGATACTTTTTTGCGGCGGGCTTTGTATCTGTTTCAAATACTCATTTTGCCGTTTGATTGTCAGATTTGCTGGCTGACCTGCCTGCTTTTTCGGCATTTGCCCCCTGAAAAACCGCAAAGCGTTTTTGCTTCTGTTTACATGATTTTTGCTCTTTTATTGATCCTTTGGGCTGGTAGCACCGCGGCGAGAAAGAATCAGGAAAAGGAAAGCACGGCGCAGTCCTGATTAAGACTGCGCCACAGTCTGTCAAAGAATCCCCATTGCAATACAGCAGTGGGGATTCAAGCATGAGAAAAAACAGGGAGCGGAAGAAAGACTGCCACTTGTGGATGGCAAGTTTCTTGAGATTCATCGCGGCAAATTTGAGCTTGACCCATGCGGTAACCGCGGGCAGCCCTCGATAGGGTGTATAACGCATGGCGTGTTTTTCTTTCGCGTCCGCAAAGACGCGCTCGATCGTCTGTGAGCGCAGCGCGTAGGTTGCTTTGCCCAACGGTGAATGCCGGACGTCCTCCGCACGCTCTATGTAATCGTGCCAAACGTGGCGCGTAACGGTTTGGTACATTGCCGGCTTTGCGTGCAGCGTTCACGAACAGGACAGCTTTTGCAAACGTAGCTTTTGCTCTTGTACTCTCGATAGCCCTCGCGGTTGGTGGTCGCGTAGCTCAGGACCTGATTTTGCGGACAGAGAATGCAGTCATAATACTCGTCGTACACATATTCATACCACGGGAGGCTGCCCTTCTTCGTCATCGGACGCTTATAGGGCAGCGACGGAATTCTTCCGCTGTCGAAGATTTGCTTGCAGATCCAGGGCGTTTTATAGCCGGCATCCGCCGTAACGACCCGCGCCTCAGGATAATGCTCAGTCAGCCGTTGGAATACAGCGTCGAACGCGACGCTGTCGTGGACATTACCGGCCGTGACCTCCGTTTCCAGCACATAGCCCCGCCTGTCGCAGACCGTATGCGCCTCGTAGGCGAAGCATTTCCGATGCTCGCCTTTCTGAAACACGCCGCTGTCCGGATCGGTCGTCGATTCCGTCACTGTTTTCTGCCTGGCCGGCGTACTGCCACCGTCGTCATTCTTCTTTTTCAGGGGCTTTTTCCCATGCGCCTCTCGATCCGCTTCGATCTCCGCGTCCAGCTGCTCCTGATACCGCTTCGCCGCCACGGGAATTTCCTTCTTCACGCGCTTCTTCAGGTTCGCGTTCGCCTTGATATGCGTTCCGTCCACAAACACCACCTCCGGCGACAGATATCCCGCCCGAGCCACTTCCTCCAGGATCCAGCGGAACACGCCCTCGATCACTTCCGCCGTAAAGCGATGACCGAACGCGCAGCTGATCGTCGCAAAGTGCGGAAGACTCTGTGACATTGTATACCCCAGAAACCAGCGATATGCCACGTTCACTTCTGCGTCCCGCATAATCTGCCACAGCGAACGGATCCCGAACAGATGCTGGATCAGCACCAGCTTGAACAGCACCACCGGATCGCAGCTTGGCCGTCCGTTGTCCTCGCAGTATAAATCCTCCACAAGCTCATAGATGTGCGTGAAATCCACCGCTGCGTCGATCTTCCGCAACAGGTGCTCCTGCGGCACCAGCATATCCGTGCACAGCATTTCGATTGCCTGCCGCTGCTCTTCTTCTTTCTTCAACATTTTCATCACCGCCTCTATTCTAACCGTCTCTATTATATCAGAAAAGGCCGCTTTTGGCGACCTTTTTGGACAGGCTGATGACATCAAACGATGTCATGTTTGTTTTTGATACAAAACATAGCTTGCAGGCTCTGGTAGAATGAAGTTACCACACACCATTCGAAAGGAGACAGCAAACTATGTCCGAGAAAAATGTACAGCTAAACGAGGAAGTAATCAAGGGGCAGATCAAGGAATTAGTCCGGGGCAACGTGGAAGAAACGCTCAACGAACTGCTGGAGCAGGAAACGGAGAAGGTGCTGTCCGCACAAATTGGAGCAGTTCATTCGTAAGGTATTATTATTTTTTTGCAGTTGCGGCATACATATGCATGCGGCCACTGTGGGCTTAGTGACAAGAAATCCGGGGGAAGATGTATTGCATTTTTTTTGTTAATTTCCCGTTTTGAATACAGAAGTGGAACATTTTCATTTTTTGGTAGGTAAAAATTACCGCCCCTGATTCGAAGAGTTCCTTCTTCTAAGGGATTTCCACAATATGGGCATATTTGTGTTGACATAGGCTTTATGTATAGCTGCTGACGCCAGGATAACTGTACGCCCAGAAGTCACAGAACATCCAATACGCTACTGCATTGGTACGCCAAGGAAGATAGCCCTCATAATAGTACTCCGATGAATACCCTCCACCACTTAAGGCTACTCGAAATCTTTCTGCATCATAAATGCTCTCGCGAGAAGTACTTAAATCACAGGCTTTTACTTTATAGTTAGTAGTTCGAACATAGTATTGCTTTGTAATCGCACCCTGTACAATACCACCGACAATTGTTGTTCCAGCTGCATATGCAGCAGCATATAGAAGATTAGTAGAAACAGCAGAAAGTGCAGGGCAAATAACAGTTAGCACAGCAGCAATAACGCCAATTACTACTGAAGCAGCACTGCCTTGTGCAGCATTAATTGTTTTATACTCATTAGATTGTTTTATACTCATTAGTAGTACTTCCCGTTTGTTGATATATAGACAGCTTATCATTATATTTATTCCCGAACAAATCATAATATGTATTATAATTTATTCTTCCTTGATAGGAATATGCAGGTGCAGCTTTGGGGGATACTGTAGTTATCTGTGAGAAGCCAAGGTAATTTGAAAGCGGCTCAATGTAAGATCGTGATTCAGCATTAGCTACATCATTATATACGATGTAGACACTGTTTGATTTATTAATTGAATCAGCATGGACAGATTTGACATCAAGAAGCGCTATATCAGCAGTACTTGTCAAAACACCATCAATATAGTAATCTACATGCGCCGTACCGATTTGAGATGATGAAATATGTACAGTGTTTGTTTTTCCCTCGCCATCAGTAAAGGAAGAAACGCTGACTCCTTCAGGTACATTTGCCTTATCCGATGCAAATGCCGGTGTTGTTAAGGTAAGAATCAAAGTTAACGTTAGAAATAACGCCATTATTTTTTTCATAGCTTTCCCCTTTCGTCACTCAATCTTTGACTTTCTAATTAAAAGCGCACAAGCCGACTAACCAACAGTCTGACTTATGCGCCCACATGAATGATTTTGATTTGTCCTCTCCATAATTGGTGACTGCACCAAAACCGTAGTCGCCATAAGCTACACTGCTTGCCGATGAAACGATACATGATGTTACCTCCAATCATTAAAGCGTTAGATAGCGTACTCTATCCGTATATATTATACCATACGATTCAAAATATACAATGCTATTTCGAGAATAAATTATGTAAACGTTTTGTGAATGATAAAAGAATACATTATCTTACTTTATATAAGGATAAAGATGGATATTGTATTGCTGTATTGTC
>OLOW01003148.1_pt1 | contig 10666 bp, 6 predicted proteins | sample 1672801 | NCBI WGS metagenome assembly OLOW01 (sample SAMEA3136725, study PRJEB25190) | human gut metagenome | biome: human gut; feature: human-associated habitat; material: faeces | place: Austria | collected 2013
AGGAGAAGGCGGCAGCCGATGAGCTGGACGCCCAGATCCAGGCCCGGAGAGAGGAGGAAAACCGGAACAACGGCGGCGATAACAGTGGAGGCGGCGGCGGTGGCGGCGGAAGCGGCTCCGACGAAACGCCCTCCTCCGACGGGTACATCTGGCCCTCGGACTGCCGGCTCATCACCTCCGGCTACGGCGGGCGTGAGCAGCCTACCCCCGGCGCCAGCACCACCCACATGGGCGTGGACATCGGTGCCTCCTACGGCAGCTACATCTATGCCGTGAAGTCCGGCACTGTCACCGGCTCCAAGTACAGCTGGGGCGGCTACGGCAACTATGTGGAGATCGACCACGGAAACGGCAACTTCACCCTGTACGCCCATATGAGCGAGCGTCTGGTGGAGGTGGGCGAGCACGTGGAGCAGGGCGAAGTCATCGGCCTGTGCGGCTCCACGGGCATCTCTACCGGCCCCCACGTCCACTATGAGATCTGGGAGAACTACACCCGCATCAATCCGCTGAACCGTCTGCCGGGGTACATCCCCTATTGGTGGTAAGCGGCCTTTTCCCCACCTGCACCGCTTGGTGCAGGTGGGGAATTTTTTATGCCGTCTTTCTCCCGCCGCCGGGCCATAGACTGGTGGAAAGGGGGGCGCTGTGTTATGGTGGGATATGTGCGATGGGAGGAGAAGCGGAAAAGGCTCACCCTGCGGCGCTGTCCGCTGGGAGACGGGGAGGTGTGCCTGCTGGAGGGCGGTGGGCGGCTGGATCGGCGGGTACAGCGCCGGGTACGGCAGGCGGCGCAGGCCATGGCCGACGCCGGGGTGCGGTATGCGGCGGCACCGCCGGAGTGGGCGGCGCTGCTGCTTCCCCTTCGGCTCCCGGCCCCGGTGGCGCTGCGGCGGGCCATGCTGGGGCAGCTGGTGGACTGCGCCTGCAGGCAGCTGGGACTCTGCCGGTCACAGGCCAGTGTGGTGCTGCGGGCCTCCCGGCCCGACGGGGCCGTTACGGAGGCGGCGGATCTGCTGGCCAGGCGGGTAAGGTATCTGTCGCCGCAGCTGGGCCGGGGGCAGGAGGAACTGCGGCGATCCCTGCGGCACCGGTACGGGCTGGGAGAGGGAGGTCCGGTGGCGCAGCTGGCGGTATGCTTCGGCGCAGCGGCGGAGGGGCTTCCCTCCCTGCTGATCGGGGAGAGCCATCAGGAGGTCCGGTATGTATGGGCCGAGCCGTGGTGGGAGAAAATGAAGCCGTGGGCAGCGGAGGAGCCGCTGCTGGCGGCGCTGCTGGCGGAGGGAAGCCTTCCGCCGGGTGCGGCTGTCCCGGTGTGGGTAGGACTTGACACCGACGGGGAAAGAACTTATAATGCAGAGTGATATAGTGTCTGTACTATTTTTGTTATAGTGTTTATACTAATCTCGTGCGGCCATGCCGTATTTGTCAACAGAAAGGAATGGATTCCATGGTAAAAGAATTCAAAATGAGTCAGGAGCGGTACGACGAGCTGAAAAAGGAGCTGGATTACAGCAAGACCACCCGTGCCGACGAGATCGCAGAGCTCATCAAGGAGGCCAGAGGCTTCGGTGACCTGTCGGAAAACAGCGAGTACGACGAGGCCAAAAATGAGCAGGGCAAGCTCTACTCCCGCATTGCCGAGCTGGAGAATATCCTGCTCCACGCCGTCATCGTGGACGAGACGGACATGGATTCCGACAAGGTATCCATCGGCTGCCGTGTCACCGTGACCAATCTGGATAACGGCAAGACGCTGCCGGAGTACACCATCGTGGGCTCTCAGGAGGCCAACGTCATGGAGCGGAAGGTGTCGGAGGATTCCCCCTTCGGCAAGGCCCTGATGGGCAGCAAGGCCGGCAGTGAGATCACCGTGGAGGCCCCCAAGGGCGTCATCCGCTACCGGGTGGACAAGATCGAACGATAAGGAGACCATATCTATGGCACAGCAGAATCAGAATCAACAGGACCTGCGGGAAATTCTCCAGATCCGCCGGGATAAGCTGGCAGCCCTGCAGGAGGCGGGGATGAACCCCTTCGAGATCACCCGCTATGACGTGACCCATCACGCACAGGAGGTCAAGGACCAGTTCGACCAGCTGGAGGGGCAGACCGTCTCTCTGGCGGGCCGTCTTATGAGCAAGCGGGGCATGGGCAAGGTGTCTTTCTGCGATCTGAAGGATAAGTCCGGCCGCATCCAGATCTACGCCCGGAAGGACGAGATGGACGAGGAGGCCTATGACCGCTTCAGGAAATATGACATCGGTGATATCGTAGGCGTCAAGGGCGACGTGTTCCGCACCCAGAAGGGCGAGATGAGCATCCGGGCCCATGAGATCACCCTGCTGTCGAAGTCCCTCCAGCCCCTGCCGGAGAAGTTCCACGGTCTGACGGACAAGGAGCTGCGCTACCGCCAGCGGTATGTGGATCTCATTATGAATCCCGAATCCCAGCGGAACTTTGAGATCCGCAGCAAGTTCGTAGCGTATCTGCGCCGGTATCTGGACAATATGGGCTTCATGGAGGTGGAGACCCCCGTGCTCAGCCCCATTGCCGGCGGCGCCAACGCCCGGCCCTTCATCACCCACCACAACGCTCAGGACATCGATATGTATATGCGCATCGCTACGGAGTTGCACCTGAAGCGGCTCATCGTGGGCGGTCTGGAGCGCGTGTATGAGGTGGGCCGCATCTTCCGCAACGAGGGCATGGACACCAAGCACAACCCGGAGTTCACCACCTGTGAGCTGTATCAGGCCTACACCAATCTGGACGGCATGATGGATATTCTGGAGGGCATCCTCACCGGGGCCGCCAAGGAGATCCTGGGTACCTACCATATCCAGTGGCTGGGCCACGACGTGGATCTGACCCCCAGCTGGAAGCGCATCACCATGGCCGATGCCGTGCAGAATGTCACCGGCGCCGACTTCATGGCCATTGAGGGCGATGATGACGCCGCCGTGGAGCTGGCCAAGAGCGTAGGCGTGGACATGGAGGGGGTAGCCCGGACGTGGGGCAACGCCCTGTATGAGACCTTCGACCAGAAGGTGGAGGAGACGCTCATTCAGCCCACCTTCATCACCATGTACCCGGTGGAGGTGAGCCCGCTGGCCAAGCGCAGCCCGGAGGACCCCCATCTGACGGAGCGGTACGAGATGTTCGTCTGCGGCTGCGAGATGGGCAATGCCTTCTCCGAGCTTAACGACCCCATCGACCAGTACCAGCGCTTCAAGGCTCAGGCGGAGAAGCGGGCCCACGGCGACGAGGAGGCCGACATGATGGACGAGGACTTCGTGCTGGCGCTGGAGTACGGTATGCCCCCCACCGGCGGTCTGGGCTTCGGCATCGACCGCTGCGCCATGATGCTCTGCGGCACCGACTCCATCCGGGACGTGATCCTGTTCCCCACAATGAAGCCGCTGGACTCTGACAAGAAGGTTTCCAAGGAAGTTTCGGCTCCTGCGGAGGCTGCTCAGGCGGCTCCCGAAGTCGAGGAAAAAATTGATTTTTCCAATGTGCAGATCGAGCCACTGTTCCAGGATCAGGTGGATTTTGACACCTTCTCCAAGTCCGATTTCCGGGCCGTGAAGGTCAAGGAATGCGAAGCCGTGAAGAAGTCCAAAAAGCTCTTAAAGTTCGTTTTGGACGACGGAAGTGGCGTAGATCGGGTCATTTTGAGTGGTATTCACGAATATTATGAGCCGGAGGAGTTGGTTGGAAAGACCTGCATTGCAATCACCAATCTGCCTCCGAGAGCGATGATGGGCATTGATTCCTGCGGTATGCTCATCTCCGCCGTGCATCACGAAAACGGCCAGGAGAAGCTCCACCTGCTGATGGTCGATCCTCACATTCCGGCAGGCGCAAAGCTCTATTGATTGCCCCCTGATCGGGCTAAAAAAGCCTCTCGTACACCAATCCGTACACCAATTTACACCAAGGGTGCACCACGGATGCCGAGAAAAATGTGCGATTGAATTTCAGCCTCGCAGAAGTGATTCTGCGGGGCTGTTTTTTTGAAAACTATATATTCAGATATGAGACTCGGTGAGAAATCACCGGGTCTTATTTTTTGCGCTCACTACGCCTACTAAACAGGCGCAGTGGGCGCTTTTTTGTTTTCTAAAACCGGCACAAAAAATTTTTTGAAAAAGTGTGGGAATCTCGCAAAAAAATTCGGCAAAGAGAAAGTGAGAAGGCGAAAAGCCTTCCGGGAACCTTGAAAATTTCATATACATTCATCAGATACATTCCTTGAGCCAACAGCCAAATGAAGGTACGCCAAGACCCACCTGCCGCTAACGGTATCAGCGGGACAAAAGGTGGAGAGCGACCCCGAAACCATTCTGAAATATCTGGCAGCTACGGATACGGCCACGACAGGCTTAGGGTATAATGATACTTTTCTACGGAACCGGCGGAGTACCCGGCGGGGGTGAGATTCCCATGGACCCGATTCGCTATCGGGCGTCTGATGACTTCCTTTTCTGCATTTTGGGTTCGAGGGAAAATGAAATGCAGCGACGAAAGCCCCAAAAGGTATTTTGAGGCTTTCGTGGATCAGAAATGATTCAAATAAAGAGAAAGGAGGAAAACCCCATGGAAAACTGTAAGGTGATCGCCATCACGAATCAGAAGGGCGGCGTTGGCAAAACGACGACCACAGTCAATCTCGGTGTGGGACTTGCAAGCTCCGGGAAACGGGTCCTGCTGGTGGATGCTGATCCGCAGGGCAGCTTAACCGTGAGCCTCGGCATAAAGAACCCCGACGAGCTGGATGTATCGCTGTCGTCCCTTATGCAGTCGGTCATTGATGATGAGCCGCTTGCGGAGGGTGCAATTATCCGGCACCAGGAGGGTGTGGATTTGCTTCCCTCGAACATTGAGCTCTCCGGTATGGAAACAGGTCTGTTCAATGTCATGAGCCGTGAGTATGTTCTGAAGAACGCCATCGACGGCATGAGAAAGAGCTACGACTACATTCTGATTGACTGTATGCCCTCGCTGGGTATGATGACGGTCAATGCGCTGGTTGCGGCAGACAGTGTGATTATCCCGTCTCAGCCGAACTTCCTGTCAACCAAAGGTCTTAACCTGCTTCTGCGCTCCATTTCAAAGATCAAGCGGCAGATCAACCCGAGATTAAAGATTGACGGCATTTTGCTGACGATGGTGGATAACCGCACCAACAACGCCAAGGCGATTATTTCCTCGCTTCGTTCCACCGTGGGAGAGAACATCCGCGTGTTTCGCTCCGAGATTCCTTTTTCGGTAAGAGCTGCGGAGTGCAGTCTTTCCGGAGAAAGCATCTTCTCTCACGACAGGAACGGCAAGGTCGCAGCAGCGTATGAGGCTCTGACGAAGGAGGTGACAGAGATTGAAGAGCGTGCAAAAAATCGATCTGGGCCTGACCGGGTACGATGAGCTTTTCATGAATGACGCGGAGCGAAAGGAAAATAAACTCCCGCGCATTTATGATATTCCCATCTCGGAGATCGACGATTTCCCCGACCACCCCTTCAAGGTGAAGCTGGACGAGGACATGGATCAGCTTGTCCAGAGCATCAAGGAGCGCGGGATCATCACTCCTGTCACACTCCGACCGAAGGAGGACGGGCGGTACGAAATCGTATCGGGGCATCGCAGAAAGAAGGCCTGCGAGCTTGCCGGGTTTGATACCGTGAAAGCCGAGGTGCGGGAGATGACCCGAGACGAGGCCATCATTCTAATGGTGGAATCGAACCTGCAGCGTTCTGTGATACTGCCGAGTGAAAAAGCTTTTTCGTACAAGATGCGCTTGGAGGCCATGAAGAGACAAGCAGGCAGACCTTCAAAAGAAAATGCGTCGCCAGTGGCGACTAATTTTCTGCAAGGTCGATCTGATGTTGAACTCGGAGAACAGGTTGGTGAAAGCAAGGATCAGGTGCGGCGCTATATCCGCCTCACGGAGCTTATTCCGGAGCTTCTGGATTTGGTTGACGAGGGGCGCATTGCGTTCAGACCGGCGGTGGAGCTTTCGTACCTGCAAAAAGAGGAACAGCGCGCCCTGCTGGAGCAAATCGCCTACGCAGATGCCACGCCATCCCTTGCCCAGGCCATTAAGCTGAAGCGATTCTCCCAGGACGGAAAGCTGAACAACGAGGTCATCGAGTCGATTATGAGTGAGGAAAAGCCGAACCAGAGGGAGAAGATCAACATCAAGTACGCCGAGGCCAGAAGGTTTATCCCTGCCAGCATTCCCTACGAAAAAACCGGTGAGTATATTCTGAAAGCGCTGGAATATTATCACCGGTATCAGGAAAGGCAGAAAAGTCGGAATGACGCAAGATAGGTTCTTCACCAAGGGGGCAGTCTACCCTTTTGACGCTGCGTCAGCGCCGTTCCCCCTCTCACACTCTCCCCCTCATTTACCGGCAATACCAGCTCAAAAGGAAAATATACAGGCGGCACAATTGAAGAAAACCAAGTGCATTCGTACAATATGAGAAAAAACAGTCATTGGAGGTCATCCCATGAAAAAGAATCTCATGTTGTGTGCGCTCCTACTTGCCGTATTGCTTTCCGGATGCGCCGCAGAACCCCTGCAAGGGCAAACGGCAGGAAACACACCGAAAGCTCCAACGCCACAGGAAGGAACGCCTGCTTCCTTTGAGCCGGTATCCACAGAACCAAACGCTCCCACAGAAGCCGTCGATCCCGCAGATTCCATGCCGAATGAGGACAAGCACGAAAGCGGCCCTGCTATTTCTTCTGAGCCGGTAAGCGCACCCACAGAATCAAATGCGCCGACACCGGAGGAAGACCGGCAGGCACCCGTGCTTCCGGAGAAGCCGGAGAAAGCAGAAAGTCCGAAAGAGGAACCGTCCGTTCCTGCGATAACCGAGCCGGAACCGACTCCGGAAACTGAACCCGCATTTGATATCGAGCACTGGATTTCCTACGCAAAAAGCACGGCGGTGAGCTTGGGGCTGACCTTGGATAGCTCAGCAACCGATTGCTGGGACAACCCGATCACCGCGAAGCCGACCTGCATCTACCTTGAGCGAGACATTAACTCACGCCTGAACAGATATGCGAAGGATGGGGAGATAACTGCTGTCTGGATCTGGTACGAATGCGTCGGCACAGGCAGCTACCTGATCTATATCGGGTACGCATAAGCATCAACAAATCAATACACCGAAATGAGCATCGTGGAAGCACGGTGCTTTTTTCATGCCTTGAAGGAGGACAGAACGAATGAAGAAGATTCTCAAAAGAGGAATGTCAGGACTGCTTGCAGTCCTTATGGCACTCACCGTGCTTGCGGGCTTTGGCACGACAACGGCCTTCGCCGCAAGCGAAACAGCGGAGTCCTATATGATTTCTTTCCCCCGTGACGGGGACGCTGCTCAGATTTACTCCGAGGACGCATGGGGACACTCCGCGAAAAACTATATGAACGGCTGGGCAACAGGCTCCAGCAACTATACTACCCTGCACTGCATGGATTCCTTTGACGGGAAGGTGTGCTACTGCATCGAGCCCGGCCTTTCCCGAAATGTCGGCGATACCTATCACGGCTTCGGTGAGGATTTCTGGGATAACTATCCCAGCCAGTACAACAACACCATCGAGCCGGACGATATTAAGCTGCTGCTGGGCCGTATCATGCAGTATGGCTATCAGGGCAACCTTTCCACCTCGTGGAGATCGCAGAACGATTCCGATGCGGATAAGCTGGCCCACGCCTTCGCTACCCAGCTGCTCGTTTGGGAAACGGTTGTGGGCGAGCGCGATGCGGACTTTGACCATGTGAGCACCGGCGGCTATGACGAGATCCTGTCGCTGGTTTCCACCAATCATCCGCTGTATAGCCGAATCATGGACTATTACGACAGCATCGAGTCCAGCGTACAGAGCCATGCCGTTTGCCCGAGCTTTATGAGCAGAAGCAGCGGCGGCGCAAGGACCATTGAGCTTGCGTGGGACGGCAGTCAGTACATTGCCGAGCTCACGGATACCAACCGCGTGCTGTCACAGTTTACCTTCTCTGCCAGTGAGACGGGCTTTCATTTCAGCGTGTCGGGCAACACGCTCACTATCACCACCGATACGGCTCCCAGCGGCAATGTGACGATCTCCGCAACTCGAAGCACTTCCCGCTGCGGCGTTCTTGTTTGGACGGACTATAAGTACGGCCCCAACGGTGGCGTTCAGGATACCATCACCTATACGGCCTCCGTCAGCGACCCTGTAAGAGCGTTTCTCAAGCTGAAGGTCAGCTATGGCGGCGCTAAAATCATCAAGACCAGCGAGGACGGCAGGGTGGACGGCATTACCTTCACCATCACCGGCGAGGGCGTCAATCAGACCGTTACCACCGACCGGAACGGTGAAATTCGCATCGACAATCTGATGCCCGGCATTTATACCGTCACCGAGCAGAGCTATGACAAGTATGTGCCCCAGGAAAGCCACCGCATTACCGTGCTCGCCGGACAGACGGCGACGGTTTCCTTCAACAATGTACTCCGCCGCGGCGATCTGACCGTGACCAAGACCTCCGAGGACGGGCTGAATCAGGGTGTGAAGTTCCACCTTTTTGGAACCTCCCTTAGCGGCCTTCCTGTAGATGAATACGCCGTCACCGATGAAAATGGTGTGGCGGCTTTCAAGGCTGTGCTTATCGGCACCGGCTACACGCTGGAGGAGATGGACACCGCCATTCGCTATGTGATTCCCGACAGTCAGAGCGCCTCAGTGGAATGGAACAGTGTAACCAATAAGAGCTTTTCCAACATCCTCAAGAAATTCAATGTCACCGTCACTAAGAGTGACTGTGAGGTCGGAACGGCGCAGGGCGACGCTTCGCTTGCCGGTGCCGCCTATGGCATTTATAAGGGCGATCAGCTTGTGGATACCTACTACACCGACGAGAACGGCCAGTTCACCACCGGCTATTATGTCTGCGGTGATGACTGGACGATTCGTGAGATCAGTCCCTCCGAGGGTTATCTGCTGGACAGCACCGTTTATCCTGTCGGTGCAGAGGCTGCCAATTACACAGTTGAGCTGAACGCTGCGTCTGCTGTGGCTGTTGCCGAGCAGGTGCAGAAGGGCAATATCGCCATCATCAAGCACTCGGATAACGGTGATACGCAGATCGAAACTCCTGAAGAGGGCGCAGTGTTCGCCGTCTATCTGAAAGCCGCAGGCAGCTATGAGGCGGCAAAGGATACAGAGCGGGACTACCTGACCTGCGATGAAAACGGCTTTGCCCAAAGCAAGGGCCTGCCCTACGGCGTGTACACCGTGCATCAGGTCTCCGGCTGGGAGGGCCGTGAGCTGATGAGCGACTTTGATGTGTTCATTGCCAAGGACGGCGAGACCTACCGCTACCTCATCAACAACGCTAACTTCGAGTCCTTCATTAAGGTCATCAAGGTGGATGCGGAGACCGGCAATACCATTCCCTATGCGGGTGCGGGCTTCCAGATCTTCCGTCCGGACGGCTCCAAGGTGGAAATGACCTTTACCTATCCGGAGGTCACCACCATCGACACCTTCTACACCAATGACGCCGGCATGCTCATCACGCCGGAGAAGCTGGAGTTTGGCAAGGGCTACTCCCTCAAGGAGGTCTCCGCTCCTTACGGCTATGTGCTCAGTCATGAGGCGGTCAAGTTCGATGTGACCGAAGAGAATTCCACCGAGGAAAGCGGCGTGACAGTCGTTGCGGTGAAGCTGGGCAATTACGCGCAGAAAGGCATCATCAAGATTTCCAAAACCGGCGAGGTGTTTGCCTCTGTTGCGGCGGCGGACGGGGTCTATCAGCCGGTCTATGCGGTGCAGGGTCTTGCGGGAGCAACCTATGAGATCAAGGCAGCGGCGGACATCTACACTCCGGACGGTACGCTGCGCTGCAGCGCCGGCGAGGTGGTGGATACGGTGACCACCGGCGCAGATGGCATGGCGGAGAGCAAGCCGCTGTATCTGGGGAAATACGAAATCACCGAGATGAAAGCCCCCGACGGCATGGTCATTAACAAGGACGCCCATACCGCAGAGCTTGTCTATGCCGGGCAGGAGATTGAGATCACCGAAACCGCTGCCAGCTTCTGCAATGACAGACAGAAGGCGCGGATTTCTCTTTCCAAGGTACTGGAGCAGAACAAGCAGTTCGGTATCGGCATGAATAACGAGCTTTCCGCCGTGACCTTCGGCTTCTATGCCGCCGAGGAGCTTACCGCAGCAGACGGCTCTGTCATTCCGGCAGACGGACTGATTGAGATTCTGTCCCTTGACGAAAACGGGAAAGCCGTGCTCAAGAGCGATGTCCCCTTCGGCAGCTACTATGTCAAGGAAATCAGCACCGACAGCCACTATATGCTCTCTGATGAGAAGTACCCTGTGACCTTCGATTATGCCGGCCAGGAAATTCCCACGGTGGAGCTTGCTGTCAATGACGGAAAGAGCATTACCAACGAGATGATCTACGGGGAGATCCACGGCATGAAGAAGGATGAGGACGGCAAGGCGCTGGCCGGAGCTACCATCGGCCTGTTCCTCACAGACGGCACAGAGCCTATTCTGACCACTGTTTCCGCAGAGGACGGCAGCTTCACCTTTGCGGACATCCCTTATGGCGAGTATGTGGTTCGTGAAATCGCTGCACCGGAGG
>OLOW01003151.1_pt1 | contig 10662 bp, 7 predicted proteins | sample 1672801 | NCBI WGS metagenome assembly OLOW01 (sample SAMEA3136725, study PRJEB25190) | human gut metagenome | biome: human gut; feature: human-associated habitat; material: faeces | place: Austria | collected 2013
TGCGTAAGTAATATGAAAAATATCCACGCACCCCCTTGACAAAAGCTTTCAGAAGGCACGCTGCTGCACGCAATGGAAACCGCCGGTGCAGCGGACATGCCCGAAAATGCGGAGCGGAAAGGTATCGGCACACCTGCCACCCGTGCTGCCATTTTGGAGAAACTGATTGAAACGAAGCTGATTGAGCGCGTCGGGGAAAAGCGGAAGAAGGTGCTTGTGCCGACGACCAAGGGAAAAGCTCTTGCCGCAGTGCTGCCGGAAAGTCTGCGTTCGCCCCTGCTGACATCTGCATGGGAGCAGCGCTTGCAGCAAATTGAACAGGGTGCGGAGAAGCACGAAGATTTCATGCGGGATATTCAGGCTTTCGTCAAAGAGCTGACGGTGAATCCGCAGCGAGTTGAACATGCGGAGACGCTGTTCCCGCCGCTCCGGGAGAAAATCGGCAGCTGCCCCAAATGCGGCGCGGCAGTCACGGAGCATCCCCAGGGGTATCTGTGCGAAAACCGTATCTGCGGATTCGCACTCTGGAAAAAGGGCGGTATCCTTGCCCATGCGGAAATACCCCTGACTGCTGCCGAAGCAAAGACGCTGCTGACAAAGGGGACTGTCCGCAAAACCGGCTTGCACTCCACCCGCACCAACGCCCGCTATGATGCTGTGCTGCATCTTGATTTCGACAAGGATGGCAGGGCAATCCTGCGCCCGCGCTTTGACTGATGAAAATGAAGAAACTCATGGCGCTCCTGCTTGCGCTGCTGACCTGTTTTGCTGCTGCCTTGGCGGATACTGGAAGTGCACCGGAAATTCCGCAGGGAACGCTGAACGCCGAGGTAATGCCGTTTACGCCGGGGCAGACCTACGCAGTGTATTCCGCGCCGGACAGCAGAAGCATCCGCGGTGCGAAGGGACGCGCGCGGGTCAGCACCAACGGCTGGATTCAGGTGTTCGGCACGGAAGGCGACTGGCTGCTGGTGCAGTATGCCATCACTCCGGAGCACTGCCGCATCGGGTATATTGACAGGAACGCACTGCCCCAAGATGTGGTTGTTCCCGCGCTGACGCTGGAAGCCGTACCCGCCATCGTCAGCTATGATGTTTCCGTAACGGATGACCCGCTGATGAGCCAGACGCCGCTGACCCGCCTGACGGAAAACACCAGCGTAACGGCGCTTGCGAGCATGGGCGAATGGACGTACATCGAAGCGGGTACGGGCAAGAGCCGCTTCCGCGGGTTCGTCCCCACCGAGTGTCTGCTGGGAACAGTTACCGACACCCGCGAGGCGAACCGCGCCATCCTCGGCAGCTGGAAGCTGTATGCGGGCAGCTCCGTGGATGCGGAACAGATGACCTTCCTTGCGGATGGCAGCATGACGGGCTGCGCAGTGCTGGCAGATGGGACGCGCGCTGATTTCTGCGGTACATGGGAGATTCAGGAATACGATACCCGCCGCGAACGCTACTGGAACGAGTCGGAGTTTGAACTGACGCTTTCGCGCGGCAGCGCTGCGGAACAGTATGGGCTGCGGATTTGCCGCCAGATGACGGCGGATGGCGGATATAAGTACGCACTGATTCTCTCCGACGGCACAAAGGAAAGCAGCATGGTACTGGAATAAAGGAGGCGTGATTTCTCCCAAACGACAGCCGCCCTCCCGATTTTTCCGGAAGGGCGGCTGGGGTCAGTTCCATTCAGGCTGCGTCAAAAAGTCGCGGATGTTTCGGTGCTTGATGCCGTCGCGGCTCATGTCAAGCTCGTCCATCGACACCACATATTTGGGGAAGTTGTCCGGCACGGAAGCGTAAACGCCAAATTCCCGCTGAATCGTCTCGTCGGAAGCCAGCAGATAGCATACCTGCACATAGAGCTTTTCGTGCTGCTTCTGCCCGACGAAATCAATCTCCCGGCTGCCGATTTTACCGACGGTGACGGTGTAGCCGCGGCGCAGCAGCTCCATGTAGACGATGTTTTCAAGAATGAGGTTGATGTCCTTCATGTTCCCGCCGAACACCGCTTCCCGCAAGCCGTGGTCTGCCATATAGTATTTCTCGTTCGTCGCGAGAATCTGCTTGCCCTGCAAGTCCTCCCGATTGACCTGATAAAATAGGTACGCTTCGGTGCAGTACTTGATGTAATTCAGCACCGTTTCGGGCGCAACCGTGCGGTGTTCGCTTTTCAGAAACTTCGCAATGGATGTGGATGCGAACGTTGTGCCGATATTGCCGATGACATACGCCACAATGCGGGCGAGCAAATCCACATCGCGGATTTTGTTGCGCCTGACCACATCGTTGAGGACGACCGAATTGTAGATGTCATGCAGATACTGCCTGCACGGTTCGGGCGCATAGCGGAGATTGGCAAGGTAGGGCATCCCGCCCAGCGTCAGGTACTGCTGAAAAGCTGCCGCGTCGGATGCAACGGGTTCAACTGTTCGGTAGAGTTCGAGAAATTCGGCAAAAGAGAAGGGGTAAATGGTAAATTCCACATAACGCCCGCCCAGCACGGTCGCCAGTTCGCCGGACAGCAGCTTGGCGTTGGAGCCGGTGATGTAAATGTCGCAGTCCAGCTCAATGCGGAAGGAGTTAATGGCTTTTTCCCACTGCGCAACTTCCTGAATCTCGTCAAAAAACAGGTAGACTTTGCCCTCGATGGCAGCTGCCTGTTTCAGCACCTCTTCGTGCAGCGCCTGTGCCGTGCAGAGGTGCGCATTGCTCATGACCTCGAAGTTAAACGAAATCATCTGCACATCCTGAATGCCCGACGCTTTTAGCTCATCCTTAATGAGATTCAGCATGACGGACTTGCCGCAGCGCCGGATGCCGGTCATCACCTTCACCAAATCTGTCCCGATAAACGGGCGGATACGCTTCATATACATTTCCCGCTGAATCATGCGGCACAGCCTCCCTTCGATGATACACATAGTATGGCACATCTGCGAAGAAAAATCAAGCAGAAACAAAAGACTTTTTCAGCTATAACTGAAAAACTTCATCTTTGACGCAGAAAATTCACTTACAGATTATCTCACTTGCGCTTTTCCTGCGCCGAAGCACTCATCCCACCAAAACAAAAAGAACGAAATGGAGCGATAAAAAACAATGACATACCTAAATCAGCTGATGCGCGCCCGGCGCCTGACCAAGGCGGAACTTTCCCGGCAGAGCGGCATTCCGGAAACTACCCTGCGCGATTTGCTCAGCGGCAGCGTGCGGCTGGAGAACTGCAAGGCGGGCACGATTCTCCGCCTTGCGCGCGCCTTCCATGTTTCCGTTGAGGAACTCCTGATGCACGGCGGCGAACACCCTGCGGATTATCCGGAGCATCGTGCGCAGTCCGTGCCGGAGGACGAGCAGACGGCGTTCTGCGCGCTGCTTCATGCCCTCTCGCAGCTGCTGCCCGATTCCTGATGACCGCGCAGATGGTGGACTGCATCGGACTGCTTGCACAGCAGGAATGCCCGCGCTGCCGGCAGGGATTCTGCACGGAAACGGACGAGCGCTGCCGCCTGATGCAGGAGGACGAACGCAGCTTCCAAGCTGGCGAACTTGACTGCGCCTATTTTGCTGACTGCGTAATGCCCGCCGACTGGACGCTGACCGACCTTGCCGCCTACGCGCTGTGGTATGCAGCCGGCGCAGACTGACGCAGAGGAGAAAAACATGCAGACAAAAGTACAAGCCTATGTGCAGCTGGCGGACGAAACATCGCTGAAAATCACAGGCAATTACCTTGACTGGTTGTCGTTCCTGACCACGGCATCAAGGCTCTATAAATATCCCTATCACGACCAGCTGATGATTTATGCGCAGCGCCCGGATGCAAGCGCCTGTGCCGCGTATGAGCTCTGGAACGGCACTATGCACCGCTACATTCGGCGCGGCGCAAAGGGCATTGCCCTGCTGAACCCCACCGCCAACGGGATGCGCATCCGATATGTCTTTGACGTGTCGGACACGGGAACGCGGGCAGATTCGCGGAATGTAGACGTGTGGCAGCTGACGGAAGCAGCAGAACCGGCTGTCCGCAAGATGCTGGCAGAAGAATTTTCTGCGGATGCGTCGACGCGCCTTGCCGCGCAGATCGACCAGCTTGCCGAGCGTCAAGCGCTTGCCTATTGGAACGAACACCGCCGCGACATCCTCGACAGTGTTGACGATTCGGCATTATCGGAGTACGATGATTTTGCGGCGGGGGCGTCCTTCCGAAAAGCAGCGGCGGCAAGCATCTCGGCTGTCATCCAGACCCGATGCGGACTGGAGCCGGAGCTGCTGCGGGAGGATTTTCAAGAGGTCATGGACTGGAACACGCCCGCAGCCGCGGCGGAACTGGGCAAGGCAGTCAGCACGATTGCCGAGCAGGTGCTCCGCCAGATAGAAAGAACCGTCCGAAATGCGGAAAGGAGCATGGAACATGAGCGAACTGAAGTACACACAGCACGGGGATTGCCTGCTGCCGGAAATGGAACTGACCGAAGAGGAACAGCGGCCGCTGGGCAGGTACGGGATGATGCGCCAGCAGTATCTGGCGAGCGAGCGTCCGGGGCTGTATACGCGGCTGCTCCTGAGCGGGCGGCTGATGACGCACCTGCACGAAATCGAGCAGAGCGCGCAGAATCGGCTGAACAGCCTGATGCACATCCTGCCGAAGCAGAGCGGCGTGACCGAGGACATGAAGGCGGAGAACCCGATGCGCTGGGCGGCGCAGATGAACAGCCTGAAACATCAGGCGGAGGAAATGATTCTTTCGGAGCTGATTTACAGCTAAGCGGTTATACGCCGCAGCTGGAGCAGATGAGTTTCTTCCTGCCGACAGAAAACGAGCAGATTCAGCTGGTGGACAATTTTGAGGCGGAGAGTGCGCAAGCACCCTTCGCTTTTTCTGTACCGCAGGAAGTGGTGGATGAGTTTCTGCGCAGCGGCAGCAATACGGCTGACCATCGGATGAAGGTCACGGCGGACTTTGCCAAGCAGCTTTCGCCTGAAACCATTGCCCAGCGCCTTCCGCGGATTTATCACGGCGGATTCGGCATGATGTACATGGGCAAACCGTACAGCGCGTGGTATGACGAAAGAGGCATTCGGATTGCCAGCGGGAAAAGCGCCCGCGATGTACCGAATGCGCAGCGGATTGCATGGGCGGATGCCGCACGGCGCATCGGGGAGCTGCTGGAATCCGGCGAATTTCTGGGGATGATGGAGCTGGCACAGACCCCGGTGCATGAGCGGACAATGGCAGCGCAGGGGCTTTGGTACATGTACCACGACATGGCGGAGGACGGCAAAGGCTATTTTCCCTCCATGAAGAGTATTCGCGGAAGCAGCTTCCCCGAAGAAACGGCGCGGCTGACGGAGCAGCTTGCCAACCCGGAATTTCTGTCAAGGCTGACAGCAGAAGCAGCGCAGTTTGCGGAAGATGCGCGGGAAAATCGGAACCTACTGCGATTTCCCTTCCACAACCCGGAGGCTGTCCTGAACACGCTCAAAGAGCTGGCGTTTCCGCGGCGCGGCTATGACTCCCTGCTTGCCGAAGTCCCCAAGCCGGACGGCTTCATCACGGAGGACGAAATCGACGATACGCTCAGCAGCGGCGGCAATATGTCGGGCGGCAAACGGCGCATCTACCAGTATTTCACCGAAACGCCTGCACGCTCGATGACCGAAAAAGCGAATTTCCTCAAAGAAGAGTATGGCATAGGCGGGCGTTCTCCTGCGGTATCCGGTGCGGATGGCAGCAATGAAGCGCATGACAGCAAGGGCATTGTGCTGCAAAAAAACGGCTGCGCGCCTGTCAAAATGCAGTGGACGAAGGCGGCGGCGCGCATTGACACGCTGATTCGCCAGGGGCAGTACCTGACGCAGGATGCAATGGCCGATTTTGGCAGGCAGGAAGCAGACGAAGATGCCCTCCCAAAGGAAACAGCGCCGGATGCGAACGATGAAAATCGGGCGGAGCAAGGCGAAGAAGCAGACGAACCTGTTTCTGCCGAAGAAAGCGCCGCGTCTGCTGATGCCGCTGAAAATCCAGCATCATCCGAAACGGCTGCCTATGCGGTTGGCGATACGGTCTATCTGGACGGCACGCTCTTTGTGATCGAGGCAAAAAGTGCGTTCGGCGTTCAGCTGCGCGACCCGTCCCAGCGCTATCCTATTTTCCGAGCGGAAAGTCTGCCACGCTTTGAGCGGCTGCTGGCAGCGGACGAACGGAATGCACATTTCCTGCCAGCAGCAGAAACCGCGCTGCGGAATATCGTGCTTGATTTGTCCGCCAGCGCATCCGAACAGCGCGAACCAGCGCCTGAACAGCCAGCAGCAGAAAACTTCCGCATTACGGATGAGCATTTGGGGGAAGGCAGCGCAAAGGCGAAATTCAGTGCGAACATCGAAGCCATTTCCGTGCTGAAGATGGTCGAAAGCGAGCATCGTTCGGCATTACCGCAGGAACAGGAAGTGCTGTCCCGCTATGTGGGCTGGGGCGGCTTGCCGCAAGCCTTTGACGAGCGCAGCGAGGCGTGGCACAGCGAATACAGCGCACTGAAATCCCTGCTGACACAGGAAGAATACGAAACTGCCCGTGCATCCACCCTGAACGCGCATTACACCAGCCCGCTTGTCATCCGTGCCATTTATGCGGCGGTGGAACAGCTGGGATTTCGGTCGGGCAACGTGCTGGAACCCAGCTGCGGCGTGGGCAATTTCTTCGGGATGCTGCCAGACAGCATGAAGGAAAGCCGCCTGTACGGGGTGGAGCTGGACAGCATCACAGGACGCATCGCCCAGCAGCTGTATCCCAAGGCGCACATCACCATTGCAGGCTTTGAAACGACTGACCGCAGGGATTTCTTTGACCTTGCCATCGGCAATGTGCCGTTCGGGGCGTATCAGGTGCAGGACAAAGCCTTTGCCCGCCACAATTTCCTGATTCACGATTACTTTTTTGCGAAAACGCTGGAACAGGTGCGTCCCGGCGGCGTAATTGCCTACATCACTTCCAAGGGGACGATGGACAAGCAGAATCCGGCAGTGCGCCGGTACATTGCAGAACGTGCCGAACTGTTAGGCGCGATTCGGCTGCCGAACACAGCGTTCAAGGCGAATGCCGGCACGGAGGTCACGTCGGACATCCTCTTTTTGCAGAAACGCGAGCGCCCGCTGACAGTCGAACCCGATTGGGTGCATCTGGGACAGACGGCAAACGGCATTCCGGTCAACAGCTATTTCGCGGCGCATCCTGAAATGATGCTGGGGACAATGGTGCGCGAACCCGGTCTTTACGGCAATGAGAATGAAACCGCGTGCATCCCGCTGGAAGGGGCAGTGCTTTCCGAGTAGCTGACCGAGGCGGTGCAGCATATCCGCGGAGAATATCAGGCAGCAGAACTGCCGAATGAGCTGGAAGGTGAAGCGGCGGCAGACACGATTCCAGCTGACCCCAATGTGAAAAATTACGCCTTCACAATGGTAGATGGCGAGGTATATTACCGCACCAACTCTGTTATGGTCAGGCAGAAATTGCCCTTGCCCGCGCTGGAGCGAATCCGCGGCATGATTGACCTCCGGCAGCAGGTGAACGACCTCATTCAGGCGCAGCTGGACAATGCGGATGATGCCGCCCTTGCGCCGATACAGGCACGGCTGAATCAGCAGTACGATGCGTTTACGGCAAAGTACGGGCTCATCAATGCCCGAAGCAACGCCAGCGCGTTTTCGAGCGATTCTTCCTATTATCTGCTCTGCTCGCTGGAAGTCCTCAATGAGCAGGGCGGATTGGCACGCAAGGCGGATATGTTCACCAAGCGGACAATTCGCCAGCAGACGACCATTACGCATGTCGATACAGCGGCGGAAGCGCTGGCCGTCTCCATTGCGGAGAAAGCGCGGGTTGACCTGCCCTACATGGCGCAGCTGACGGGCATTGAGCCGGATCAGCTGACCAAGGAATTGAACGGCGTTATTTTCCCGGTTCCGAATCAAGACATTTATGTGACTGCCGACGAATATCTGTCGGGCAATGTGCGGCAGAAACTGCGGGAGGCGATGCAGGCAGCAGCGCAAAATCCCCTGTATCTGCCGAACGTAACCGCTCTGAAAGCCGCGCAGCCCAAGGATTTAGATGCTTCCGAAATCGACGTGCGGCTGGGGGCAACGTGGCTGGACAAGTCGGTGATTCAGGACTTTATGCTCGAAACCTTCGCGCCGCCGATGTATCTGCATCGGGTGATTCATGTGAACTATTCTGAATATACGGCGGAATGGAACATTTCGGGGAAATCTGCGGTATCCGAGAGCAGCGTGACCGCGTATGTGACGTATGGCACAAGACGGGCAAACGCCTATCGGATTCTGGAGGACACGCTGAATCTGCGGGATGTCCGCATCTATGATATGGTCACTGACCCGGATGGAAAGGAGCGGCGCGTCCTCAACCAGAAGGAAACGACGCTGGCGCAGCAGAAGCAGCAGGCCATCAAGGCGGCGTTCCGCGAGTGGATTTGGAAAGAACCGAACCGGCGCGAAACGCTGGTGGCGCAGTACAATGAGCTTTTCAACGCCACCCGTCCCCGTGAGTACGACGGGCGGCACATCACCTTCGGCGGCATGACCCCGGAAATTCAGCTTCGCGAGCATCAACGGAACGCTGTTGCACACATTCTGTACGGCGGCAATACGCTGCTGGCACACGAAGTGGGGGCAGGGAAAACGTTTGAAATGGTGGCAGCAGCGATGGAATCCAAGCGGCTTGGGCTTTGCCAGAAGCCGCTTTTTGTCGTCCCCAATCATTTGACCGAGCAGTGGGCATCCGAGTTCATCCGCCTCTATCCCTCTGCCAGCATTCTGGTTGCTACGAAAAAGGACTTTGAGCGCGCCAATCGGCAGAAATTCTGCGCGCGCATTGCGACGGGCGATTATGACGCGGTGATTATCGGGCACAGCCAGTTTGAGCGGATTCCCGTTTCGCAGGAGCGGCAGCAGCGCCTTCTCCGGGAGCAGCTGGATGACATTACGCATGGTATCGAAGAACTCAAGTACCAGCGCGGCGAACAGTTTTCCATCAAGCAGCTGGAACGCACCCGCAAACAGCTGGAAAATCGGCTCTCCAAACTTGAAGCCGAGGAACGGAAGGATGATGTCGTCACCTTCGAGCAGCTGGGGGTGGATAGACTTTATGTGGACGAGGCGCATTCATTCAAAAATTTATTTTTGTATACAAAAATGCGGAACGTCGCAGGGCTTTCGCAGACGGAATCGCAGAAATCATCGGATATGTTCCTGAAATGCCGATACATGGACGAAATCACCGGCGGCAAGGGCATTGTGTTTGCAACGGGTACGCCCGTCAGCAACAGCATGACGGAGCTGTACACCATGCAGCGCTACCTGCAGTACGGCACATTGCAGCAGAAAAGCATGTCGCATTTTGATGCGTGGGCTTCCACCTTCGGGGAAACCACGACCGCGATTGAACTCGCTCCGGAAGGAACGGGCTATCGGGCGCGGACGCGCTTTGCAAAGTTCTTCAACCTCCCGGAGCTGATGAACCTTTTCAAGGAAGTTGCGGACATCAAGACGGCTGATCAGCTGAATCTGTCCCGACCGACCGCGCACTACGAAACGGTGGTGGTGAAGCCGTCTGCCTATCAGCAGGAAATGGTGCAGGCGCTTTCGGAGCGGGCGGCAGCGGTTCACAGCGGCGCGGTTGATCCGAGCGTGGACAATATGCTGCGCATCACCTCCGATGGGCGGAAGTTAGGGCTTGACCAGCGGCTGATGAATCCGCTTCTGCCGGATGATCCGGGCAGCAAGGTCAACGCCTGCGTCCAAAACATTGTCCGCATCTGGCGCGAAGGGGCGGCGGAAAAGCTGACGCAGCTGGTTTTCTGCGACCTGTCCACCCCGCGCGGCAAGGCGGCTTCGGAGAAGGAAGCAGCGGATGCGGAGACGCTTCTGGCGGACGAAACGGGCAGCGAGAACTTCAACGTGTATGATGACATTCGTGCTAAACTGATTGCGCAGGGCATCCCGAAGGAGCAGATTGCCTTTATCCACGAAGCGAACACGGAAGTGCGGAAGAAGGAGCTTTTCGCGAAGGTACGCAGTGGGCAGGTGCGCGTCCTGATGGGCAGCACGGCGAAAATGGGCGCGGGAACAAACGTTCGTGCGACTCGTCACATATACCTTGAACGCCACGTCGCCTCCCACCGAAAGGTCCTGCCTCCGGTAGCCGAACAGGTGGAATTTCACGTCGGCGTTCCAATCCAGATATCTTTTCACGTTTCCCTCTATGGAACCGTAGACATAGGTGCTGTTGCGATTCGCTCCCTCGTTCGAACCCATGTAGTCCTGCAAGCGGAACTGGTAGTAATGGTGGGCGTCGTTCCCGATCCCGGCGTTGATCACGCCGACGGCTCCGTCCCGGTCCCACGGCTGAATCTGCACGAACAAGCGGTTGGAAAGCAGGCTCTCGAAAATCGAGTCGTACGACCGTTCGGGACTGACATACCAGTTTTCGTAGAAATCGCCGCTTTCCGCTTTCGTATCGGTATACCTTTTATAAAAGCGACTGTACAGGAACGAATAACCGAAGAAGATCGTCGAATTCCGAGCGATCCGGTTCCATACGGATCATAACCGTCTACATTTACATACTTGACATCAGCTGCG
>OLOW01003152.1_pt1 | contig 10660 bp, 12 predicted proteins | sample 1672801 | NCBI WGS metagenome assembly OLOW01 (sample SAMEA3136725, study PRJEB25190) | human gut metagenome | biome: human gut; feature: human-associated habitat; material: faeces | place: Austria | collected 2013
AGTACGTATCATTCATGGTATGGGTACGGGTGCTTTGCGTACAGCCGTATGGAAGGATTTAAAGAAACAACCAAATGTTTCTAAGTTTAACAGTGCCGGTCCAAGTGAAGGTGGACTTGGTGCAACTATCGTTATATTAAAGTAGGGGATAAAATGAGTGTTTCTAAACATTTACAAGATAAATTAGCCTTACTTCCAGATTCTCCTGGTTGTTACATCATGAAAGATGAAAATCAGAATATATTGTATGTGGGAAAGGCCAAAGTATTAAAGAATCGTGTGCGTTCTTATTTTCATGGTACCCACAACAATAAGACGACGCGTTTAGTGTCGCACATTCGTGATTTTGAATTTATCGTGACGGGCAGTGAAAAAGAGGCTTTATTATTAGAAATCAATTTAATAAAAAAACATACGCCACCTTACAACATCATGTTTATGGATGATAAGACATATCCATATATTGAGATCACAAAAGAGAATAATTTTGTGGTGCGTACAACACGAAATATCAAAAATAAAAAGAGTGAATATTTTGGGCCGTATCCAAGTAGTCAGTCGGCTTATGAAATCGTGAAATTAATCAATCAGATCTTTTGCGTACGTAAATGTCGTCATATTCCAGATTCTCCGTGTTTGTACTATCACATGCACCAATGTCTAGGACCTTGTATTCATGAGATTGATCCTAAGGAAAACGAAGTGACGCGTAAAAAAATTAAGAAGTTTTTGCAGGGAGACACCAAAGAGGTGATGGATTCTTTGCAGGCTAAAATGATGGAGGCCAGTGAAAACTTGCAGTTTGAAAAAGCACAGGAAATCTATAATACGATCCAAGCATTAGAGCATGTCATTGAAAAACAGACGATTGACTTTAAAGATCGTGCTAATCGTGATGTATTTGGATATTATGTGGATTCTGGATATATTTCTTTTCAAGGTTTCTTTATTCGTCAAGGAAAATTATTGGAGAGAAATATGTCAATTACACCGTTATATGAAGATGAGATGGATGCCTTTACTAGCTTTATCATGCAGTATTATGAAAAAAATGTGGTGCCAAAAGAAATTTTGGTGCCATCTGGAACGCCTGTGGATGTTTTAAAGGAAGCTTTAAATACGAATGTGCATATTCCAGTTCGTGGTGAAAAAAAGAAACTGATAGATTTGGTTTATAAAAATGCCAAGGAAGCACATGAGCAGAAGTTTAAACTGGTATTTCGTAAGGATAATGAGTTGCGTCAGGCCAATGAAATGTTGTCGAAATTATTCAATGCGGATATTCATACGGTTGAAATGTTTGATAACTCCCACATCCAAGGTACGTTTAATGTGAGTGGTTTGGTTGTCTTTAAGGATGGTTTACCCGATAAGAATTCATATCGTCATTATAAATTAGATGGGTATCGCAGTGATGTGGACAGTATGAAAGAAGTCATTTATCGAAGATACTTTCGATTGTTGAAAGAACATTTGCCGATGCCAGATTTATTGTTGGTGGATGGTGGTGCTGCACAGATTGCTGCGGCCAAAGAAATTATAGATATGTTGCAGCTTGATTTAAGAGTGGCAGGACTTGTAAAGGATGATAAGCATGCGACAAGAGCATTGATGGATGTGAATTTAAATGAAATTCCAATTGATTCTAAGTCGAGCTTATTCTTCTTATTAATACGTATGCAGGATGAAGTGCATCGCTTTGCGATTTCGTATCATAGAAAACTTCGAGATCAGTCTATGACAAAATCTGTATTGGATACGGTGAGTGGTATTGGGCCTAAGCGTAAAAAGGAATTGTTGAAGCATTTTAAAAGCATGAAGCAGATGCGTCTTGCGAGTGTAGAACAATTGAGTGAAGTGATTCCAGAAGATGTGGCTAAGATTCTATATGCTCGTTTGCATGAGAAGTAATAGTCTAGTATAATGGGGTGCGTGAGGTACTTATTTTGATTAGTAAAAAAGAATTGCGAGCACGTATTTTATTGATTGTGGTTTGTCTAGCGGTTGGCTTATATTGTCTATATACTATGGATAAATCGTACGATCCTTTAGCTCGATATCCTTATACAACCGATGAAAATCGTGATGTTTTATTAAAATATCTAGATAGTGATGATATTGATTATTTGGTAAATCAACATATTACTCCGGATAAATTTATGGATTTTATAGAGTTGAAAGATTTCGATTTAAAAAATACGTTATATTATAAAGAAGCCAAGGAAACGCAGGATGCAGATAATGAATACATCGTCAATTTTGTGAATCGTTTTCGAAAGAATTTTTCGTATGATTCTTTAAAACAATTGTTGATGCACTATTCATATATTGATTTAACGACGTTCTATGAAAACGAAGCTGTATTATATTCAGATTTAAGATTGATTGCCGATCCAACCAATCCGTATGTTGTATTAAATCAGGAGAATACGGTATATAAGTATATACCAGAAAAGATTACGACATTTAATACTATCTTTGTTCAAATATGTATGGTCGAAGATCTAACGAATATGTTAGATTCGTATGCGTCTGTTATGGATGGTCAGGATCATTTGAATTTGGTCAGTGGTTATTTGAATTATGAACAAATTCTAGATCAATATGTCAATGCATCCAAAGAATATGAGGGTGTTGACCACTATATGTTTAGTGCCGGCAAAAATGAGCAGCAACTCGGGTATACGATTGTATTAGAGGGCCATGATGAATGGATCGATCTATGTAGGCAATATGTCGATGATGAATATGATTATTCAAAAGTCGAAGAAGAACTGTCTGAAGAAAGTAAAAAGCGTATGGAATGGATTGAAGAAAATGCGTATCGCTATGGTTTTGTAATTCGTTACCAACAGGAACAAGAAAAGAAGACGGGACATTGGTATCAGCCTTTTATGCTTCGTTATGTGGGTGTAAAAACCGCAAAATTAATGCATGATAGCGGCAAGGGTATGGAACAAATGTCATTTCCGGATGAATTGGAGTAAAAGACTTTATGAAAATAGTTGTTGTGAGTGATTCTCATGGAAGAAACGATATATTAAAAACAATCCAGGAAAAACATCCGAATGCGAAATTGTTTATTCATTGTGGTGATTTAGAGGATGATCCGATGAATTTTCCAGGATATATCATTGTGCGTGGAAATAATGATTATTTTGGTCGTTTTGAAAATGAAAGAATCATACCGATTGGTAAACATCAAATTTATGTAACACATTCTCATCGGTTCTCTTATTTTTTAAGAAGTGAGCAACTGGTGAATCGTGCTAAAGAATTGAATTGTGACATTGTATGTTTTGGACATACACACGTATCCTTTTTAGATCGTTTCGATGGTGTTACATTAGTAAATCCAGGATCTTTATCGCATTCTAGAGATGGAAAGCCATGTAGCTATGCGATTTTAGATATAAATGAAGATGACGTTCAGGTTGAATTAAAATTTGAGCCTGAGTGGTAAGAAAGAGGGAAGTTTTATGTACAAAATAAGCGAATTATATGATTTAGATCATACTTTGGCAAAAGATTATTTAGCAAAGTTTGAATATCCTTGGCAAGCTTTGTCGGGAATCAAAGACTTGATTTTAGAACTGGGTAAAAACTTAGGAGAAGATTATGTGGAAGTCAAAGAACACGTATGGGTACACAAGAGTGCCAATGTCTTTGAAAGTGCATATCTAGGAGCTCCATGCATCATTGGTCCTGAAACAGAGGTTCGTCATTGTGCTTTTGTGCGTGGAAGTGCTTTAGTGGGCGCAAACTGCGTAGTTGGTAATAGTGTGGAATTAAAGAACTGTATTTTATTTGACAATGTAGAAACACCTCACTACAACTATGTAGGAGATAGTATTCTTGGATATCATTCTCACTTGGGTGCTGGGGGTATCACAAGTAATTTAAAGAGTGCTCGTGACAATATCATCTTAAGAAGAAAAGATGAAAATTATAATGTGGTTGAAGAATTTGAAACAGGATTAAGAAAAATCGGTGCCTTTATGGGTGATTATGTAGAAGTTGGATGTAACTCTGTACTTTGTCCAGGAACGATTATTGGTCCACACACAAATGTATATCCACTATCTCGCGTGCGTGGCCAGATTGCTGCAAATTCAATCTTTAAAGATGATTCACACGTGACTTTAAAGGATTAATCTTACGAACTTGTAATTTTACAAGTTCTTTTTCTTATGTTAATGTTTAGGTATGAAAAAGTTTGTTAAGTTTATATTTAAATTATTATTAATCTTGATTATTGCCTTTGTAGGCATCTTTTTCGGCAAAGGATATTGGGGTTATTTAGAATTAACAAAATCTCAATCTGTGGATGATGTGGTAAGTGAAGTCACATCTAGATCTACTTTTGTCGGATATGATGATTTATCACCTGAACTCGTACGAGCAACAGTGGCAATAGAAGATCGTCGTTTTTATGATCATAGAGGCGTTGATTATATTGGGCTTATGCGTGCACTTGTATCCCAATTTGATGATGATCTATTAAAGAGTGGTGGTTCTACGATTACGCAGCAATTGTCTAAAAATTTATATGGTATGTTTGATGGTACGTGGGATCGTAAAAGTACAGAATTATTTGTAGCGCGTTATTTGGAGAAGCATTATTCTAAAAATGAAATCATTGCCCTATATGTGAATGTGATCAATTATGGAAATAACTATACAGGTATCTATGAAGCAAGTTATGGATATTTTGATACAGATCCAGAAGATCTGACTATAGCGCAGGCTTCTTTACTTGCAGGGATTCCCCAATCGCCAAATAATTATGAATTAGTTTATCATTTTGCCCAAGCCAAACAAAAACAATATGCCGTATTAAAGGCGATGGCTGAGTGTGGCTATATTTCAGAGAGTGATATTGCGACATATTATAATGCATCTGTTTAAGGATGCATTTTTTTCATCTTTTCTAAAATAGTTTAATAAATTTCGTATATGAGTATGTAGAAAGTGCCTACTAGAAAAGAGATGCTCATGAGGAGTGCAAATTTATTAAATGATTTCGCCTTTAAATATGTCTTTGGCGAAGATTGTAAAGAGGTGAATAATTCCTTAAAATCATGACTCACGGTAATTTTAGAAAAGAAAGTAAAACAGTCGTTGTCTAAGAGTGAGAATGAAATTTTAGATTTCATGAAAGAGTCACTTTTTAGTGGCTTTTTTTAAAAAATCCTTGCATGAAATTCTATCTTTTGATATAATAGTCAAGCAATGCCCGGGTGGTGAAATTGGTAGACGCAGTGGACTCAAAATCCACCGGTAGCGATACCGTGCCGGTTCGAGTCCGGCCCTGGGCACCATTTTGAATTGTTGGATCAAGTTTTTCGGGCTTGGTCCTTTTTTATGATATAATTTTTGATAGTTGGAGGATTACATATGAAAGTATTAGTTGGATTAAGTGGTGGTGTAGATTCTGCTGTTGCAGCTTATTTATTAAAGAAACAAGGGTATGATGTGACTTGTTGTTTTATGCGTAACTGGGATAGTTTTGCGAATAATGATATTGCAGGAAATCCTACAATCAAAGATGATACTTGTCCTCAGGAACAGGATTATTTAGATGCGTTAGCGGTTGCCAATCATTTGGATTTACCTTTACAACGTGTTGATTTTATTGAAGAGTATTGGGATAACGTATTTAAAACGTTTTTAAGTGAATATGAAAAGGGCCGTACGCCAAATCCAGATATTTTATGTAATAAATATATTAAGTTTGATTCATTTTTTGAATATGCTATGAAACAAGGTTTTGATAAGGTGGCTACAGGGCATTATGCTTCAAACAAAGAGGATGAGACTGGCTTTACGTATTTAACACGTGCCAAAGACCAGAATAAAGACCAGACATATTTCTTGTGTCAGGTTGAAAAGAGTAAGGTGGCTAAAACGATTTTTCCTTTGGCAAATTTAGAAAAACCAGAAATTCGTAAGATTGCTTCTGAATTAAACTTAGAATCGGTGGCGACAAAGAAAGATAGTACGGGTATTTGTTTCATTGGAGAAAGAAACTTCAGACAATTCTTATCGAACTATCTTCCTAGTAAAGATGGTGACATTGTAGATGTGAATACAGGTAAAGTCATTGCACGTCATGTGGGCGTTTTATATTACACAATTGGACAAAGAAAAGGTTTAAATATAGATCATGAAAAGGGTCCTTGGTTTGTGGTTGGAAAAGATGTTGTGAAGAACATTCTTTATGTATGTCGTACAGACCAAAGAGACTTATTGTATTCAGATTCTTGTATTGTGAAAGGAATCAACTGGATTTTGCCAAGTTTGGATGAGATTCCAACAAAGTGTACTTGTAAATTTAGATATCGTCAAAAGGATCAGGATATTGAAATCGAAAGATTGGATGATACAAGTGTGTTAGTAAAATATCCGCAAACGATTGCGTCTGTTACAGAAGGACAGGAAGCTGTATTCTATGATGGTGACAAGTGCATTGGTGGGGGTGTCATTGAAGAAGTCTTCAAGGATGGCAAGAATTTAAATCAATTGATTATGGAGACAGCCAATGGACATCGAGGCTAGGCTTGAATATATCATATTTGAAAATAAAGCCAATCATTATGTCGTTGCTGGATTTTCAGAATTAAAGACGTATCATAATTTTACAGCGGCTGGAAGAATTGAAGATCCAATCGAAGATCAAGAATATGTTTTGCAGGGGGAATATGTAAAACACCCTAAGTATGGGGAGCAGTTTCGTGTTGATATGGCTAAAAAGAAATTGCCAGACAATTCGGATGCGATCATTCAATTTCTTTGTGGTGAGAATTTTCCTACGATTGGAAAAAAAACAGCCGAAAGTATTTACGAGACTCTTGGCGAGAATTGTTTAGAGAAGATTCATAATAAACCAGAACTTTTACATAAAGTGCCCAATTTGACTGCCAAAAAGATATTGATTATTCAAAAGGGTATTCAAGAATTTACAGGATTTAATGAGACATACGCAAAGCTATTAAAGTATGGCTTGAGTCCAAGACAGATTCAGATGTTGTTGGACACATATGATAATGTGTTGGATGTGATTGAACAGGATTGTTTCAAACCCTATTATGAAGTGTATGGTTTTGGATATAAAACTGCTTGTAAGATGGCAAGTGCCATAGGTTTATCCAATGAGGATCCAAGAAGATTAGATGCCTATATCTATGAGTTGGCTAGACAACTATCCATGGCAACTGGAAATACATATATTACATTTGCGACAATCTTTCAAAATGTACGTGGTGTAAATGAATCCTTGATTCAGGAAAGTATTGATCGTTTGGTTTCACTTCAATATTTGTATGTTGAAAATACTAGAATCTACCCTTTTACTTTACATGAAGATGAGGTCGTGATTGCCAAAGAGTTGAAGACTCATTTATTTGAAGTGGAAAGTGTGGATGTTGAATCAAAAATCAAACAAGTAGAGTTTAGTTTAGCTATAACATATGATCAGGAACAAAAGGATGCGATTCAATTGTTCTTCGATCGTTCGTTCATGATTTTAACGGGTGGTCCAGGTACTGGTAAGACAACAACTGTAAAAGGAATCTTGGAAATTTGTAAGGATGTGTATCCAGATAGTAAGATTCAGCTTTGTGCACCAACAGGAAGAGCTTCAAAGCGACTTGCACAACTTTCAAATTGTGATTCAAGAACCATTCATTCCTTGCTGCAGTGGAACTTAGAAGATAATTCCTTTGGAAAAGATGAGGAGGATCCATTAGATGTCGACTTCATTATTGTGGATGAGTTTAGTATGGTGGATACCCATTTATTTGCCCAATTATTAAAGGCACTTCCACAGCGTTGTCGCATTCTTTTAATTGGTGATGAAGATCAGTTAGAGAGTGTGGGTCCTGGAAAGGTATTAGAAGATCTAATTAAATCGGATGTGATTGATACGGTCCATTTAAAGAAGATTTTTAGACAGTCAAGTGGTTCTGGAATCGTGACTTTGGCAAAACAAATTCGTGAAGAAACTACGTGTCATTATGAGGATGGTGTTGAGTTTATTGAAAGAACAACGCCAAAAATTATGGATGCCCTGATCGATTATGTCAAAGATATGGATCTAGATTCCATGCAGATCTTGGCACCAATGTATAAGGGGGTTGCAGGCATTGATGAGATCAATCGTCAGATGCAGGTGTTGTTCAATCCAAAAAGTCCGCAAAAGAATCAGATGAAGGTAGGAACAACAATCTTTCGTGAAAACGATAAGGTCATGTTGTTGAAGAATTTACCGGATGAAGATGTTTACAATGGTGATATTGGTACGATCGTTGAAATTGATTCAAAACAGAATGTGATTTCAGTAGATTTCACAAATGTGATTGTTGATTTTTCAACGGACTTTCTATATTACTTAAAACACGCATGGTGTATCAGTGTTCATAAATCTCAAGGTAATGAATATCAGACGGTATTCTGTATTGTGGATGTGAATGCAAAAAAAATGTTAGAAAAGCGTCTTTTATATACGGCGATCTCACGTGCTAAAAAACAGCTTTTTATTATTGGCAATAGGAGTTTATTTGAAACGCAGGTACGCTTAAAGTTAAAGCGTATTCGTCAAACAACGTTGCAAGAAAGGATTTATGAAAGTATTAGAAAACAGAATATATCGACATTTTAAAGGAAACAACTATAAAGTGTTGTGTGTTGCGATGCATACGGAAGTGCAGGAGAAGATGGTGGTTTATCAAGCATTATATGGGGATTATAAGTATTTTGTTCGTCCATATGAAATGTTTGTGTCAAAAGTAGATCATGACAAGTATCCGGATGTGAAGCAGGAATATCGATTTGAACTTGTTGAAGAATAGGCTTAGGTCTATTCTTTTTTCTCATCTGTGTGATTTGTTAACGTATCGCAAGAAGGAGTGTGTTACAATGAATCATATTGACAAAGGGTGATTTAAATTATGGGTCGTGAATTATTTTTAGACTTTTTTACAGAGCACGAAGTGCCTGTTATGCGAAAAAGAAGACATACATTTTTAAAGATGGATGATGAGAATGTATATGTTTTAAAAGAAGGTGTTGTGAAGGTCAGTGTTTTAATGCGTGATGGACGTGAATTTAATATTGCGTATTTAAAAGGCTTTGATATTTTATCTATGTTTAAAGATGCAGTTGTTGATTGTAAATTTTCTTCATTGATGATTCGTGTTGAGAGTGATGAAGCTAGTTTTTATAGTGTTTCTAAAGAATTAATTAATCAATTATTAAATGAACATTCTGAATTGGTGGAATACGTGAATACGTATTATCGTAAGAAATTATCGGAAACAATTTCAAGACAAGGATTAATGACGATGAATGGCAATAATGGTGCTGTATGTGCTTTTATATACTATTTGGTTACAATGTTTGGAAAAGAAGCGCGTGATGGAATTTTGATCGACCTAAAGATCACAAACGATGATATTGCGGGTTTCTGTGGAATTTCTACAAGACATAGCGTGAACCGTATTTTGCGTGGATTAAGAGAAGAAAACGTAATTCGTATAGTCGATAATAAGATTTTAATTTTGAATGCAGATTATTTAAAGCCATATGCAGACTAAAAGGGTAAGTATCTCACCCTTTTCATTTCGCTAATTTTTCTTCTAATAATTCCATAGTGATTGCTTTTACGATATGTCCATTCATATTGCTTTAATGCATTCTTGAATATCACTTTCAAATGCATTGGCACTTATCGCAAGAATATGTACGCTTTTCGCATCGTTTCTTGGTAAGGTACGTATTTCTTTTGTTGCCTCTAATCCATCTTTAATTGGCATCATAATATCCATAAAAATATAATCAAAAGTATAAAGCTTAGATTTTTTGAATTGATCAATGGCTTTCTGTCCATTTCGAGCAGTCGATACATCAAACCCAAGATCTTGCAACAAAATGGTTGCAATTTCTAGGTTGATATCATTGTCTTCAACAAGGAGTGCTTTCTTATTTGTAAGATTTAATGGATTAGTTTGAATGGGCTTTGCAGTTTGTAGGTTAAAATCTATCTGTAAAGGAAGAATTATCCAAAAGGTTGTACCCGCATTTTCTTTACTTTCCATTTGTATCGTACCATGTATCATTTTACTAAAGGAGTGAAGTGTATACAAATCCAAAGTTTGTATGGCCATATCGGTAGGGGTTCCTTTGTCGAAGCGGCGATATCGATAGTATCTTGGATTAGCTCACATTGATAAATGGCTGCAAAATCTTTGCACAAAGCTTCGAGTAATTGTGTATTCATAACACACCTCCTTAAAAAAGCGTCTATGGAAAGACGCAGGTAAGATAGTGCAATTTAAAAAATACCATTATGCCCTTTCTAAGGGCTTTATACTCGATTGTTAAAACGAAGAAAAGAGCTGATCGGGTAAATCAGCTCAAGAAATAGGAAACGCTGGATAAGCGGTAAAAAGGCAATTTGATTATCCAGTATTGCCTAGTATATCACTATGGATTGAAAATGCAAGAAGAGTGAAGATATTTTCTGTATCACTAGTTTTTATGTTGAATTGTATTTAATATTGATTTGTATTATACTTGAAATAGATTCCGTATAGGAATTTATTTTTTTTTATGTTTTTGGCTTTAGCCGGTTGAGTACGAAGTACGAAACAACAAAACCACC
>OLOW01003153.1_pt1 | contig 10660 bp, 10 predicted proteins | sample 1672801 | NCBI WGS metagenome assembly OLOW01 (sample SAMEA3136725, study PRJEB25190) | human gut metagenome | biome: human gut; feature: human-associated habitat; material: faeces | place: Austria | collected 2013
CGAAGGGAACCTAACCCCTTTGGGCAACTTGCAGAATTGCAAGGTTACAATTGTGGATTTTGAGACCGACATCAAAACGAAGCAGGGTGAAGGTCGCTATGTGGTCCAGTATGAACTGGACGGTCTGAAAGGCAAGTTCATAACTGCACAGGCGCGAGAGGATCTCGCGGATGACGATGGCCGCAGCCTGAAAGACCTGCTCATCGGTCGCGTTCTCGGCCATGACGCCGAAGTGTGCGCTGAGCTTGTCGGCAATGGCGCCGCGCAGCTCATCGCGGGAAATCTGATTGGTCATTGGCATATAACGATTCTTCCTTTACTTGGTTCGTGCGAAGGGTCAGAGCTCACTGCCCTTGGGGATGACGATCGGCAGCGCCTCACAGCCGGTGAGCGTGACGGCGGGGCCGATGCGGACATTTTTGTCCGCGATGACGTTGCGCAGGATCGCATCGGCTGCGATGCAGGTGTCCTGCATGACGATGCAGCGGCTCAGGTGCGCCCCGCGCGCGACGCGCACGCCGCGAAACAGGATGCAGTCCGTGACCGTGCCCTCGATGAAGCAGCCGTCGGCCACAAGGCAGTTTTCCACGTGCGCGTGCTCGCCGTAGTACGTGCTCACGTCCGCGCGCTCCTTCGTGCGCACCGGGCGGTCAGCCGGGAAGAGCGATGCGCGCGCGTCCGGATCGAGCATATCCATGCTGGCAGCAAAATAGTCCGCGACCGCGTCCACGCGCACGGCGTAGCCCGTGTGCAGGAATACGTCCATCGTGCCGCCGCGGCCGAGGTATTCAAACAGCCCGTCGCGGTGGAAGTGGAAGCGGTTTTCCTGCGCGCAGAAATCGAGGATCGAGAGCAGGACGTCCTTATTGACGATGTAGATCTCCATGGCGGCGACGCCCGTGCCGGCCGACGCGCTCGTGATGAGCTTCGTGACGCGGCCGTGCGCGTCCGTGAGGTAGCGGTGGTGCTCCCCCGTGACGGCGCCGCCGCGGCAGATGGCCGTGATGCCGCAGCCGGAGGCGTCATGCTGCGCGATGGCGGCGGCAAGGTCGAGATTGCAGACGATGTCCGCCGGCATGAGCACGATCTCCGACTCCGGAATATTGCGCACGTAGGAAATGACCGCGTTGAGCGCCTCGGCCGTGCCGGTATAGTCGCCGCGCGTATTGACGCCGAACGGCGGCAGCAGGTGCAGCCCGCCGCTGCGGCGCGACAGATCCCACGCCTTGCCGCTGCCGAGGTGGTCGAGCAGGGACTGATAGTCCCGCTGCATGATGACGCCGACGCTGTGCACGCCCGCGTTCGAGAGCGACGAGAGCGCAAAGTCGATCAGCCGGTAGCGCCCGCAAAACGGCAGCGATGCGTTCGTGCGGTAGCGCGTCAGGTCCCCAAGCCGCGGGGAGCTGTGATATGCGTAAACGATGCCGTGTACCTTGCTCATGCGTGCACCTCCGCTCCGTCATAGATCATGGCCCCGGCCGGGACCGTTGCCCCGGCGGGCACCGCCACGTCCGGGCCGACCGTGGCGACGCACCAGGCGTCCGTCCCGTCCGGCTGCGCACCGACGTGCGCGCCCGCGCCGACGACCGTGCCCTCGCCGAGGATGGCATACTCCACCACGGCGCCCGGCTCCACGACGACGCCGGGGTGCAGGATGCTGTAGAGCACGCGCGCGCCCGCGCCGACGGTGACGGAGTTGGAGAGCACGGAGTTTTCCACATGGCCCTCGATCGTGCAGCCCTCGGTGATGATCGAGTGCACGACCTCCGCCTGCCGGCCGATGCTGTGCGGCGGGCGGATGGGGCTCTTAGCGCGGATGGGCCACTTCGGGTCATAGAGATTGATGAGCGTGGGCGAGAGCATATCCATGTTCGCGTCCCAGAGGCTGACGATCGTGCCGACGTCGCGCCAGTAGCCCTCAAACCGGTACGGCAGGAGCTTTTCCCCGGCGGCGAGCATCTTGGGGATGATGTTCTTGCCGAAGTCCTTGTCGGAGTTGGGGTCGGCCTCGTCCTCGATCAAATACCTGCGCAGCACCTTCCAGTCAAAGATGTAGATGCCCATGCTCGCAAGGTCGCTCTTCGGGTGGGCGGGCTTTTCCTCAAATTCCTCGATGAAGCCGTCCGGCCCGACGTTCATGATGCCGAAGCGCGAGGCCTCGTCCATCGACACCTGGATGACCGAGATCGTGCAGGCCGCACCGGCCTGCTCATGCGCGCGGAGCATTTTGTCATAGTCCATTTTGTACACATGGTCGCCCGAGAGGATGAGCACGCAGTCGGGATCATACATCTCGATGAAGTCCATGTTCTGATAGATGGCGTTGGCCGTGCCGGAAAACCACGACCCGCGCTCCCCCGCGCTCTGATACGGGGGCAGGATGTACACGCCGCCGTCGATGCTGTCGAGGTCCCATGCCTGGCCGCTGCCGATGTAGCGGTTGAGCAGCAGGGGCTGGTACTGCGTGAGTACGCCGACGGTGTCGATGCCGGAGTTGGCGCAGTTGGACAGCGGGAAGTCGATGATGCGGTACTTGCCGCCGAACGGGAGACTGGGCTTGGCGACCTTCGCCGTGAGGGCATACAGCCGCGAGCCCTGCCCGCCCGCGAGCAGCATGGCGATACAGTGTTTTTTCAAGGGATGCGCTCCTCCTTTTCTCCAGTTGCGAATAGATCAGGGGCCTCCCGCGCCTCGACTGGTTTCGCGCGCGGCCCGGCGGCAATGCCCCACGGTCGGCTGCGGCGGTTCCGGTGGACGTGGGAAACCCCTGACAGGTGTTCAGTTAAAGCGGCTCATGGCGCGGTCCGCCCCGTCGCGGATGTAGACCGCGCAGGCCTCGGCCGCGCGCACGGCCGCGTCGTCCATGGCGGTCTTGTCCTCGCCGCGGAACGTGCCAAGCACCCAGTCGGGCATGTCATAGTCCGGGTGCGGGGGCGCGCCGACGCCGATACGGATGCGGGGAAAGGCGTCCGTGCCGAGGCTGGCGATGATGCTCTTGAGCCCGTTGTGCCCGCCGGCCGAGCCCTTCGTGCGGATGCGCAGGCGGCCCGGCTGCAGGTGGATCTCGTCCGACACGACCAGGATATGCTCCGGCGGCACTTTATAAAACTTCGCCGCCGGCGCCACGGCCTCGCCGGAGTTGTTCATAAACGTCTGCGGCTTCATGAGCAGGACCTTCTGCCCGCCGAGCTCCGCCTGTGCCGTGAGCGCGTGAAAGCGCAGCCGGTCGATGTGCACGCCGCAGTCCTTTTCCACGACGTCCGCCGTGAGAAAGCCCGCGTTGTGCCGTGTATTCTGATACTTCAGCCCCGGGTTGCCGAGGAACACGACCAGCCACTGAACGCCGCCGTGATCGGAAAAAAACATCACTCGAACAGCGAGGAGATGCTCATCTCTTCATAGATGCGGTTGATGGCCTCGGCGAACATCGGTGCGACGGGCAGATAGTGGATCTTGTCGCAGGCCGGCTTGTCCTTCGGATACGGAATGGTATCGAGCAGGAGCAGCTCGTCGATGACGCTGTCGTTGATGCGGTCGATGGCCGGGCCGGAGAGCACGCCGTGGGATGCGCAGGCGTACACTTCCTTCGCGCCGCCGACCTCAACGATGGCCTTGGCCGCGCCGCACAGGCTGCCGGCCGTGTCGACCATGTCGTCGAGCAGCAGGCAGGTCTTGCCATCGACATTGCCGATGATGTTCATGACCTCGGAGCTGTTGGCCTTTTCGCGGCGCTTATCCACGATAGCGAGGCCGAGACCCATCTTCATGGCGAAAGAGCGCGCGCGCGCCACGCTGCCGACGTCCGGCGAGACGACGACCATGTCCTCGCGGCCGTAGCCGAAGCGGCGCAGGTAGTGCGTGGCAAACAGCGGCGCGCCGTAGAGGTTGTCCACCGGGATATCAAAGAAGCCCTGGATCTGCGCGGCGTGCAGGTCCATGGTCAGCACACGGTCGGCCCCGGCGACGGTGAGCAGGTTCGCCACGAGCTTGGCCGAGATCGGGTCGCGGGCCTTGGCCTTGCGGTCCTGCCGGGCATAGCCGAAATACGGGATGACGGCGGTGATGCGGCCGGCGGAGGCACGCTTCATTGCGTCGATCATGACCAGCAGCTCCATGAGGCTGTCATTGACCGGCTTGCAGGTGCTCTGCACGATGAACACGTCCACGCCGCGGACGGGCTCGTTGATGGAGATGGAGCACTCGCCGTCGGCAAACGCCGTGACCGTGCTCTTGCCCAGGGAGATGCCGAGGTTCTTGCAGATCATGTCCGCCAGGTCGGGGTTGGACGAGCCGGTGAACACCTTGATCTCTTTGCCGTGTGGAATCATATCGTAACTTCCTCTCTTTTTGAAAATCTCCGCGTCCTGCGTGCGGACGCCAAAACCCAAGTTTTTATACAAAATCATTATAGCAACATTTTTGCCGCTTGCAAAGAGAAACCGGCGATCTGCGGCAAGAAATTTTTTTGCGCCCTGCGGCAATGTTTGTGCAATCTGCCGCGGTGAATCGGCGCTTTGCATTTGGCGCGGGGTGTGTTATAATGGCGGCAAAGAAAACCAAGGGGCGAACAGGCGTCCCGGGAAGGAAGCATATGAGTAATTTTAACGATCTGTACGACCACGTCGCCGCCGACCGCTCGCGCGCCATGCAGCTGCTCGGCATTCAGGACATCCGCCGCAAGGCCGTGGCGGAGCTGCTGGCCGCCGGCGCCTACACGGAGCCGGACAACATTGAGGACATGACCGACGCCGAGCGCGAGCAGCACAAGGCCGAGGCCGCCTACGGTCTCGGCCGCCCGCACATTCTCGAGGCGGCGAAAATGCCCGTGCAGGACGGCGACGAGACCTACGCCATCGCCGTGACCGCCACGAGCGAGCACCCCAACTGCATCGCCCTGTGCATCCAGACGAAGCTCGAGGAGCTCTACGCCTCCGGCATCGTCGACCGCAGCGTCAATCACCGCCCGCGCCTGTTCGTCGTGGCCGCCAACGACCGCCCCGACGAAGACGTGCAGGGCCTGAGCACCGCGCTGGACATGCTGCGCGTGGCCTACCCCGATTTCCACATCGAGCTCAGCGAGCGCACGCCCGAGCAGGCCATGCGCGCCGCGTTGGCCGAGGATCTGCGCGACGCGCTCGACGCGTGCAAGATCAACGCCTCGAAGGAGAACTTCCAGCGCCTGGCCGCGACCATGATCGCGGCGCCGCTGTTCTTCCCCGCCCAGCGGCCCGAGGGCGAAGCTGCCCCGGCCGACGGTCAGCAGCACCTGCAGTTCGGCAAGGTGCGCACCGACGACGGGCGCACGTTCTTCTGCGCCTTCACCGACCGCGCGCGCCTGCTGCAATGGCGCAACATGGGCAGCGTCGAGCTCGGCGTGAAGGACTACGCCCCGCTCGTGCTCTCCTCGAACGACACCGGCATCATCATCGACCCCGGCGTCGGCAGCGGACTTGCGCTCACGCGCGAAATGCTCCAGACGCTCAAGGCCCAGCTCGAGTTCTTTGATCAGATGCGCAACACCGCGGCCGAAATGGGCGTCGACTTTGACGCCGACGCTGTGGCCGAGGCCGCCCGGAACATCACCGCCGCTGACGAGCCCGAGGGCCGCAACCGCAAGGAGCGCCGCTGGTTCGGCAAGAAGAAAAAGTAAACCGCAACATGCGGAGAGGGAGTCGGATATGAGAAAAACGAAGATCGTCTGCACCATCGGCCCCGCCTGCGACAGCGAGGAGACGCTGCGCGCCATGATGCTCGCGGGCATGAACGTCGCGCGCCTGAACTTTTCCCACGGCACGCACGCCGAACACCAGGTGCGCATTGACCGGATCAAGAAGCTGCGCGCGGAGCTCGACCTGCCCATCGCCATCATGCTCGACACGAAGGGCCCGGAGTACCGCATCGGCACGTTCGCGGACGGGAAGATCGAGCTGCACAGCGGCGACACGTTCACGTTCACGACCGAGCCCGTCACCGGCAATGCCGAGCGCGTGTCCGTGAGCTATGCCGGGCTCGCGCAGGATCTTGAGCCGGGCAACACCGTGCTCGTCAACGACGGGCTCATCGCCCTGACCGTCACCGCCACGACCGACACGGACGTCATCTGCCGCGTCACCGCCGGCGGCGTGCTCTCGGACCGCAAGAGCATGAGCTTCCCGAACAAGGTGCTCAAGCAGACGTTTCTGAGCGAGCAGGACAAGAGCGACCTGCTCTTCGGCATCGAAAACGACGTGGACTTCGTGGCCGCGTCCTTCGTGTCACGCAAGCAGGACCTGGCCGACCTCAACGCCTTCCTGCGCGCCAACGGCGGCGAGGACATCTCCGTCATCGCCAAGATCGAGAATCAGCCCGGCATCGACAACATCGAGGAGATCTTCACCGAGTGCACCGGCATCATGATCGCCCGCGGCGACATGGGCGTCGAGGTGCCGTATGAGGAGCTGCCGAGCATCCAGAAGGAGCTCATCGGCAAGTGCCGCCTGCTTGGCAAGCGCGTCATCACCGCGACCGAAATGCTCGAGAGCATGACGCACAACATCCGCCCCACCCGCGCCGAGATCGCCGACGTGGCCAACGCCGTCTACGACGGCACGAGCGCCATCATGCTCTCCGGCGAGACGGCCGCGGGCGAGCACCCCGTCGAGGCGCTGAGCGCCATGGCCCGCATCGCCGAATACACCGAGGCGCACATCAACTACGCCAAACGTTTCCCCAAGACGCAGTTTGAGATCCACGACACGCTCGACGCCATCAGCCACGCCACGTGCGGCATGGCCATCGACATCGGCGCGAAGGTCATCACCGTCTGCTCCATCACAGGGCGCACCGCGCGGCTGATCTCGCGCTTCCGCGGCCCGACGGACATCATCGGCCTGACCACGAACGAGCGCGCCTACCGCAAGCTCGCCCTCTCATGGGGCATCACGCCCGTTATGAGCGAGGTGTACGAGAGCACCGACGTGCTGTTTTACCACGCGCTGCAGGTCAGCCGGCAGGTGATGCAGCTCGAAAAGGGCGACAAGGTCATCATCACCGGCGGCATCATCAACGGCCGCAGCGGCAACACGATCCCTTCTTCGTTCCGGAAATTCTCAGGAGCGTTTCAGGCGCCCGGATGCGCAGGAAATATGGCTTTTCCGCGTAGCCGGGCTTTTTAACGGCCCGATTCTCCTGTTACTCTTTTTTTCGTGTCAAAAAAGCTCCGACAATGCCTCCCAGCAGGACAAACGGTGCGGCTCTTACGAATACCCATTCCATGGTATGAACTCCCACTCGGATAACGGCGGTTTCAGGGGCACTGGCATCCCAGCCCAAGTAAGGGCTCTTGACTACGGTCAGGGCCGCAAATATCATGACAACAGCCACACACAAGGCAATACATATCCAATGAACGATCTTCCGCCTCGTTGTTTTTCTTTGGGCGAGCTGATGGTTGATAACCTCCAGCTTTTCGGAAATCGCCTTTACGTCATTCCTTTCCGGCTCAGCCACTGTTTCTCCAAGCAACGTGCTTACGGGGGTTTCCAATACCTCTGATAGGGAAATCAACAGATCAGAATCCGGGACTGACAAGCCTTTTTCCCATTTGGAAATCGTCTGCCGCACCACATTGAGTTTGATGGCAAGTTCTTCCTGTGAAAGTCCTTTTGCCTTTCTGATTGAGCGGATATTTTCATTGAGCATTTTGGATAACCACCTTCCTTTCAGATGCTGCCATGATTGTATATAAGACGGGCCGTTGCTGCAAGCAACGCATACTAACATTCGGTCAGACAGCCCTCCTGTGCCGTTTCCCACAACCAAACATGGATTTTTCCATCCAAGAAGGGCGATGTCTGCCTGTCCAGACACCGCCCTCTTTGGTTCTTTGTTTGGTTTCTCATTATGCGATTTTTTGCATTTGCCTGCGCCAAACGATGCATCCTGTTGGACCTATGTTAGGAACGCTCTCCCGTTTGGGCAATCCGTCTTAATAGAGCTTCGCGCCCGCCGGAATATGGTCATCCACCATCAGAAGATGAAGCTTTTCTTTGCCTTCCTCATGATGTACGGCGCTTATCAGCATACCGCAAGAATCCATTCCCATCATCTTCCTTGGTGGAAGATTGGTAATGGCGATGCAGGTCTTACCCACCAGTTCTTCCGGCTCGTAATAGGCGTGAATTCCGCTTAAAATCGTTCTGTTTTCGCCTGTGCCATCGTCCAAGGTGAATTTCAGCAGCTTCTTCGACTTCGGTACGGCTTCGCAGGCAAGCACCTTGACGGCTCTGAAATCGGACTTGCTGAAGGTTTCAAAGTCAACGTAATCCTGAAACAAAGGCTCAATTTCCACCTTGGAAAAGTCGATTTTTTCCGGCTCTGCCTTTTCATCCCCCGAGACGGTTTCGCAAGCCTGCTGTACGGCATCATTTCCGGATTTCAAAGGCTTCATCGTGGGGAACAGCAGCACGTCGCGGATGGAGTCGTTGTCGGTCATGAGCATCACCATGCGATCCACCCCGAAGCCCAGTCCGCCGGTGGGGGGCATGCCGTACTCCAGGGCGTTGAGGAAGTCCTCGTCCACCTGGGCGGTCATGATGCCCTGCGCATGACGCAGGCGTACCTGCTCCTCAAAGCGGGCACGCTGGTCGATTGGGTCGTTGAGCTCGCTGAAAGCGTTGCCGAACTCGTGCCCGTTGATGAAATACTCAAACCGTTCGGTCAGGTCGGGATTGTCCTGCTTGCGCTTGGCCAGGGGCGAGATATCCACCGGATAATCGGTCACGAACGTAGGCTGAACAAGCGTGGATTCCACATATTCATCGAACAGAGCAGCCAGGCAGTCGCCGCGCTTGGCTTCTTTTTCCACATGCACACCCATGGCATCCAGGCAGGCGCGCGCCTCCTCATCCGTTTTCCAGCTGTCGTAATCCACCCCACAGGCATCCTTTACGGCCTGTGCCATGGTCACGCGCCGCCACGGGGCCTTGAGCTCGATCATCTGTCCCTCATAGGGCACGCAGGTGGAGCCGCACACCGTCCTGGCCACGTAGGCGTAAAGCTCTTCGACCATTTCCATCACGTCGTTGTAGTCGGCGTATGCCTGGTAGGTCTCCACGCTGGTGAACTCCGGGTTGTGCGTAGCGTCCATGCCCTCGTTGCGGAACAGCCTGCCCACCTCGTACACGCGGTCGAAACCGCCCACAATCAGGCGCTTGAGATACAGTTCCGTCTCGATGCGCAGGAACATGTCGATATCCAGCGCGTTGTGATGGGTTTTGAAGGTACGGGCCGCCGCGCCAATCTCCAGCGTGTGCAGGACCGGCGTGTCCACCTCCAGAAAGCCGCGGGCATTGAGAAAATCGCGCACGGCATTGATCACACGGCTGCGTTTGCGGAAGGTCTCGCGCACCTCGGGGTTGACGATCATGTCCACATAGCGCTGACGGTAGCGAAGATCCGGGTCCTTGAGGCCATGGAACTTCTCCGGCAGCACCTTGAGGCTCTTGCACAGCAGCGTCACCTGACTGGCGTGCACGCTGATTTCGCCCTTCTGGGTGCGAAACACCGTGCCCTTCACGCCGATCACGTCGCCGATGTCCATGTCCTTAAAAGCGGCATATGCCTCCTCGCCCAGGTCGTCGCGGCGCATGTAAACCTGCAAATCACCCTGCGCGTCCAGAATGTGGGCAAAGCTGGCCTTGCCCATCACGCGCTTGGAAATCATACGGCCCGCCACGCTGACTTCCTTGCCCTCCAGCTCGTCAAAGCCATTGAGGATATCCGTGCTTTCATGCGTGCGGTCGTAGCGTGTGATGGCGTATGGGTCCTGCCCCGCCTGGCGCAGCTTGCGCAGCTTTTCGCGGCGGATGCTCTCCTGCTCGGTCAGCTGCTGGGGAACGGCGGCCTGTGTGTCCATGAAACCCTCTCCTTTGGTATGCTAATGCGTCACCGGCTGATTTCCAGAACCTTGAGCTTCATCACGCCGGCGGGAACCTCCACATCGACGGTCTCGCCCTTGCGCTTGCCCAGCAGGGCCGCGCCGATGGGGCTTTCGGAGCTGATTTTCATGTTCTTGGGGTCGGTTTCGTTTGCGCCCACGATGGTGATGGTCTGTTCGATTTTCATGGTCAGATTCTGCACCTTCACGGTGTTGCCCACGCCGATCACATCGGTGCTGACCTCGTCGTCCTCCACCACCACGCAGTTGCGCAGGGTGTTTTCCATCTCCACGATTTTGGCCTCGATGCGGCTCTGCTCGTTCTTGGCCTCATCATACTCGGCATTCTCGCTCAGATCGCCAAAGCCGCGCGCGATGGCGATCTGCTCGGAGATTTCGTTGCGCCTGACGCTGATGTAGTAGTCCAGTTCCTTTTCCAGCTTCTCATACCCCTCGCGGGTAAGAATGACTTTCTTTTCCTGGTCCGCCATGGCTTTGGGTCTCCTTTCGGCGGCATGGGCCGCCCCTGCATTTCTGATATGCGCTTCGCCCCTTAAAATAGCACAAAGCAGCGCCGTCCGCCTGCTTGGCGGGGCGACGCTTGCGCCGGGGCATAGAATCACCAACGTATTATAGCCGCCCACAAGCCACTTGTCAATGCCTGAAAGATCAGCAATCGCTTTCCAGAAAAAGGGCAGGGGCGCGTATTGGCCTCATCGCCCCGCGCCCCCGCCCTTTCCTTGA
>OLOW01003158.1_pt1 | contig 10653 bp, 8 predicted proteins | sample 1672801 | NCBI WGS metagenome assembly OLOW01 (sample SAMEA3136725, study PRJEB25190) | human gut metagenome | biome: human gut; feature: human-associated habitat; material: faeces | place: Austria | collected 2013
TTAAAGAAATGATCTGGGGTGGAACAAAATTAAAAGATATTTATGGATATGAGATCCCGAGTGATCACACAGGAGAGTGCTGGGCAATTTCTGCACATAAGAATGGAGATTGTACAATTGCGGATGGAGAATACGAAGGAAAAACTTTATCTTGGCTGTTTGAAAATCACAGAGAATTATTTGGAAATATCGAAGGAAATCAATTTCCATTACTTGTAAAGATCATTGATGCCAAAAATGATTTATCTGTACAGGTGCATCCAGATGATGCTTATGCCAAAGAACATGAAAATTCTCTTGGAAAAACAGAATGTTGGTTTGTACTTCAGGCAGATGAAGGAACAAAAATGGTGATGGGACATCATGCAAAAACAAAAGAAGAGTTTATAAAAGCAATTGAGAATGATGATTATGAACATCTATTAAATTCATTTAAGATCAAAGAGGGAGATTTCTTCTACATTCCATCAGGAACATTACATGCGATCTGTAGTGGATCTTTAATCTATGAAGCGCAGCAGTCTTCAGATATCACATATCGTGTCTATGATTACCATAGAAAAGATGCAGATGGAAATGAAAGACAGCTTCATGTAAAGCAGTCAATCGATGTAACAAATGTACCTGCCAACATAGATCAGAACAAAGAATTTCTTCAGACAACTCTTGAGAATGGTATAAAAACAAGATATGTTGATAGTGAATTTTTTAAAGTTGATCGTTATGAGTTGACTGGTAAAAATGTGATTCAAAATGACAATCCGTTTATGATGGTAAGTATTACGGAAGGATCTGGAACATTAGAAGAAAATAAAGTGAAAAAAGGAGATCATTTTGTTATTTGTTCTGATCAGAAAGAAGTTATTTTTGATGGTACAATGGAAATAATGATCTCTACATTGTAATCTTATAGACAGAATATATTAATAAGGAAGTTTTTATGAAAAAAGAAGGAAGAATATTTGATGTTCTGCAGAGAGTTGGACGTGCATTTATGCTTCCAATTGCCATTCTGCCGGTCGCAGGACTTTTACTTGGAATTGGACAATCATTTACGAATGAAACAATGCTTCGAACGTACCATCTGATTAAGATCATGGGTCCGGGGACAGTTTTGTATGGAATTTTTAAAGTGGGAGGCGATTGTGGAAGTATCATTTTTGACAATCTTGCACTAATATTTGCAATGGGAGTTTCTATAGGAATGGCGAAGGCAGAGAAAGCTGTAGCAGCATTATCCGGGGTATTGTCTTTTTTTGTGATGCATGAAGCAATTTCATCCATGTTGTCTTTATATGGTGATACTTATACGATGCATACGGGAGCAACTGACCAGATTCTTGGAATTACATCATTGCAGTTAGGTGTATTTGGTGGAATTATTGTTGGTCTTGGGGTTGGATATCTGCATAATCGACTTTATAAAATAAAACTTCCAGAAGTTTTGTCTTTTTTTGGCGGGACGAGAGCTGTACCGATCATTTGTACCATTGTATATGTTGGAGTAGGAATTTTAATGTTCTTTATCTGGCCGCCGATTCAGGGATTAATGTATTCGCTCGGAGGAATTGTGAAAGCCTCTGGATATTTTGGAACTTTTATTTACGGAGTGCTGGAACGTGCATTGATTCCATTTGGACTGCATCATGTATTTTATCTTCCGTTCTGGCAGACATCACTTGGTGGAACGATGGAAGTGGCAGGGAAGATGGTTGATGGAGCACAGAATATCTTTTTTGCTCAGTTGGCAGATCCTGCAACCACACATTTTAATGTAGAAGCAACAAGATTTATGGCAGGAAAGTTTCCACTAATGATCTTTGGACTGCCAGGAGCAGCACTTGCAATTTATCGTTGTGCAAGACCTGAACAAAGAAAAGTTGTCGGTGGGCTTATGATTTCTGCTGCATTAACATCAATGCTTACAGGAATTACAGAACCATTGGAATTTACATTTCTGTTTATCGCTCCTGGATTATATGCAATTCATTGTATTTTTGCGGGATTTGCATATATGATGATGCATGTACTGAAAATTACAGTGGGATTAACATTTTCAGGAGGCCTTATTGATCTGTTCTTTTTTGGAATCTTGCAAGGACAGGGAAAGACAAACTGGATGATGGTAATTCCACTTGGGATTATCTATTTTATCGTATATTATTTTTTGTTCCATTTTCTGATCCTGAAATTTGATATTAAGACACCGGGAAGAGAAGAAGAAACAACAATAGAATTCGAAGAGGAGTCTGAATATGAATACAGAGAAGATTTCTCAGAAGAATTATTAGCGAAAATTGCAGCTGGCCTTGGGGGCAAAAAGAATATTGGAGATATTGACTGTTGTGTTACAAGACTTCGGTGTGGACTTAAGGATATAAGTCTGGTAGATGATGCTATGATCAGGGAAACGGGATCAAGGGGAATTCTGAAACGAGGTAACAGTATTCAGATTATCTATGGTCCACATGTAACAGTGTTGAAATCAGAATTTGAAGATTACTTAAGAACTAGACGTGCAAAGAAAGAAATCAAACAGTTACTAAAGGAAAATGTACATTCCGAGGAAGAAACGAAACAGGAAAGCATTGCCTGTCCGATCAAAGGAAAAGTGATCGAGTTAGAAGAAGTTGGAGATGAAGCATTTTCTGGAGGAATGTTAGGAGAAGGATTTGCAGTTGTTCCAGAAGAAGGAAAATTATATGCACCAGTAGATGGCATTATTGCGGCTGTATTCCGCACCAAGCATGCACTTGCTATGGAGTCAAAGGAAGGTGCAGAAGTTCTCATTCATCTAGGCCTTGATACCGTCAAACGAAATGGAAAAGGTTTTTATATGAAGGTAGAAGCTGGACAGAAAGTGAAAAAAGGAGAACTTATCTGTGAGTTTGATTTAGAAGATATAAAAGCAGATGGATATGTTATGACAACTCCAGTCGTTATAAGTAATAATGCAGAATATTCAAGCATTGCATTAAATCATATTGGAGAGTGTAATGTAGGGGAAGAAATTTTAACTATCTACAAATAGGTAACTATAAAATTAAATATAGATACAATTCTTAAACTTAAAAAGAAGGGATGTTATTTATGATCGATATTAGATTATAAATAACATCCCTTCTTTTTGTTTGCATGCGAAAAATAGTAGAAATAAAAAATTTTAAATCAATATAATCGACATAATGTTACAAAAATCAATAAAATATTACAATAATATTACGAAATAATAATGAAAAGTATTGACATACTATATATAAGTGCTATAATACACACATACTCGAGTTAACAAAATTGTAACATTTAAAGGAGGAACATTATGATAACGAGGAAAATGAGACTATCGATGGCGATGCTTACGATTGTAGCAAGTATGTTAACGACAGGAAATATAAAAGCAGATGAGAAAAATACGACAAAAGAAACCAATACAATAACAAACAGCAAGTATGCGAATAAGGCAGTTGCAGATATTTATTCTACAACGACATTGAATGTTCGAAAAAAAGGAAGTACAAATGCGAAGATCTTAGGAAAAATGAAAAAAGGGAATATTGCAACCGTGTTAAAGAGAGGATCAGAATGGTCAAAAGTAAGATCAGGAAATGTTACAGGGTATGTAAAAAATCAGTATCTTGTTTTTGGAGATGAAATTGAGAATTTTGCGAAACAAAATGTGAAGAAAATAGCCAAAGTTCAGGCAGAAACATTAAGAGTTCGCAAGAATGCGTCTACGGAATCGAAGATTATTGCATTGGCATCTAAAGATGATAAATTAAAAGTTAAGAAGCAGAACGGTGATTGGGCAAAAGTCAAAGTTGATGGTAAAACAGGATATGTCTCAAAAGATTATGCAAAAGTAACATACTCTTTTGGAAAAGCAAAATCCATGAAACAGATTCAGGCGGCGGAAAAAGCAAAGGAACAAGCAAAACATGCAACCAAAACAAGAGATGAAACTGCAAAAACAAGTTTTGCACAGACAACAAAGAAAGCTTCTGTATCATACAGCAGCTCGTCAGTGACAGGAAGTAGAATGGCAAGTTATGCACAACAGTTTGTTGGAAATCCATATCGTTATGGAGGAAACAGTTTAACAAGGGGAATTGACTGCTCTGGATTTACACAGCAGATCATGGAAAAATTTGGATACAGCATCAGCCGTACAAGCAGTTCTCAGGCAGGGGATGGAAGAGCAGTATCTACAAGCAACTTAAGAGCTGGGGATTTAGTGTTTTACGGAGATGGTGGAAGTATCAATCATGTGGCACTTTATATCGGTGGTGGTCAGGTGGTACATGCAAGTAATTCTGCACCATATCCAAGAGGTGGAATTAAGATTTCAAATGTAAATTACAGAACACCAATCTGTGCGAGACGTATCATAGGATAGAAAAAGAACTACGAATATTGTTTGTATATGAAAAGAGCGCAGGAGAGCAATTCATGTCGGATCGGTCTTCTGTGTTCCTTTTTTTTATATATTTGGTATGAAAATAAAAAATTAAAGTTCTGATGTTGACAGAAGAACATCAGATTTATAAAATGAAAAAGGTATATTTTTGGTTAGGAAAATAAAGACAGAAAAGAGATGTAGAAAGAAAGCATGAAAGAAAGACGTTTCACAAACAAAAAGCTGATCGCTCTTATGTTACCATTGGCAGTAGATCAGCTTTTAAATTCATTTATGGGTACGGTAGATACTCTTGTGGTCAGTAACTTAGGATCGGCAGCAATTTCAGCGGTCAGTTTAGTGGACTCCATCAATATTTTGGTTGTTCAGGCATTTTTTGCATTGGCTTCTGGTGGTACGGTTGTTTGTTCACATTATCTTGGGTGTGAGAAAAAGGAGAGGGCAACGAATGCAGCCAGACAGTTAGTGTTTATTACATTCGCCATGTCACTGATCATTGCAATTGCATGTCATTTATTCAGCAGTCAGATTCTTGGTTTGATCTTTGGTCAGGTGGAACCAGCAGTCATGGAGAATGCAAAGAAGTATTTCTTTTTTTCTGCAATGTCCTATCCATTTATTGCATTGTACGATGACGGAGCCTGCATTTTAAGAGCACAGGAGAACAGTAAACTTCCAATGCAGATTTCATTTATTGCAAATGGAATTAATGTCGTATTGAATCTAGTGTTTGTATGGATTTTCCATTTTGGAGTAGCAGGATCTTCTGCAGCAACAATGATCGCCAGAGCATTTGCAATGATCGCAGTACTTTATAAATTAAGAAGCCCAAATATGAAAGTGCAGCTTAGAGATTATTTTTCGATTCGTCCGGAATGGAAAGAAATCAAGCGTATTTTACATATCGGGGTACCATCAGGAATTGAAAATGGAATGTTCCAGTTTGGAAAACTTGCAATTCAATCAACAGTATCTTTAATGGGAACGGCGGCAATCGCAGCACAGGGAATGACGAATATCATCGAGAACTTAAATGGAATCATGTCGATTGGAATGGGAATCGGCTTGATGACAGTTGTTGGAGAATGCCTTGGTGCAGGAGAGAAGGAAGAGGCTGTATATTATATAAAGAAGATTTCTATTGCAGCAGAAGTAGTGTTGATCATTACGTGTTTATTAATGTTTGGACTTACTTACCCGATCACTTATTTTGGAGGAATGGAGCCAGAGAGTGCTAAACTTTGCATCTTTATGGTAACATGCATTACGATCGTAAAACCAATTGTATGGATCATGGCTTTTATTCCACCATATGGGTTCAGAGCTGCAGGAGATGTGAAGTTTACGATGACGACATCCATGTTATGTATGTGGCTTTGCAGAGTTGTACTTGCAATGGTACTTGCAAGAGTGTTCCATATGGGACCAATCGCAGTGTGGATCGGAATGTTTACGGACTGGACGATTCGTGCAATTATTTATACAGTACGATTTAGAAATAGAAAGTGGCTTGCACATCAGGTTATCTGATGTGCGTTGCGGATCATGGTGGTTCGTGTTATACTAAAATGTATTTGAATATTAGAAAAATGAAGAAATATATAGAAGGGATACAGAGAAGATGAAAGTATCAGATTTTACATTTGATTTACCAGAAGAACTGATCGCTCAGGATCCGCTTGAGGACAGATCAAGTTCCAGATTATTAACATTAGATAAGAATACAGGAGAGATCGGGCATGATATCTTCCATAACATTGTAAATTATTTAAAACCAGGAGATTGTCTTGTGTTAAATAATACAAAAGTAATTCCAGCAAGACTGATCGGGGCTAAAGAAGAAACAGGTGGAAAAGTTGAGGTTCTGCTTCTTAAGAGAAAACAGGACAATGTATGGGAAACACTTGTAAAACCAGGAAAGAAAGCACGTCCAGGAGCAAGAATCTCTTTTGGAGATGGGAAATTAGTTGGTGAAGTCATTGATGTTGTTGATGAAGGAAACCGTTTGGTGAAGTTTGAATATGAGGGAATTTTTGAAGAAGTGTTAGATGAACTTGGGCAGATGCCATTACCACCATATATTACTCATCAGTTAAAAGATAAGAACCGCTACCAGACAGTTTATGCCAAATATGATGGTTCAGCAGCAGCACCAACAGCGGGATTGCATTTTACAAAAGAATTATTGCAGCAGATCAAAGACATGGGAGTCAATATCGCATATGTGACACTTCATGTAGGACTTGGTACGTTTCGTCCTGTCAAAGTAGATGATGTCTTAGATCATCATATGCATTCTGAATTTTACAGAATCGAAGAAGATGATGCGAAACTCATCAATGAGACAAAGAAAAATGGTGGAAGAGTTATTTCTGTCGGAACAACAAGTACAAGAACATTGGAATCTGTTGCAGAAGAAGATGGGACACTCCATGCTAAGAGCGGATGGACAGACATCTTTATCTATCCAGGATATAAATTTAAAGTAATTGATGGACTGATCACAAACTTTCATCTGCCAGAATCTACATTATTAATGTTAGTTTCTGCTCTTGCTGGAAGAGAACATATTTTAAATGCTTATAATATCGCAGTTAAAGAAAGATACAGATTCTTCTCATTTGGGGATGCTATGTTTATTCATCCATAAGAAGAATTTATGATAAAATGTATTGAGGTATTATTTTAAAGATACGAAATGGAGGAACCTTTATGAAACTCGCACTGATTGGAACAGGAAAGATCATCGAAGATGCATTATTTGCAATGGAACCAGTGAAAACAATTGAGAGAACGGCAGTTTTTGCAAGACCTCACAGCAGGGATAAGGCAGAAAAACTTGCAAAACAGTATGCGATCAAAGAAGTCTACACAGACTATGAAGAGTTATTGAAAAAGACAGAAGCTGATACTGTTTACATTGGCTTGGTCAACAGTGCCCATTATCCATATGCGAAACAGGCATTATTAGCAGGAAAAAATGTAATTCTTGAAAAACCATTTACTGGGTTTTATGAGGAAACCAAAGAACTGGCACAGATCGCAAATGAAAAGAAATTATTTATTTTTGAAGCAATTACAGTACTTCACAATGAAGTGTTCTATGAGATGAAGAAAAACTTAAATAAACTAGGAAATATTCGTATGGCACTGTGCAATTATTCTCAGTATTCAAGCCGTTATGATGCATATTTAGAAGGAGATATCACACACTCTTTTGATCCAGCGTATTATGGCGGTTCATTATATGATATCAATGTATATAATGTTCATTATTGTGTGGGATTGTTCGGGGAACCAAAGAATGCAACTTATTATCCGAATGTTGGACCAAATGGAATCGATACATCAGGAACACTTGTGATGGAATATGATGGATTTAGCGCAGTCTGTACTGGAAGTAAGGATTCAGACAGTCCGGGATATGTCAGCATTCAGGGCGAAAAAGGATTTATGAAGATAGATTCTAAACCGAATATTGCTTCTGAACTGAAGACAATCTATGTCGATGAAAATGTTAAAGAGAAAGTAAAAGACGCAGCAGGAGCGATGGTTCGTGCAACAATTACAGAAGAATATAAAGCACCAGAGCATCATCACCGTATGACACAGGAATTTACGGACTTTGCAAGAATGATCGATGAAAAAGATTATGAAACAGCGAAGGAATTCTTGGATGAGACTGTTGCGGTTGTGAAAGTACTTGAGACGGCAAGAAAGAAAGCTGGAATCGAGTTTTAATATTATAGAAGGAAGTAACCTATGAAAGTAATCATTATCGGTGGCGGTGCTGCTGGCATGCTGGCTGCATATCAGGCAGCAAAATGTGGAAACGATGTTTCTTTATACGAAAAAAATGAAAAATTAGGAAAGAAGATATTTATCACAGGAAAAGGCCGCTGTAATGTGACAAATGCCTGTGAGGTCGAAGAATTGTTAGATCATGTCGTAACGAATAAAGAGTTTTTGTACAGTGGTTTCTATTCATTTACGAATAATGCAATGATGGAATTGTTAGAAGAGCTTGGATGCCCGCTCAAAGTAGAAAGAGGAAACCGAGTATTTCCAGTATCCGATCATTCTTCGGATGTTATTGCAGCATTGCAGAGAGGGCTTAGAAAAGAGAATGTTGATATTTATTTAAATACAACAGTTAAAAAGATTCTGAGTGAAGACGGAACTGTAACAGGAGTTAGATTGGCATCTGGAGACACGGTGAAGGCTGATAAAGTCATTGTTGCAACAGGAGGTATGTCCTATCAGACAACAGGATCTACGGGTGACGGGTATGATTTTGCAAGAAAAGCAGGACATAAAGTGACAAAACTTACCCCGGCACTTGTGCCATTTGAGATTAAAGAAGATTTCTGCAAACAGCTAATGGGATTGTCCTTAAGAAATGTCGCAGTGAAGATGACAGCAGATGGCAAAAAGATTTATGAAGATTTTGGAGAAATGCTTTTTACGCATTTTGGAATTAGTGGACCGGTTGTTTTAAGTGCCAGCAGTTATATCGGAAAATATCAAGGAAAAGAATTAAAATTTATGATTGACCTGAAACCGGCACTTAATAAAGACCAATTAGATCACAGAGTATTAAAAGATTTCAACAAGGCACTCAATAAAGATTTTGTAAATTCTTTGGATAATCTTTTGCCGAAAAAGCTGATACCTGTTATCGTAGAATTATCAGGAATTCCAGAACATAAGAAAGTTAATGAGATCACGAAGAAAGAAAGAGAAACTTTGGTTTCTTTATTAAAATGTCTTGAACTTACGATCACTGGAGTCAGAGGATTTAAAGAAGCGATCATCACACAGGGTGGAGTTAATGTGAAAGAAATAGATCCTGGAACGATGGAATCAAAGAAAGTCAAAGGATTATATTTTGCAGGAGAAGTCTTAGATCTTGATGCGGTTACAGGTGGATTTAATCTACAGATCGCATGGTCAACAGGCTATCTTGCAGGAATGAATTAGTATATCAAGAAGCAGATCAGGAGGAAAAGGTAATGTACAGTATTGCGATTGACGGACCAGCGGGAGCAGGGAAAAGCACGATTGCAAAAACAATTGCAAAGAAACTAGAATTTATTTATGTAGACACAGGGGCGATGTATCGTGCTATGGCACTTTATTTTATCAGACACGAGATCGATCCAAAAAATGAAGAAGCAATCAATAAAGCGTGCCCAGATATTCATGTAAGTATCAATTATGAAGATGGGGTGCAGCAAGTATTATTAAATGGGGAGAACGTAAATGGTCTGATACGCACCGAAGAAGTTGGAAATATGGCTTCTAAAACATCTGCTTATAAGACGGTTCGCGCAACACTTTTGGATCTTCAGAGAGATCTTGCCAAGACAGCCAATATCTTAATGGACGGGAGAGATATCGGAACCAATGTACTGCCAGATGCAGATTTGAAAATTTATTTAACAGCATCATCCAAAGTAAGAGCTGAGCGTCGCTACAAAGAGTTAGTAGAAAAAGGCGTGAAAGCGGATTTTAATAAGATTGAAGAAGATATCATCATCCGTGACCGTCAGGATATGGAACGAGAGATCGCACCCCTAAAACAGGCAGACGATGCAGTGCTTGTTGATTCTTCTGATATGACGATCGAAGAAGTTGTCGATGCGATCGTTGCGGAATTTGAGAAAGTAAAATAATTGCGTTTGCAAAGGTTCATTTACAAACAGTGAGGGTAAAGATGGAAGTTATTTTAGCCAAAACAGCAGGATTTTGTTTCGGGGTGAAGCGTGCGGTTGATACGGTTTACAAAGAAGCAGGGAAGAAAAATGTATACACATACGGACCGATCATTCACAATTCAGAGGTTGTCAATGACCTGAAGAAAAAGGGTGTGGAAGTGATCAATTCCAGAGAAGAATTAGAAGCTTTGGAAGAAGGAACCGTGATCATCCGTTCTCATGGAGTTGCAAGAGAGATCTATGATCTGATCTATAAAAAAGGATTAGAATTAGTTGATGCGACATGTCCATTTGTAAGAAAAATCCATAAGATTGTAGAGAAAGCAGGCAACGATGGCAATCAGGTGATCATTGTTGGAAGTGAGCAGCATCCGGAAGTTCAGGGAATTAAAGGATGGTGTACTGGAGAAGTACATATCATCTCAGAAGCAAGTCAGCTTGATGGAATTGATCTTAATAAGCCAACCACTCTTGTATCACAAACGACATTTAATTACAAGAAATTTCAAGATTTAGTTGAAA
>OLOW01003160.1_pt1 | contig 10641 bp, 9 predicted proteins | sample 1672801 | NCBI WGS metagenome assembly OLOW01 (sample SAMEA3136725, study PRJEB25190) | human gut metagenome | biome: human gut; feature: human-associated habitat; material: faeces | place: Austria | collected 2013
CGAAACATGAGTTTTAGTATTAGAATTTTCTGCTCTAAAAGTAGGACCAAAAGTACGCCAGGGACTTGCGCCCACCCCTACCGGGTCTAGCACCACCGGATGACGGGCGGAGACGGCGCAGATCCGGCAGGCCCGGAATTTCTCCGCATCCGGGGTGCCGGTGTTCAGCACCGTGGCGTCGCTGACGGCGGAGATGGCTTCCATCTCTTCCGGTGCCTGGGCCATCATGGGACTGGCGCCAACGGCCAGGGCCAGATTGGCGCAGTCGTTGGCGGTGACGATATTGCTGACGCAGTGGATCAGGGGCCGCTGGCGGCGGACTATGTCCAGACGGGTGAAATCAAGCATGGAAGGACCCTTTCTCAGTTGGGATCAATGCTCCAATGCGGCCCGCATGGATTTGAGGGCGCCGCTCCTCTGGAGGGTGAACACCAGGATGCCGGCCAGAATGGGCCACAGCGCCGCAAAATCCACCGCGCCGGGTCCCAGCAGCAAATCCACCGCGTTGCCGGTGAGAATGGGCACATACAGCGTGCTGGCCACGGTGATGACGCACAGCGCCAGCGAGGCCACAAGGTATCCGCGGTAACGCCCCACATAGCCCAGCACGCCCCGAAGCGTGTCCTTACGGGATGACGTCGTTTTCATCACACGGCCTCCTTGGGGTACTGAGAAAAGTAGATTTCCTGATAGACGGGACAGGTTTTGAGCAGCTCGTCATGCGTGCCCAGGCCGGCCAGCTCGCCATCGTCCAGCACCAGAATCACGTCCGCGTGGCGGATGGAGCTGGCCCGCTGCGACACGATGAACACCGTCACCGGCCAGTCCAGCGCGCGCAGCGATTTGCGCAGCGCCGCGTCGGTGGCGTAGTCCAGGGCAGAGGCGCTGTCGTCGAGAATGAGGATCTCGGGCCGGCGCACCAGCGCACGGGCGATGGTCAGGCGCTGGCGCTGTCCGCCGGAGAGATTGCGTCCGCCCTGTTCCACCATTTCGTCCAGACCGCCGGGCTTGGCGCGCACCACCTCGGCGGCCTGCGCGGCCTCCAGCGCGCGCCAAAGGTCCTCGTCCGTGGCGGAGAGATCCCCCCAGCGCAGGTTGTCTCGGATGGTTCCCTCAAACAGCACCGCCTTTTGCGGCACCACGGCGATTTTCTGCCGGAGGGCTTCGGCGCTCTGCTCCCTGACATCCACGCCGTCCACCAGCACGCGCCCCGCCGAAACGTCGTAAAAACGGGGTATCAGGTTGACCAGCGTGGTTTTGCCCGAGCCCGTGCCGCCGATGATGCCCACGGTCTCCCCGTGACCCGCCGCAAAGCTGATATGCGACAGCGAATCCGCGCCCGCGCCCTGATAGCGGGCCGATACGTCCTCAAAGCGCACGCAGGTTTCCGCGCTTTGGTCGGCGGCGGTGGGGGAGGCGGGCATGGGCATGGAGGCGCGCGTGGCAAGCACGCTTTCAATACGGCCCGCACACGCGATGGATTTGGTGATGGTCACGATCAGGTTTGCGAACTTGACCAGCTCCACCAGAATCTGCGAAAGATAGTTGACCAGCGCCACCACCGCGCCCTGCGTGAGCAGCCCGGCCTGCACCTCAATCGCGCCGCTCCACAGAAGCGCCGCCAGCGCGCCGTTGACCAGCACATAGGTCAACGGGTTCATTAGCGCCGACAGGGCCCCCACGCGGCGCTGCATGCGGCACAGGAGCTGGTTGTCCCCGTCAAAGGTGGCCTGCTCGCTGTCCTGCTTGCCAAAGGCGCGCAGCACGCGCACGCCGGTCAGGTTTTCGCGGGTATGGACAAGCACCCGGTCCAGCTGGCCCTGGACCTTGCGGTGGCCGGGCAGCGTGAGGCGCATGATGCCCGCCACCGCAAGCGCAAGCAGCGGGATCAGCGCCAGGAAGATCAGCGCGGTCCGGGCGTCCACGGTGAAGGCCATCACCATCGCGCCCAGCACCACGAAGGGCGAGCGCAAAAGCAGGCGCAGCGTCATGTTCACGCCCGTCTGCACCTGGTTCATGTCGGTGGTCATGCGGTTGATGAGCGTAGCGGTGCCCAGGGTATCCAGCTCGGTGTAGGACAACCCCTGGATGTGCCGAAAGAGCGCGCTTTTGAGCTTCGCGGCAAACCCCACCGCCGCCTTGGCGGCAAAAAACTGCGCGGTGACGGAGCTGACAAGGCCCAGCAGCCCCAGCCCCACCAGCCCAAGGCCCATGCGCAGCACGTAGCCCGTGTCGCGCGCCTGGATGCCGTTGTCGATGATGGCGGCCATGATGAGGGGCACAAACAGCTCCAGCACCGCTTCCAGAAGCTTGAACAGCGGGGCAAGCACGCATTCCTTGCGGTAGGGTTTCAGAAAGGGAAGCAGCGTTCGCATGGCAGATCTCCTCATGGAAAAAGTCGGAACGTCCCCTATTGTAGCACGGTTTTTGGAATGTGCAAGCGGTTGACGGGCAGTGCGCGGGATGGTAGGATAAGGAAAACGGGGAGGGGTTTCCATGGCTGCACTGGTGATGCTGGTTTTGCTCGTGTGCGCTTGCTCGCTCTTTTGTGAGCTGTTTCAAAGAAGGCTGGAGGAAGTGGTGCCGCTGGCCGCGTGCGCGATTGTGCTGATGATGTATGCCTTTGCGCTGGCGGGCCTGCTGCGCGCGGGGGCGCTGGTGGCGCTGGGGCTGTGTGCCGCGTGCCTGCCGGCCGCGCTGGTCCTGGCGGCGAAAAGACGCGGCCTGCGTGCGCTTTTGGGGCGGCTGCTTACCCCGGCGGCGCTGATCTACGTGCTTTTGTGCCTGGCGTCGCTGGTAGCGAACGCGGGCAAGCCCGTGCATACCTGGGATGAGTTCACCTATTGGGCTGACGCGGTCAAAATCATGACGCTGCAGGGCGTGCTGCCCGCCGATGCGGCCGCGCGGTCGCTCTTTGCGTCCTATCCGCCGGCGCTGCCCCTGTGGCAGTACCTCGCCCAGACGGTCAACGGGCTGCTGGGCGGCGGGTTTGACGAGGGATTGTTGTTCACCAGCTACCAGTGCCTGATGCTCGCGTTCTTCATGCCCTTCCTGCGCGGGGCGCGGCTGAGGCGTCCGCTGGAATGGCTGGCCCTGGCAGCGGGCGTGCCGCTGTGCGTGCTCGCTGCCTTTCCGCGCGGGCTGGACCTTTTGCATGCGGATATGATGGTGGGTGTGCTGGGTGGCTTCGCCTGCGCGTGGCCGCTGCTGTTTTCCGTGCGGGATCGCTTTTCGCTGCTGACGCTGTGCGCGTCGCTCGCGGTACTGACGCTGTGCAAGGATGCGGGACTCCTCTACGCGTTGGCCGGGGTTGCGGCGGCTTACGCATGCCTGCGCACGCAGGGAAGCGAACCGGCTCTTGCATGCGGAAATGCGGCCCGGCGCGCGTTGTGGCCGCTTGTCTGCGTGGCGGTAGCACGCCTCACATGGAGCGCATATGCAACGGTCATGGGCGCGGCGGCGCAGGCCACCTTCTCCGATCCGATCAGTTTGAGCGTGTTGCTCTCGCCGGAGGGTGCATGGCGGCGTACCACACTGCGCAATTTTTTCTACAAATTATTTGAAGCCATCGTGCCCGTGGGAGACTCGGATATGAGCATCAGCTATTTTCTGGCCTTTGTGCTTATCGGCGCAGGGTTTGCGCTTCTGTATGGCGCGGTGCGAGAGAGCAAGCAGGCCCTGCGCCTCAGACGCACGGCCTGGGTGGTCTTTGCCGCGGCGGCCCTGTACATCGTTGGGACGGGACTTACATATGTATTCAAGTTCTATGAGGACGAGGCGGTTCGCATGGCCTCCTATGAGCGGTATTTGAGCATCGCGGTGCTGGCGGCAGGATTTGTGCTGTTTGCCTGCGCCGCCTGCCTGCGGCGGCCCCAGATGCAAGGCGGCATGGGACGGCGCGCATCAGCGCTGGCACTCGCGGCGCTTTTGGCGGTTTCGCCGGTGGAGAGCGCGCTCAACGCGGTGACTCGTCTGGACGCGCAGGCCGCCATGCAGAAGCAGGCGGTCTACCTGGACGCGGAGGCGCGTGTGCGCAAATTGTGTGAAACGGGCCGGGAGCGGATCTATGTACTGGCACCGGGATCGGGCGGGTTTGAATATCAGGTGATGCGGTACCGTCTGCGTCCCCTCGTGGTGCTGGACGCGCCCTGGAACCCGGTGGACGACCCTGCCGCCGAGGACCGTTTCACGGCCTGTCTGTCCCCGGAGGAACTGATGGAGGAGCTTCTGGAAAGCGACCTGGTGCTGGTTTTTGGGAGTACGGAGGCGTTTGCGGAGACCTACGGCTTGCTCTTTGCCCAGCTGCCGCAGGAGGACGGGGTACAGATCTACCGCGTGGACAGGGAAAACCGCCTGCTCGTGGCGGCCTGGTAAGCTCCTACAGGGCGCACACCTTCTGCCTTTGCATCATCCCCTGCGCAAGGCCTGCGCCCAGCGCCCACAGGTCATAGGCGCGCAGGTCCAGCGCCGCCAGCGGGTCGTCCGGACTCAGATCGGCGGCTCGGGCGGGTAGCGGAAGGGCGCTACGGCGCAGCTCCCCGCTGAGCGCCCCGCGCCGGATCCCCAGCAGGCGCGCATAGGTGGGCAGGGGATACGCGCTCAGCAGATCGCCGGTGATGTCCAGCAGCGCATGGCAGCACAGTCGGCTCAGACGCGCATGAGCGTACCGCCGGGTTTTGAGCAGGGAAAGCAGCTCGTCGCGCGTGGCCGCGTGGGCCGCGCAGGCTTTGAGGCGGTTTTCCAGCCCCTCGGTGCAGTCGGGCAGACGGGCAAGCGCCTGCGCACTCTGCGTGCGCAGCTTGTAGAGCAGCACGGAATCCAGCGCGTCCGGGCGGCAGATGGGCGCGGCGGGCAGATCGTAGCCGCAGGCCGCGCGCGCCGCCGCCAGATCGCCGCCGAGAAAGGCCGCGCGCACCGCTGTGGCGGAGGGCCAGCGCTGGCCTTCCAGCACGGGGGCGTGATAGTCTCCCTCGCGCCGGACCGGCAGGGGAAGGAGCGGGCTTTGCAGCCGACGAAGGGCGCGCAGATAGCACAGGGCGAGGATGTTGTTGGGCTTTTCCCAGGGCGCGGGGCGGGGAGCCGGGAGGCAGGCCGCAAGGGCCTCGCCCTGTGCGGCGGCAAAGCTGGCCCCCCGCGCCAGCGCGGCCCGGAGCGCCTCCTGAAACGCGGGTGTGGGCGCATCCAGCAGCGCGGCCGCGGGCAGAAGCGCGTCCAGTCCGTCCTCCGCGCCGAAGGAGAGATGCGTGACAAACCCAAGACGGGTGAGGATGCTTACGCCGCCCAGCGCAAAATGCTCGGCGTCGCGCACGCTGAAGGTGCAGGGAAGCTCCAGCACCAGGTCGCATCCGCCCTCCAGCGCGGCGCGGGCGCGGTCGGCGGGGGAATGAAGCGCGGGCATGCCGCGCTGCGTGAAAGGCCCGCTCATCAGACACACGATGCGCGCGCCGGGCAGCTGCGCCCGGATCAGCTCAAACTGCCTTCGGTGCCCCCGGTGGAAGGGGTCGTATTCACAAATGATGCCCACAACGGCGTCCACAGCTCGTGCCCATGCGCGCCAAGGGCTTGCCCGGCGCGCTTTTTTGGGCTTTCCCCCTTCCCTTTAAGTAGAAAAAGTTGTATACTATATGGGTTGAAAACAGATACACCCTCTGTATTTTAGCACATCAGGGAGGAAAAGAACATGTCCGCGATTGAGAAAATCAAAGCCAAAGCCAGGGCTGACGTAAAGCACATCGTACTGCCGGAGGGCACCGAGCCCCGCACCGTGCAGGCCAGCGCGAAAATCCTCAAGGAGGGCGTGGCCCGCGTGACGCTGCTGGGCAACCCCGATGAGGTGCGCAAGGTAGCCGCCGAAACCGGCACCGACCTCACGGGCGTCGCCATCATCGATCCCGCGACCAGCGAGAAAAGCGCCGCCTATGCCGATCTGCTTTACGAGCTGCGCAAGGCCAAAGGCATGACCCCCGAACAGGCCACGGAGCTGGTGACCAAGAACCCGCTGTACTACGGCGCGGTGATGCTCAAGGCGGGTGACGCCGACGGCATGGTGGCCGGCGCCATCAACTCCACCGGCAACGTGCTGCGTCCGGCGCTGCAGATCATCAAGACGGCCCCCGGCATCAAGGTGGTGTCCAGCTGCTTCATCATGGAACTGCCCGATCCCAAGTGGGGCGACAACGGCGTGATGATCTTCGGCGACTGCGCCGTGATCCCCAATCCCACGGCTGAGGAGCTGGCCGCCATCGCCATCGCCAGCGCCGCCTCCGGCAAACAGCTGGTGGATATCAACCCGCGCGTGGCCATGCTGTCCTTCTCCACCAAGGGAAGCGCGAAGCATGAAAACGTGACCAAGGTGCAGGAGGCCACCAAGCTGGCCCATGAGCTCGCCCCCGACCTCCAGCTCGACGGCGAGCTCCAGGCGGACGCCGCGCTGGTGGAAAGCGTCGGCCAGCTCAAGTCCCCCGGCAGCACCGTGGCGGGCCATGCCAATGTGCTGGTGTTCCCCGACCTGCAGGCCGGCAACATCGGCTACAAGCTGGTGCAGCGCCTGGCGGGCGCGGAGGCCATCGGGCCCATCATCCAGGGCCTGGCCAAGCCCGTGAGCGACCTGAGCCGCGGCTGCTCCGTGGATGATATCGTAAGCGTCGTGTCCATCACCGCTGTCAAGGCGCAGGCGTAAGCAACAGATAAGGAGAGCGACCAATGAAAATTCTGATCGTCAACGCGGGTTCTTCCTCTTTGAAATACCAGCTGGTGGACATGGACGGCGAAAAGCTCATGGCCAAGGGCCTGGTGGAGCGCATCGGCATCGAGGGCAGCAAGCTCACCCAGAAGGTCAACGGCCAGGAGATCGTCTTTGAGCAGCCCATCAAGGACCACACCGAGGCCTGCTCCCTCATGATCAAGGCCCTGACCGACCCTGAGAAGGGCGCGGTCAAGCATATGGACGAAATCGGCGCGGTGGGCCATCGCGTGCTCCACGGCGGCGAGGCGTTCACCGCCAGCGTGCTTATCAACGAGGAGGTCAAGGACGCCATCCGCGCCAATATCCCGCTGGGCCCGCTGCATAACCCCGCCAACCTCATGGGCATCGAGGCGTGCGAGAAGGTCATGCCCGGCACGCCCAACGTGGCCGTGTTCGATACCGCTTTCCATCAGACCATGCCGCCGAAGGCGTATCTCTACGGCGTGCCTTATGAGTACTACGAGCGCCTGCACGTGCGCCGCTACGGCTTCCATGGAACCAGCCACCGCTATGTGAGCAAGCGTGTGTGCGAGTTTTTGGGCCTGGACCGCAGCAAGACCCGCGTCATCACCTGCCACCTGGGCAACGGCAGCTCCATGGCCGCCGTGGACTGCGGCAAGTGCGTGGACACCAGCATGGGCATCACGCCACTGGAGGGCGTCATCATGGGCACCCGCTCGGGCAGCATGGACCCCGCCGTGGTGCAGTACATCGCCAATAACGATCACATGACCGTGGACGAAGTGCTCAACATGTGCAACAAAAAGAGCGGTTTGCTTGGCATCAGCGGCCTGAGCAGCGACATGCGCGACATCGACGCCGCCGCGGACAGCGGTCACGAGCGCGCCATCATCGCCCGCGATATGCTCATCCATGGCATCCGCAAGTACATCGGCAGCTATGCCGCCGTGATGAACGGTGTGGACGTGATCGTTTTCACGGCCGGCATCGGCGAAAACGGCGCGGAGCTGCGCGAGAAGGTCATGGAGGGCTTCGAGTTCATGGGCGCCAAGCTCGATCCCGTCAAGAACGTCGAGGGCAACCGCAAGGAAAGCGTCATCTCTGCCGACGACAGCAAGGTCAAGATCTGCGTCATCCCCACGGACGAGGAAATCGTCATCGCCCGGGATACCCTGTGCATCGTGACCGGCAAGCCGATCGAATAAAAGGCAACCCTGTTGGGCAGGCGTGCCGCCAGCCGCAGATAACGGCGCGGCACGCCTGCTTTTTTCTTGGCAAACCGCTATGGGGAAGAGAGCTGATCGCAGATGCAAAAGCGTTATCAGGCCGCCAAAGCTTTTCTGACCGACCCTAGATGGAAGACGTGCGTCTTCAGCGTTCTGGCTTTCGGCCTGCTTGCACATGCCTACGGCTACTTTGGTATCTATCATTCGGGCGATTCGCTGGAGGGGTTCTACCGTGCGGACGATCTGTTCCAAATCGGCCTGGGTCGCTTTCTACAGCCGGTTTACACGCATCTGCGCGGGCTTGTGGGCGTGCCGTGGCTGTGTGGGCTGATCTCCCTGGCCTGGATTGCGGCGGCGCTGTGCCTGATCGCCGATCTGTTTCAGGTCCGGCGCAAAAGTACCCTCGTGCTCATGGGGGCGCTGCTTGCAACCGCGCCCATGCTGGCCTTCTGCAATGCGGGCTATTTCAATTTTACCGATATTTTCATGTGTGCGTTCTTCCTGTCCGTGCTGGCGGTGTGGCTGATGCGGCGGTTCCGCTGGGGATTCCTGGCGGGCGCGGTGTGCCTGGTCGGATCGTTGGGGCTGTATCAGAGCTTCATGGCTTCGGCCTGCGGACTGGTGACGATGCTGTTCATCCTCGACGCGTTGGATGGTCAAACGGGACCACGGGGCCTGGCCGCGACTGCCTCCAAGGGCGCCGGCATGGCCTTGCTGGGTGGTGTCCTCTACAAAGTATGCATGGAAGCCGCTTTGCGCCTGACGGGTGTGGAGGTCTCCACTGCCTATAACACCGTGGCGTATGTGGGCAACTACGACCAGTATTCCATCGCTCAGCTCATTGTGGACACGTACCGCTATGTGGCTGAATATCTCTTTGACTGGCTGCCGGTACATCCCAAGCTGTATGCGCTTGGCTCCATCGTGCTGCTGGTGCTGACCGTATGGGCCGTGGGGCGCCTGATCGCGCGCAGCCGTAGCCGCAGCCCAATGTACGCCGTGATCGCGGTGGCGGCACTCGTGGCGCTGCCGTTTCTGGCCAACGTGACCTATTTTATCTCGAAATACATGCACGACCTGATGAATTACCCGCTGGCGCTACTGCCGGCCTTTGCGCTGGTGCTTGTGGAGCGCGCGAGAGAGACGCGGAAAAATCCGCGCGACTGGCCCGTCTGGGCGGCCACGGCGGGTGTGGCGCTGGGGCTGGCGTGCAGTGTGATATTTTCCAATACCGCCTATCTGCGTAAGCAGGTGGAGTTCGACAGCACGGTGGCAGCGGTCAACCGCATCGTGATGACCATGGAGCAGACCGATGGATATGTGGTAGGCCAAACGCCCGTGGCCTGGGTGGGCGACCTCAGCCGGAGTGACGCCGTCGTCTACCGAGACGGGCTGGGCGAGTTGCGCGGCTATGGCGTCAGCGGCAGCTACGCCATCGGCCACTACCGCACGGTCAAGCCCTTCTTCACCCAGGTGATGGGCTATCCCCTGGAGCTGGTGAGCCAGGAAGAGGAAGAGGCGCTGGCCGAAAGCGACGCTGTACAGGCCATGCCGGTATTCCCCAACAAGGGCTACTGCCAGGTTGTGGACGGGATTATGGTCATCCGCCTGTCGGAATGAAGGGCAGCAATATCAATATCCTGACGAACGGGAGGAATTAAGCGATGGAGCTGGACGTATCTCAGGGCTTTGTACATCCTGCGACGGCCTTCCCCTTTCAGGCCGAGCTGACACTGGAGGCCCAGGACGTGGGCGGCGAGACCGTGACCTTTGACCCTGTAACGCTGGAGGGGAGTTATTTTGTGGTGGACGACACCGTGCGCCTGGAGGGACGGCTGACCACGATGGCCCGTGCCGCCTGTGCCGTATGCCTGGCCCCGGCGGAAAAAGCTGTCGAGATCGACTTTGACGAAACCTTTCGCAAGGACGCCAATGAAACCGAGGACGAATGCTTCCGCTTCGAGGGCAAGGCCGTGCCGCTGGATCACATGGCGCTGACGCTTGCCATGCTCAATCTGCCCATGCGCTTTGTGTGCGGCAGGCCGGATTGTCATGCCGCCGCGGAGCTGAAAGCCTGGAATGAGGAAGGAAAGGTGTGGAGAGAGGAGCCGGAGGGAGAGGGAACCTACCGTCCCTTTGAGGGCCTGGACGTACTGATGAAAAAGGAGCCGCCCAAACAGTGACGCAAACCGCGCAATCAGCGCGAATCCCCAAAAAAGGGCTTGACAAAGAAATTGCTCCATCATATAATACAAATTGGTCACGTTGTGGACAGGCGTTTGCGCAAGGAAGCGCCGCCGCAGCGTTGCAAAGGATGAATACCTTGTCTATGATGGCCGGGATCGGGCGCAGGAAGCGGCAAACGCATCTGCCTCGTCATTCCCCGGAAGGCTGGTTCGCCTCCCCAGGCGAACGATTTGGAAAGCCCCGTCAGCGACGGGGCGCGGAATGAGGAGGTGTAACCATGGCTCTTCCCAAGGGAAAAGTATCCAAGGCCCGTGGCCGCAAGCGCCGCGCAAATTGGAAGCTCAGCCTGCCCGGCATCGTCGAGTGCCCGCAGTGCCACGAAAAGAAGCTGTCCCACCGCGTGTGCAAGCATTGCGGATATTACAACGGCGTTCAGGTCATCGACATGACCGAGAAGAAGGAGAATGCGTAAGCATCTCTTCCATGGCTGCAAGGCTGCCTGACAGTTCGGGCGGCCTTGCG
>OLOW01003161.1_pt1 | contig 10640 bp, 8 predicted proteins | sample 1672801 | NCBI WGS metagenome assembly OLOW01 (sample SAMEA3136725, study PRJEB25190) | human gut metagenome | biome: human gut; feature: human-associated habitat; material: faeces | place: Austria | collected 2013
CCGATCATGGAAATGATCCAACCTATAAAGGAACGGATCATACTCGAGAGTGTGTACCATGTTTAATGTATTCACCTAGTATGAAAGAACATGGAATATTGGACGATTCAAGTTCGTTTGGGGTTCTTGGTGCAAGTGTTTTAGATAACTTTGATTTATCAAAACCATCTGATCTGATTGGTGAGTCTATTCTTGATTTGATAAAATAGAAAAAATATATTAACTTATTTTAGCATTTATTTTCGTTTTGGTATCCCCTATGAAACTGCCAAAACATAGGGGAGGTAATTTTTATGAACAAAATGGAACATATGGAAATCAAACAATTGGTGGTTTCTATGAGTTTGCCCATCATCATTTCGATGGTGATCCAGGCTTTATATAATATTGTCGACAGTATCTTTGTCGCAAAGGTATCGAGTGATGCACTAACCGCTGTATCTTTATGTTATCCGGTACAAACCATTATGATTGCGATTGCATGTGGTACAGCCGTTGGCTTTAATACATTGCTTGCACGATACTTAGGTGAAAAGAAATTTGATTATGCGAATAATACAATGATGCATGGAATCTTATTAGGACTTGTGAATGGACTTGTCTTTTTAGTTTTGGGTTTACTTTTTTCTAATGTATTCTTATCTTTGTTTACATCTGATCAAAATGTAATTCCATTAGCCAATACGTATATTCGTATATGTACGATGTTTTCATTTAGTGTCTTTGTACAAATCATTTTTGAAAGAATTATGCAGGCAACAGGAAATGCCATTTATAACATGGTTATGCAAGGAGCAGGAGCCATTATTAATATTATTCTAGATCCAATCTTGATCTTTGGATGGTTTGGTCTACCTGAAATGGGTGTTGCCGGAGCTGCCATTGCGACCGTTATTGGACAGTTTTGTGCCATGCTTATTGGATATGTAATTACGAAGGTAAAAATAAAAGAATTGGATATCCATATGCGTAATTTTTCCTTTTCTACACCTATTCTTTGTAAAATCTATAAAGTAGGAGTTCCTGCCATCTTAATGCAGTCTGTATTAAGTTTTATGACTGTTTTTATGAATATGATTCTAGCACCAATCTCAGCTATGGCGATTACTGTCTTTAGTGTTTACTATAAATTACAGAATTTCTTGAATATGGCAGTGCTTGGAATCACCAATGCCTTGATTCCAATTGTTGCCTATAATAATGGGGCTAACAGAAAAGATCGAGCAATTGAAGCTATACAATTTTCTATGATTTTATCGATTTTTATTATGGCTGTAGGAACAATTGTATTTCAATTATTCCCTAAACAATTATTAGCCATGTTTAGTGCGAATGACCAGATGTATGGATTAGGAATACCCGCATTAAAAATCATTAGCTTAAGCTTTGTGTTTGCCGGTATCAGTATGGTACTATGTGCTGCCTTCCAGGCTTTAAATAAGGCAAATACTTCATTAGTGATCACTTTGGCTAGACAATTAGTCATTTTGATCCCATTGACATATGGCTTAATGAAGTGTTTTGGCATTCATGTAGGTTGGTATGCCTTTGTTGTTACGGAATTTATATGTACCATGTATTCATTATTTGAATGGAGAAAAATGAAAAGGTAGCATTCGCTACCTTTTTGCGTATTTAAATGTATACATACATATGGATGTGGCAATGGCCACGTTTAAACTTTCGAAAGTTTCCATTTCAATTTTGACAATATGATTACTTAAATCAATCAATTCCTTGCGCACACCCTGTCCTTCATTACCAACTAGAATTGCGTATTTTTTACTTGGATTAATATCTTGAAGATTCTTGTGATTATCATGTAGAGCTGTGGCATACACTTCAATATTTCTTTCTTGAAGCTTTTTAATTTTTTCTACTAAATCCGTTTGGATAACAGGAATATAGAAAAGGGCTCCTTGACTGGACTGAATCGTTTTTGGGTTGTAGATATCGGCACAACCCTTTGACATATAAATAGAGTCAATGCCAAAAGAATGAGCGGTTCTTAAAATCGTACCTACATTTCCTGGATCTTGTACATTATCTAGTAATAGAATATTTTCTTCTTTTTCTGGCTTTAAGTTTAGTTTTTTACATAAACCAATCATCTTTGAATTTGAATTCTGGTTTGACAATTTGTTTAATACTTGTTGCGTTACGGTTTCATAGTTAAACTCTATTGGACATTCGAGTCCTTCAAGGATAAATAATTCTTGTAGAGCATTTGCGTTAAATGCTTCTTTAATCATATGTTCGCCTTCGACGAGAAATAAATTTGTCTTATCTCTTTCTTTTTTTTGAATCAGTTTGGCGTATTCTTTTATTTTCTTATTGTTTATTGATTGAATCATAAGAAAATATTACCATACTTCGGCTTGAAAAAAAACATGGACTTCGATATAATTTGAAATGTTAAAGCAATGAGAAGACATAGTAACTATTTAACGCTTAGATCAGAGAGTAAACCGATTGGTGAAAGGTTTATATGAGTAGGGATAGTGAATTCACCTTTGAGCAAGAGTTAAAACCTCTTCCGTTTCATACGGTTATCATGGTTAATTAAGTGTGTCTATCAAGACGAAGCAAGATGGTAACGCGGCAGTAGTCGTTCTTGCGTCGTCTTTTTTTGTTTTTAGGGAAAGGAAGAACAACATGAAAACAATCGAAGAGCTTTTGCAGGAAGCTACACAAAAAATTCAAGATGTCAAAGATTCATCTTCATTGAATGATTTACGTGTCTTGTATCTAGGTAAAAAAGGACCTGTTCAAGAGTTGATGAAGGGTATGAAAGATTTGTCGAAAGAAGAAAAACCTATCTTTGGACAAAAGGTCAACCAGTTGAAACAAGATCTTTCTAAGATGATTGAAGAAAAGAAAGAACAATTGGCAGCTTTAGAAATGCAAAAAAAGATCGAATCTGAAAAAATCGATATTACATTACCTGGTCGTAAACCAGAATTAGGGAATGCGCACCCATTAAATTTGGTACGCCAAGAATTGGAAGATTTATTCATTGGTTTAGGTTACCAAGTTATTGAAGGTGACGATATTGTGGATGATGAATATTGTTTTGAAAGAGCTAATATTCCTAAGGATCACCCAGCACGTGATATGCAGGACTCTTTATATATTGATCCAAATCGTTTATTGAGAACACATACAACAGCGATTCAGATGGTTGTGTTAGAAGAAAGTGCACCAAATCTTCCAATTAAGGTTGTATGTCCAGGTAAGGTATATCGCCGTGATGATGATGATGCAACGCACTCTCACCAATTCATGCAGATGGAAGGTTTAGTTATTGGTGAAAAGGTCACTTTAGCGGACTTAAAGGGAACTTTAGAATTTATGGCCAGAAAGTTATTTGGTCAAGATCGTCAGATTCGTTTTAGACCTAGTTATTTCCCATTTACAGAACCAAGTGTAGAAGTCGATGTTTCTTGTCACATTTGTAATGGAAAAGGATGTCCAACATGTAAAGGTACTGGATGGATTGAAATTCTAGGTGCTGGAGAAGTGCATCCAAATGTATTAAAGATGGCTGGTTATGATCCAGAAAAATGTAGTGGTTTTGCGTTCGGTGTAGGTGTTGAGCGTGTTGCGATGTTGAAGTATGGCATTGATGATATTCGTCATTTCTATACAAACGATAAACGTTTCAATTCTACATTCAAACGTTATGAGTAGGAGGATTTAAGTATGCGTATTTCAAGAAAATGGTTTAATCAATTTATGGATGTACAAGATCTTTCTATTGAAGAAATGGCAAAACGCATTACCGATGCGGGTTTTGAAGTAGAAGGTATTGAACATTTATCGCAAGGAACAAATTTAGTGATTGGTCACGTTGAAACTTGTACGGAACACCCAGACAGTGATCACTTGCACTGTACAACTGTCAATGTAGGAAATGAAGTTGTCAATATTGTGTGTGGCGCACCCAATGTGGCTGCAGGACAAAATGTAATTGTTGCACTACCAGGTGCTGTTTTACCTGGTGGAGAAATCAAGAATGGTGTGATTCGTGGCGTTGAAAGTAATGGTATGATTTGTTCATTACTAGAACTTGGTGTAGATCCAGCTAGTTTAAATGAAGATCAAAAGAGTGGTATTGAAGTATTACCTGCTGATGCGCCTGTAGGAAATACAGATCCACTTGGCTATTTAGGTTTAGATGATGAAGTGTTAGATATTGGTTTAACGCCAAATCGTAATGATTGTTTAGCTGCATTTAATATGGCAAAAGAAGCGGGTGCCATCTTAAATCGTGAAGTTAAACTTCCAAATTATGAAGGTGTTAGTGATGTAGGTACACCTAGCAACTTGCATGTTGAAAGTACAACATCAAAATGTCCATTATTCTATGGCAAAGTTATTAATCATTTAACAATCAAAGAAAGTCCAAAATGGATGAAAGAATTATTGGCGGCTAGTGGTGTAAAATCAATTAATAATATTGTCGATATTTCAAATATCGTTATGTTAGAAACAGGGCAACCAATGCACTTCTATGATGCGAAATCTTTGCCAAGTCAAAGTATTGTCGTAGCCGATGGCTTTGATGAAGAATATACAGCCTTAGATGGTGTGACTTATAAATTACAACCAGAAGATATCGTCATCACAAATCAAGGTAAACCAATCGGTATTGCCGGTGTTATGGGTGGAGATGATTCTAAGATTTTAGATACAACGGATTCAATTATTATTGAATGTGCTATTTTTGATCATGTTGCGATTCGTAATACAGCACGCCGATTAAATTTATCAACGGATGCGAGTGTTCGTTACCAAAAAGGTATTGAGCCATTAGCTAGTAAAAAAGCATTGGATCGTGCCGTTCAATTGTTGATTGAATATGCGGATGCGACAGGTATTGAAGAAACGGTTCAATATGGACAGGTTCCTTATGAACCAAAATCAATTTCTTGTACTTTAGAAGCTATTAATAATCGTTTAGGCACTGACTTTAACTTAGATGAAGTTGTCGATGTATTTGCACGTTTAGACTTTGAACCTGAAGTAACTAATGATTTGATTACTTGCCACATTCCAAGTTCAAGAACCGATATGGAAGGTATGGCCGATCTAAGCGAAGAAGTTATTCGTATGTTAGGTTATGATCGTTTGCCAAGTACGCTTCCAGTTATGCCAATGACAGAAGGTAAATTAACGTATAAACAACAATTGACTCGTCAAGCACGTCAATTCTTATGTAGTCAAGGTTTACAAGATTGTTTAACGTATACTTTGGTTAGTACAGAAAAGAAAGACAATGCGATTTTTAATAATGATGAAGCAATCGAACTAGCTAGTCCTATGAGTGAAGAGCGTCGCTACATTCGTACAAGTATTTTGCCAAGCTTATTAGATGTTGTTTCTTATAACCGTGCTCGTAATATCAAAGATATCAATGTCTTTGAATTGAGTGATGTAGCTGGTGTAAGTGGTGCTAAAATGCATTTAGCTATTGCCATGAGTGGAAATTTACAACAAACTCGTTGGACAAGTGATGTAACACCAAGCGATTTTTACACATTAAAAGGTTTAGTAGAAGCTTTCTTTGAACAAATTGGTATTGCAGCTCAAAGAATTTCATTTGTAGAAAATGATATGGATACAACACACTTCCACCCATATCGCAGTGCTAAGATCATGTTAGGAAAAGATTGTGTTGGATTATTAGGTGATATTCATCCTCAATATGGTAAGAATATTGTGATGGCTGAACTTGATTTTGATGCGTTGATCGATGTGAAGAAATCCAAAATCAAATTCACTCCAGTTTCAAAATATCCAAGTGTATCTCGTGACTTGGCATTTGTTTTAGATCGTACAATGCCGGTACAAAAGGTAGTGGACACAATTAATAAACAGGGTCGTTTAAATAAAGAAATGATCATTCGTGATGTAGAAGTATTTGATGTTTATGAAGGTGAACACGTAAATAAAGATGAAAAATCTGTTGCGTTATCGATCACATTCCAGTCGGATTCTCATACATTAAAAGATGAAGAAATCAATCAAGTGTTTGAAGCTATCCTTGAACATATTCAAAAAGATTGCAACGCAACACTTCGTAGTTAAGAGATGTTTTTGACATCTCTTTTCTCTTGTCTACGAAATCTTGTAAAGGGCTTACAAAAAGATTAAAATAAGACATATAAGGAGATTTTTTTCTATGCAAAAATATATTTTAGCAATCGACCACGGAACAACAAGTACGCGTGCCGTTTTATTTGATAAAGCAGCCAATGTGGTTAAGATTGCCCAAAAAGAAACGACAATATCCTACCCGCATCCAGGTTGGGTAGAACAAGATGCCAATGAGATTTGGTTGGCGTGTTTGGCCGTGATGAGCGAAGTCATCTTAAAAAGTAGGATCAGTCCAGAACAAGTGGCTGCCATTGGAATAAGTAATCAGCGTGAAACAAGTGTTTTATGGGATGCATCAACAGGGCTTCCTGTAAGTCCTGCCATTGTATGGCAGTCTAAACAGACAAAGAGTATTTGTGATAGTTGGAAGGAAAAAGGGTATGAAGATGTTGTGAAGGCGAAAACGGGACTCCGTATAGATCCTTATTTTTCTGCAAGCAAGATTCGGTTTATTTTTGATCAAAATCCAGCTGTCTATGAAAAGGCAAAAAAAGGCGAAGTGTTATTTGGAACAATGGATAGCTGGATCGTATGGAAATTATCGGGTTCCTTAACGCATATTACGGATGTATCGAATGCGAGTCGTACTCTATTGTTTAATATTCATACGTTATCTTGGGATGAAGAATTATTAGAAATGTTTGATATTCCTAGACAAATCTTGCCAGAAGTCAAACCGACATCCTATGTGTATTGTAAGACAGCTTCGTATCATTTTTTTGGTCAAGAAGTTCCAATTTGTTCCGTTGTAGGTGATCAGCAGGCGGCTTTATTTGGTCAAGGCTGCTTTAGTGCGGGTGGCATTAAGAATACATATGGAACAGGTGGTTTCATGTTGATGAATACGGGCGATAAAATCGTCGAATCAAAGAATGGTTTATTGTCGACGGTCGCTTGGCAAATTGGTAATCAAGTCAATTATGCTTTAGAAGGAAGTATCTTTGTTTCAGGTAGTTTAATGAAGTGGCTTCGTGATCAGTTGCAGTTATTTGAAAATACGAAAGATACGCAGGGCATGGCAGAAAGTGTTGAAAATACAAATGGTGTCTATATTGTACCGGCCTTTGTAGGGTTGGGGGCTCCATATTGGGATGATGCTTGTCAGGCAACTATTGTTGGTTTAACTTTTGGAGCCAATAAAAATCATATTGTTCGCGCAGCCTTGGAATCTATGGCCTATCAGTCAAAAGATGTGTTAGAGGCAATGAAGCAAGACAGCCAAATTGAGATTTCATCGTTGAAGGTGGATGGTGGAGCTGCTGCCAATAATTTCTTGTTGCAGTTCCAGAGTGATTTACTTCAAATGCCTGTTCAACGTTTTAAGACCAATGAATTAACCGCTTTAGGTGCAGCTTATTTGGCAGGACTTTCTTGTGGGTATTGGACACAAGATGAGCTTGGGGTAGATCTTCAAAAAGAGTTTGTGCCTAAAAAGAGTGATGAAGAAATGGATAGCTTGTATTCAAACTGGAAAAAGGCGGTAAAAACTTGCCAGAGTTATAAATAAAAGTTAGAATATTGGCATGGAAATTTATACAAAAGAAGATTTTAAACAAATATTTATCGACTTGGGCATTGAAAAGGGGAGTAAAATTTTATTAGAAGCAGATCTATCTCGTTATAGTGGCTTGGTGGGTAACTATCAAATGCTGATTGAAACACTGCAAGAATTGATTGGAGATACAGGTTTATTGTGCATGCCTTGTTTCTCATATTCTTGTCTGGATCCTGCTTGTACGGATACGATATATCCTTTCGAAAAATGGAAAGAAGTGCGTGAAAACTTGCCTGGCTACCATGTGATGTACACGCCTAGTGAAATCTATCAAGAGTGCACAAATTTGTTTTTGCATTATAAAGATGTATATCGTTCAAATCATCCTGTATATAGTTTTGCGTATTGGGGATGTTTTGATGAAAACCTGTTAAAGGTGGATGTCAATGATGCTCTAAGTTTTAAGGGAAGTCTTTCTTTCTTGCATGAAAAAAAGGCTTGCAACCTTCTAATTGGTGTATCACCAGAAAAGAGTTTAATGGTGCAGGCACTTTCAAATGAGTATCAACTGGGTAAGACTGTTGTACAAAGAGCTTTTCTTCATTCGAAGCGTCAATTGACAAAGTCATTCCTTGTTCAAATTGTAGATGATGACTTATCTAGAGATTTACTGGATGGTTTGACGGTTCTACAAAGTGATTCGAGTCTAGATGATATCTTCGTACTTAGAAAAGAGGAATAAAGAATTCGCAGATCTTTTCTAAGGTGGCTTGGTCTTCTTTTGAGAAGTTATTGAATTCAAAAGAATCAACATCTAAGATGGCAACGAGTTTGTCATCTTTTTTTACAGGAATACAGATTTCAGAATTGGAAGCACAATCGCAGGTAATGTGACCTGAAAATTTATGTACATCTTCAATTCTTTGTGTTTCTTGTGTTTTAGCGCAAGTACCTACAACACCTTTTCCATATGCTATGCGTGTACAGGCAACTTTTCCTTGGAAAGGTCCTAGAGTACATTCGTTGTTTGTTTCATCACAAATATAGAAGCCTAGCCAATTGATGTTTTCCATTTCATGATAGAGTAGAGCTATTAAATTTGAAATATTTGCGATGTTTGGCAGTGTATCATCGATTAAATAACTGCATTGTTCAATTAAAATTTCATTCATTTTTATCACCGTACTTATTTTACCAAAAAATGTATAAAATTAGTGACTTTTGTCATTGAAAAAAAGCTTTTTTTTAAGTAGTATATAAGTGTAAATAAAGCTTTTATTTAAAAGGCTTAGGGAATTTGGGATTGATACTAATACTTCTGCAAGAATAACAGACAGTAAAATTGATAGCGCGAATCATTTTTGGTGTCAAAAACAAATTTTGACGGAGAGAAGATTCTAGTAGGCTTGACGGGGCTGAATGAATCTTCTTTTCTTTTTTTAAAAAATTTTTAAAAAAGGGGTTTACAAGATGGAAATGATTTGATAATATAGATGAGCACTGCTGAGGTGCAGATGATCTTTGAAAACTGAACAGGAAATAAAAATACAAACTAAAACGTCAATTTCGAAACAAACAAACAATTGTAAAGAAAGATGTCAGAGACATCTAAGAGCTAAATCAAATGGAGAGTTTGATCCTGGCTCAGGATGAACGCTGGCGGCATGCCTAATACATGCAAGTCGAACGAGAGGAAGGAAAGCTTGCTTTCCTAAATCTAGTGGCGAACGGGTGAGTAACACGTAGGTAACCTGCCCATGTGCCCGGGATAACTTCTGGAAACGGATGCTAAAACCGGATAGGTAGCAGACAAGCATTTGACTGCTATTAAAGTGGCTAAGGCCATGAACATGGATGGACCTGCGGTGCATTAGCTAGTTGGTGAGGTAACGGCCCACCAAGGCGACGATGCATAGCCGGCCTGAGAGGGCGGACGGCCACATTGGGACTGAGACACGGCCCAAACTCCTACGGGAGGCAGCAGTAGGGAATTTTCGTCAATGGGGGGAACCCTGAACGAGCAATGCCGCGTGAGTGAGGAAGGTCTTCGGTGGCGATCACTGCCCGTACCATCGAGAGGTTGATGCGGTGCAGCGGCACCCAGTTCGATTGCACGGAGAGCCCCTTGTCCGGGAAATTTTCTACCAGGCGGAGCACCTTGAGCGGAGTCACAGTGACGGGTATCACCCTGGCGATGAGCACAGAACTCACCGAGAGCGTGAAGAAGAAGATCGCCAAATATACAAGCAGCCGTCCGAGGTATCGCATTTGGGTATTTTTCGTTTTACGGATCGCGCGGGTTTCTGGCCGGAGGCCCGGCGCTTCCGGTTACAAAAATAGCGGTAAAATGGATACGATAGCTTCTAAAATGGGTTTTCCGGGTAAAATTAATGCCGTTTATTTTGAGACGGTTTAAAATAATAGAAGTATATTTGCACGGATTATGCTTTCCGTAATCTGTTTTTTAACGCCGACAAAACACATATTGACATAATAGTTTATTGTAAGATGGCACAGAAAAAATTTATTACTTGTGACGGTAACTATGCAGCGGCACACATCGCGTATATGTTCAGCGAGGTGGCTGCTATTTACCCCATCACGCCGTCGTCGACGATGGCCGAATTGGTGGACGAATGGGCTGCACAAGGCCGTAAGAACATCTTCGGCGAAACGGTCAAAGTGGTCGAGATGCAGTCCGAGGCGGGCGCAGCCGGTGCAGTGCACGGTTCGCTGCAGAGCGGCGCGCTGACTTCGACGTTCACCGCTTCGCAGGGGTTGCTGCTGATGATCCCCAACATGTACAAAATCGCCGGTGAACTGCTCCCGGGCGTGTTCCATGTTTCGGCCCGCGCCCTGGCTGCGCAGAGCCTTTCGATCTTCGGCGACCATCAGGACGTTATGGCAACCCGCCAGACGGGCTTTGCGATGCTGGCTACCAGCAGCGTGCAGGAGGTGATGGACCTGGCCGGACTGGCCCATATCC
>OLOW01003162.1_pt1 | contig 10638 bp, 8 predicted proteins | sample 1672801 | NCBI WGS metagenome assembly OLOW01 (sample SAMEA3136725, study PRJEB25190) | human gut metagenome | biome: human gut; feature: human-associated habitat; material: faeces | place: Austria | collected 2013
AGCCCGATCTTCTCATCGGCACCGACCCGGACTGCGACCGCTGCGGCGTTGCCGTCCCGGACAAGGGCTCCTATCGTCTGCTCTCCGGCAACGAGGTCGGCGTGCTGCTGCTCGATTTCATCTGCCGCACGCGAAAAGCTGCCGGAACGCTTCCCGAGCGCCCTGTTGCCGTCACCACGATTGTCTCCACCGCCATGGCAGACCCCATCGCGAAAGCCTGCGGCGCAGAGCTTCGCCGCACACTCACCGGCTTTAAATACATTGGCGAACAGATCGGTCTTCTGGAACGCGAGGGGCACCCGGAGCGCTTCACCTTCGGCTTTGAAGAGAGCTATGGCTATCTCTCCGGCACACATGTGCGTGACAAGGACGGCGTCAACGCCGTGCTCCTGCTCTGCGAAGCGGCAAGCTGGTACCAGGAGCGCGGCATGACGCTTGCCGATGCCATCGACGCACTTTACGAGCGCTTCGGCTGCTATGTCCATTCGCAGCAGAGCCTCACCTTCTCCGGCGCCGCCGCAATGACGCAGATGGCATCTGTCATGCAGCGCCTGCGCAGCAATCCGCCGTCCAGCATCGGCGCTTTCCCTGTCGCCGCACTCACCGACTACCTGACAGACCCGACCGGTCTTCCGCGTTCGGATGTGCTTGCCTTTTCGCTCACCGGCAGCGCCTCTGTCGTCGTCCGCCCCTCCGGCACCGAGCCGAAGCTCAAGCTCTACCTCAGCGCGAAGGCTTCCACCCGGGCAGATGCAGACGCGCAGCTGTATGCGCTGGAAGACGCCTGCCGGACGCTGCTGCAATTCTGAACTTTTCCTGAAAACCGTCCGTCCCGCATTGACAGTTCTATCCGCATCCACTAAAGTATAGGAAGAATACGATCGATACGGAGGTACATATGGAATACAGAACTCTCCCCCATGGCGGCGAAAAGATCGGCGTCATCGGCATGGGCTCGTCCGTGGTCGGCGCGCAGAAAGAAGCGGACATCATCCGGACCGTCCGTACCGCCTTCGACCTCGGCGTCAACTATTTTGACATGGCAGGCGGACACGCAAGCATTTTCCCCGCCTACGGAAAAGCCCTCAAGGACATTCGCAGGCAGGTCTTCCTGCAGGTCCACTTCGGCGCGGACTACACCACGGGCGAATACGGCTGGACCACCGAGCTGGACGAGATCAAGCGCTCCGTCGCCTGGCAGCTGGAAAACCTGCAGACGGACTACATCGACTTCGGCTTCATCCACTGTCTGGATGAAGAAGCCGACCTGCGCACATATGAGAAAAACGGCATTCTGCGCTATCTGCAGGACCTGCAGCGGCAGGGTGTTGTGCGCCATCTCGGTCTTTCCTCGCACGCACCGCGTCTTGCAAACCGCGTGCTGGACATGCGCATCATCGACATGCTGATGTTCAGCATCAACCCCGTCTACGACTACGGCAGGGGCGAGTTTGCCTTCGGCGAAAACGCCGAGCGCTATGATCTTTACCGCCGCTGCCAGAAAGAGGGCGTCGGCATTTCGGTCATGAAGCCCTTCTGCGGCGGGCAGCTGCTCGACGCGGCGCAGTCCCCCTTCAAAAAGGCGCTGAGCAAAGCGCAGTGCATCGCCTATGCGCTCGACAAGCCCGGCGTTCTCACCGTCCTTCCCGGCTACGGCAGCGAACAGGAGCTGCGCGAGGTCCTTTCCTATTTTGAAACGACTGCGCAGGAGCGCGACTATGCCGAAGCTGCCTCGTTTGCAGCTGCCGCCACGCTCGGCGCCTGCGTCTACTGCAAGCACTGCCATCCGTGTCCTGCCGGACTCGACATTGCGCTGATCAACAAGTATTACGATCTGGCAAAGCTCGGCGACAATCTGGCGCGCGAACACTATCTGACGCTGGAAAAAACCGCGCAGGACTGCCTCTCGTGCGGGCACTGCGACAGCCGCTGTCCGTTCCATGTCCATCAGCAGGAGCGTATGCAAGAAATTCTCGCGTACTTTGGGAAATAATTCCCGCACTTCAAAGACCGTCTGCCCCTTTCCGATCATGGGCAGACGGTCTTTTTTGGGCAGATTCCCCCATTTGCCATGTTTACCGACACAAAATGCAAAGTGCCCATTTCCGGCAGAAATCGCCTGTAGTATTCTGGTACAAAGATAAGGAACGTATCCGCCCTTCCCAAAGGGTCTGGAGCAGCGCAAAAGAAAGGAGCACCGACATGCAGGAAGAATTCAACCAGCTGCCGCAGATCGACAGCCGTCTGCGCAAGAACATTTTACGGATGCCGGAAGCCGTCTTTCAGGCAAGCGGCATTGTCATTAACGGCAGGCGCATCAAAAGCTTCGTCTTTACGACCGACCTTGCCATCATCCGAAACTGCGACGCCGACGCGGTCTTTGCCGTCTATCCCTTCACGCCCCAGCAGGCAATCAGCGACGCCATCATCAAAGCGTCCTACATTCCGGTCTTCTGCGGCGTTGGCGGCGGCACGACGAAGGGCATGCGCACGGTATCTTTGGCAAAGGACGTAGAATCGCAGGGTGCGATGGGCGTAGTTCTGAACGCGCCGATCTCGGACCTCAACCTTCTTGCGGTATCAAAAGCGGTCGATATCCCCGTCATTGCCACTGTTACCAGAGAGGACACCGACATTGCCATGCGTTTAGAGAGCGGCGCGTCGATTCTGAACATTGCCTGCGGTTACAGAACGCCGGAGGTTGTGCGCAAAATCCGGGAGCAATTCCGGCAGGTGCCCCTGATCGCCTCCGGCGGCAAGACGAACGAAACCGTCCGCGAAACGATTCTTGCCGGAGCCAACGCGATTACCTACACGCCGCCCTCCGCGCAGGATCTGTTCAAAACCATCATGGCAGCCTATCGGGAATAGCCGGCGCAAATGATTGCCGTTTCTTACACGCAGCAGCATGCCGCGCAGTCAACTTTCCGCTCCAAAGACTGTTTTACATCGTCGATCTGTTCCTCCGGAATATCCCGATGCCCGGTCACACAGCAGGTTTTTCCTTGCATAGTTACGCCCTCCTTGTGGAAAGATAATTTTAATCTATTGTTTCTTCTATTGTAATAGATTTAATTCTTCACGTCAACGAAAACGCCCTTTTAACTCTATCGGTTTTGCTATCCTCGTAAGGTACAATCTATTATGTTACGAGGAGGTGAGGCTGATGTACGAAGATTTCGTTCCGGAGCGGATCGCACAACTGCGTACCAAGAAAGGCGTGTCGGCACGGGATATGTCGCTGTCGTTGGGGCAGGCAAACAACTATATCAACAATATCGAAAACAAGAAGTCGCTGCCAGCCATGCAGTCTTTCTTCTATATCTGTGAGTATCTAGGTGTCACACCCAAAGAGTTTTTCGATGACGAAAACGCAGACCCAACAGCCTTGCGGGAGTTCATTCAGGAAGCACGGCGTTTGGATGAAAAGTCACTGGAGTATATTCTCGGCATTATGAAAAAGCTGAACAGCAGAAAATGAGCGGACAACCGAAGCGTGTTGTCCGCTCATTTTCTGTCCTTTTGTTTACGCCACGTTAAGAATTTCCGATTGGATTGACTTCGCCTGCTCAGAGGTCTAAAATAGCTGTATTGCAATTTTTCAGCATTATTTTTAAGCGTTTTATGTGTATATCTCATAAAAAATCAGATTTTCAGTATATACTATTGTGACCTTCAGACAAACGGAGTAACGCCATGGCAGTTGATTTCACCAAACAGATGAAGCGCGATTTCACCATTCTCGCGCCCGACATTTTCCCCACCCACATGGAGCTTTTGCAGGAGGTTTTCGCCCTGCACGGCTATCATGTCGAGGTTCTGCACGACGAAGGTCCTGCCGTGATTGCCGCAGGGCTTAAATACCTGCATAACGATATGTGCTACCCCGCAACCTGCGCCGTCGGGCAGCAGCTCTACGCGCTTACCAGCGGCAAGTATGATCCCCACAGGGTCGCGCTTATCCAGTTTCAAACGGGAGGCGGCTGCCGGGCGTCGAACTACATTTTCCTTCTGCGAAAAGCGCTCCACAACATGGGCATGGATTACGTCCCCGTCATTTCGCTCAGCTTCGGCGGATACGAACACTACTCCGGCTTTAAAATCACGCCCCTCATGCTCTTTACGGGGCTGCGCAGCTTAATCTACGGCGACACGCTGATGCTGCTCAAGAACCAGTGCCTTCCCTACGAAACCAATCCCGGTGATACCCGGAAGGTCATCCAAAAATGGATTGCCGAGCTTACCGGTCAGTTCCGCCGCAAGCAGGGTCTCACACCCAAAGCGATGCAGAAAAACCTCCGCGCGATGGCAAAGGACTTCCACGAGATCCCGCGCACGCCGAAAGACTGCACAAAAGTCGGCATCGTCGGCGAGATTTACGTCAAATATTCCTCGTTCGGCAACAACGGCTTAGAGCAGTTCCTGCTCTCACAGGGCTGCGAGTACATGGTCCCGGGCGTTTTGGGGTTCTTCCAGTACTGCTTTGCAAACATCGAAATGGACCACAAATACTACGGCGGCAGCAGGCTCAAGCTCCTCATCGGTCGCAAGGCGGAGCAAATTGCAGGCGCGTGGGAAGACTGGCTCATTGAAGCGCTCGAGTCCTACCCCGAGTTTGTCCCGCCGATCAGCTTTGAAAAAATCAAAGCGCTTGCCGATCGCGTCATCGACCGCGGCGTCAAGATGGGAGAAGGCTGGCTTCTTCCCGGCGAGGCGGCGGAGCTGATTGAGAAGGGCTACACGAACATCATCTGCGCGCAGCCGTTCGGGTGTCTTCCCAACCACATCGTCGGCAAGGGCACAATCCGGCGTCTGCGCGAGCTCTACCCCAAGGCAAACATCTTCCCCGTCGACTATGACTCCGGCGCGTCGAAGGTCAACCAGGAAAACCGCATCAAGCTGATGCTGGCGATGGCAAAGGAGGAACGGCATGAAACAGCTCGGGCTTGATATCGGTTCTACAACGCTCAAATACGTTCTGCTGGACGAACAAAACCAGCTTTTATCCTGCAAGTATCAGCGCCACGGCGCAAAGATCGGCGAAAAATTAGACGAAATTCTCTGCCAATTTGAAACAGATTATCCCGGCGAAGAGCTGATTCTCACCGTCTCCGGCTCAGCAGGTCTGGGCTTATCGGAAAGCCTGGACCTTCCGTTCGTGCAGGAGGTCTTCGCCGAAAAAATCGCGGCGCAGCGCTTCTGTCCGGGAACGGATGTCATCATCGAACTCGGCGGCGAGGATGCAAAAATCCTCTTTCTTACCGGCGGCTTTGAAATGCGCATGAACGGCACCTGCGCCGGCGGCACCGGCGCATTCATCGACCAGATGGCGTCGCTCATGCAGATCACGCCGCTGGAACTCAACGATCTTGCCGCCAAAGCCCAGACCATTCCGCCCATTGCCTCGCGCTGCGGCGTGTTTGCCAAATCCGACATTCAGCCGCTTCTCAATCAGGGCGCAAGGCGTGAGGATGTCGCGGCAGGCATTTTGCGCGCGGTGGTCAACCAGACCGTCGCCGGGCTTGCGCAGGGGCGAGAAATCAAGGGAAAGCTTCTCTATCTCGGAGGCCCTTTGACGTTTCTTTCCGAGCTGCGCCGAAGCTTCGACGAGGTTCTGAACACCACGGGGCTTTGCCCGGAAAACTCTTTGTATTTTGTCGCATACGGCTGCGCCCTGGCAAACGTCGGGCAAATCGTCTCGCCCGCAGTTGTCCGCGAACGGCTCGCTCTGCGCGCCAAAACCAGCACCTACCGTCACCAGCCGCCGCTGTTTGCCTCGAAATCGGACTACGAGGCGTTCTCCGCGCGCCATCAGAAAAATTCCGAGGGTATCGAAACGCTTACCAAGCCAAACGGTCCCATGTACCTCGGCATCGACGCCGGCTCCACAACCGTCAAGGCTGTGCTCTGCGACCAGTCGGGAAACCTCTTTTACCCGACCTACCAGCCGAACCGCGGCGACCCCGTGCGCATCATCCGTGCATACCTTCTGGACCTCTATCACGCCTACCCGGATATTCAGATTGCGGGCAGCGCCGTCACCGGCTATGGCGAAAAGCTGATGCAGACCGCGTTCGGCGTGGAGCACGGAATTGTGGAGACGCTGGCGCACTACACGGCTGCAAAAAAATTCCGCCCGGATGTTGATTTCATCATCGACATCGGCGGGCAGGACATCAAGTGCTTCCAGATCAAAAACGGGCTCATTGACAGCCTGTACTTGAATGAAGCGTGCTCGTCCGGCTGCGGCTCGTTCCTGCAGACCTTTGCCGATACGTTAGGGCTAACGAGCGCGGAATTTGCAAAGCTCGGCTTATTTGCCGACGCACCCGCGGATTTAGGCAGCCGCTGCACCGTCTTCATGAACAGCTCCGTCAAGCAGGCGCAGAAAGACGGCGCCAGCATCGAAAACATCGCGGCAGGTCTTTCCGTCAGCGTCGTCAAAAACGCGCTCTACAAGGTCATCCGCTGCGCCGACGCGCAGAAATTGGGACGGCACATCGTCGTCCAGGGCGGTACCTTTTATAACGACTGCGTCCTGCGTGCTTTTGAGATGGAAACCGGCCGCGAGGTTATCCGCCCGAGGTTTGCCGGTCTCATGGGCGCCTACGGCGCAGCACTTTACGCGGCAAACCATCCGGGTCACGGCGTTCTCAGCCGCGAAGAACTCGAACGCTTCGAGCACAAGGTCAACCGTACCGTCTGTCAGGGCTGCCAGAACCACTGCAACCTGACTGTCAATCTCTTCCCTGGCGGCAGGCGTTTTCTCGCCGGGAACCGCTGCTCGAAGCCTGTGCGCACAGAAGCCGCCAAAGCGCCAAGGAATTTGTACGCAGACAAGCTTTCTCTTCTGGATAACTACCGGCAGGACGCGCCGGACGAAGGAAAACAAACCATCGGCATTCCGATGGGACTGAACTTCTACGACCTGCTGCCCTTCTGGTATGCCTTTTTCCATGCGCTCGGCTTCCGCGTGCTGGTCTCCCCCAATTCCACGCGCGAGCTGTATGCCGCCGGGCAGTATACGATTCCGTCCGACACCGCCTGTTACCCTGCGAAGCTCCTGCACGGGCACATCGAGTGGCTGCTAAGCCGGAACTCCGATGCCATTTTCTACCCCGACATGAGCTATAATGTAGACGAGCGCCTCGGAGACGACCACTTCAACTGCCCCGTCGTTGCCTATTACCCGCAGGTATTAAAGCTCAACATCCCCGGACTCTCCCAAACCCGCTTCCTCTCCGACTTTGTCGGTCTTCACAGCAAAAAGCAGTTTTGCAGGCGGATGCAGGAAATTCTGGCACAATATTTTGCGCCATTCTCCAAACAGCAAGTCGCAGAAGCTGCCGATGCCGCTTACGCCGAATATGAAGCGTATCACAGCGCCGTGCAGCAAAAGGCGCAGGAATACCTTGCTGCGGCAAAACAGGAGCATCAGCCCGTCGTCGTTCTGTGCGGCAGACCCTATCACGTCGACCCCGAGGTCAGCCATGGCATTGATAAGCTCCTGTGCGACCTCGGCGCAGCGGTCATCACCGAAGACAGCCTCAGCCCATTTGCGGAGAAATTCCGCGCAGGCGTGCGCAACCAGTGGACGTATCACGCAAGAATGTACGCGGCAGCAAAATACGTTGCCGAAAGCCCTGACGATCTTCACGTCGTGCAGCTGGTGTCCTTCGGCTGCGGCGTAGACGCGGTCACAACGGACGAGGTGCGAGCCATCCTGGAAGCCGCCGGAAAAGACTACACCCAGCTCAAGATCGACGAGATCACCAACATGGGCGCAGCATCCATCCGTCTGCGAAGCCTGTTTGCGATGCTCGACGAAAAAAACAGGAAGAGGTCTTAACCTCTTCCTGTTTTGTGCATTTATGCCAGCACGCCGAGATCCTGCAGCAGAATCACAAGCCCGATGCCGATCAGCACGATGCCGCCCGTCAGCTCCGCCTTGGACTTATACTTTGCGCCGAAGCGGTTGCCGATCCAGACGCCTGCCGCCGAGAACAGAAACGTCGTCAGACCGATCACCGGAACCGACGGCACCAGCGGCACCTGCCGGAAGGCAAATGTTACGCCGACAGCCAGAGCGTCAATCGAGTCCGCAATTGCCAGTGGGAACATGACCTTCGGCGAGAACGACGCATCGAGCTTTTCGATCTTTCCCATCGACTCGCGGATCATATTAACGCCGATAAGCAGCAGCAGCGCAAACGACAGCCAGTGGTCGACGCTCTGAATCGCCTCATAAAAGCTTCCGCCCACAAAATAGCCGATGATCGGCATTGCCATCTGCGAGCCGCCGAACCAGAGACCCGTAATGACCATGTGCCTTTTTTCGAGCTTTTCCACGGACAATCCCTTACAGATGGATATCGCGAACGCATCCATCGAAAGACCGATTGCCAGCACAATCAGTTCCGCAAAATTCATAGTTTTCCTGCAACCCTTCTGTTCGATTTGCCGGCATACAGACAAAAAAACAGACCTATCTGCCCCTCTTTGCAGATAAGTCTCGTCATTTCAGACGCGACCAGCGGAAACCCTCAGCCTGTTGACCGCGCCGCACAAGGTGCCGACTACTCCCTTATTGACCTCCATTATACAAAGCGTCCGCGCAATTTTCAACCGGAATTTCCAAAAAGGTTCCGGTCATTTTGCCCCGAATGTCCAAATTTGCGGGCGCTTTCCGGACGCCAAGGCTCTCGTTTTCGTTCGCCGTCATTTTGCACAGTTTTACACGTTTTGTGTTATCTATTTTCACTAATTCCAATCGTGGATTTCTCTTGACTTTTTTCCCATGCAAAGACTATAATTGCTCGGAACTTGAAACCGATTACTTTTCTGATTGCCAGAAAGGACGCTGTTTATGTCGAAAAACACTGCCCCGAAGGGGCTTCCTGCACTGTTCCAGCCGATTGACCTGACAGAAGGTCCGTGCTGGAAAACCATTCTGCGCTTTTCCTTCCCGATCATTCTTTCGTATCTTCTCCAGCAGGTCTATTCCATCAGCGACGCTGCCATCGTCGGGCAGACGCTCTCCGGCGAGCAGGTCGCGGGTGTCAACGACATTGCCCCGATTGTAAGCATCTTTCTGCAGTTTGCCTTCGGCGTGTCGGCAGGCTTCTGCGTCATTACCTCCTGCAATGTAGGCTCTCATAACCAGCCCGGCGTTCGCCGCTCGCTTGCCACACAGATTGTGCTGTCCGCCGTTTTAACGCTTTTGCTGACAGCGCTGGCGCTGGCGCTTTTAAATCCGATGCTCGCGTGGATCAACGTCACCCCGGACAGCGGCGCTGTCTATACGGCGGCTTTTACCTACTGCGCCATTATCTTTGCCGGCATCGGCGCGCAGCTGTTCTATAACTTCATCTGCTCGTTCCTGCGCGCGATGGGTGATTCTGTCACGCCTCTGATGTTTTTGCTGTTCTCCACGGTTCTGAATGTCGGGCTGGACCTTCTGTTCATTCTGTCGTTCGGCTGGGGCGTCGCGGGCGCGGCGATTGCAACCGGCATCAGCCAGTGCGTCGGCGGCCTGCTGCCGCTGTTTTATTTCCTGCGTCCGAACGACAGCCTGCTGCGGCTGGTGCGGACAAAGCCCGAGCTTGCGCCGCTGGTGAAAGCCTGCACGAACGGCTCCTCCGAGCTGATGAGCAGCATTTCGTCCTCGGTCGTGAGCATGGTGTACAACCACCAGCTTTTGGAATACATCGGCGAGGACGGGGTCTCGGCCTACGGCGTGCTGATGTATGTGCAGTTCATCTTCGTCGCCATCTACATCGGCTATTCGGTCGGCTGCGCGCCGGTCATCGGCTATCACTACGGCGCGGGCAACCGGGACGAGCTGAAGAACATGCTGCGCAAAAGCGCGCTGCTGATCGGGTCGGCCGGCGTCCTGCTGACGCTGCTGGCGCGGCTGCTCGCGTCGCCGCTGGCCTCGATCTTCGTCGGCTACGACGAGACGCTGCACGCGCTCACCGAGCACGCGTTCCGCCTGTTCTCCTTCTCCTTCCTGCTCTCGGGCTTCAACATCTTCACCTCCGCCTTCTTCACCGCGCTCAACAACGGCTTTGTCTCTGCGGCGATTTCCTTCCTGCGCACGCTGCTTTTCCAGACCTGCTGCGTCCTCGTCCTGCCCGTGCTGTTCGACATCGACGGCATCTGGTGGGCCATCACGGCGGCGGAGGTGTTCGCGTTTGCAATTTCGCTCACCTTCCTGCTGACCAAGCGGAAGAAATACGGCTATATGTGACCCCTGTTTTCCAAAACCGCATATTGCCCTTTACGGGGACGCGCCGCGCGGCGCGTCCCCCTTTTTTGCCCTCCGCGCCGCTGTCGAAAAAGTGCGCATCCCGACGGCCCGCCGCATACACTGACTATGACACGCAATGCGCCCGCCGCCATCCGACGCCGGCGATTTGCGGTCACAGATTTTTCTTTTAGGGAGGCAAAGCCTATGAAGCCTTTGTCCGAATTGCCCACGGGCAGCCTCGCCTCGGTGCGCGCCGTCGGCGGCGGCGCGCACGATGATGTGGGCGCACCCGTCGTCGCTGGCCACTTTCGCAAAGTCGAAGGCATGCAACGGCTGGCCGTAGAGGTACAGGATGTAGTTCGTCACGTCCACGACGTTGTTGATGGAAC
>OLOW01003164.1_pt1 | contig 10633 bp, 10 predicted proteins | sample 1672801 | NCBI WGS metagenome assembly OLOW01 (sample SAMEA3136725, study PRJEB25190) | human gut metagenome | biome: human gut; feature: human-associated habitat; material: faeces | place: Austria | collected 2013
TGGCATTTAAAAACGAGCCTCTCATTTCGAGAGTCTCGTTTTTGTATTGGGTTCATGGTTCAGGTTGGCGGGTTCAGGGTGGTGGTGCAGATAGCGATACTCTCGTATCGTCATTTCGAGCGAAGTCGAGAAATCTTCCTTGCAGACCGATGGCGAAGTATGTTTGAAGCCAGAAAAACGCAGGATGAAGGCGTCGATGAAGGCGTCGTTTCTCTGCAGGGACATGTGAGATGCCAACCGCAGTGCAAGAAAGATCCCTCGGCTACACTCGGGATGACGAAGGGGGGGAGCGGATGGGTTCACAAGGGTGGCGCGCTGTCTTTTTAGAAGAGGGGATTCTCGTATCGCAGCCTTCAGCCCTTGCGGGGAAGGTGCCCCGCAGGGGCGGATAGGGCACAGGCGGTATGAAAGAGGGGGGGGGAGGAGCGTCTCAAGTCGACGATTATGAGAGTACCCTATCCACCGCTCCGCGGTCCCCCTTCCCCGATGGGGAAGGCTAAGAGGAGCGACGCTTCGCGTCGATTTTTTATAAAGGGCGATGCCCGAAAGTGGGATTCAAGTCACTAGTCACTAGCTACTAGTCCCTAGCCTCTAATCCCTAATCTCTAATCCCTAGGCCCTAATCCCTAGTCACTAGTTACTAGTTACTAGTGACTTACATCACTTGTCGTAAATGACGAGTCCCATGAAGACGAGGTCTTCGTCACCGATGTTTTCGATGCCGTGGCGGTCGCCGTTTTTGCAGAAGGCGGCATCGCCCGGTTTCATTTCATAGGTGGTGTCGTTGTCGGTGTAGAGGCCTTTGCCGGAGAGGATGTAGTAGATCTCACCGTCGCCTTTGTGCTGGTGGATGCCCATGGAGCAGCCTTTTTCGAGGGTGGCTTTCACGTAGAGGCGGCACTTGTCTTTCAAAATGTCCGGCCCTGCGATGGGTTCCAGAATGAGGTGGCCTTTGCCGCCGTTGGCGTGTTCGATGATTTTCTTTTCGATTTTTTCGATCATGATAGATGCTCCTTTGGTAATGACTGTTGGTTGAAAGTTGTTGATTCGGGGCAAGCTCGTGGGGTGTGCCGCCCTTTGATTACGTGCGAAAGAGGGTGGGAAAATGCGTCTCAAGTCGACGATTTACGAAAGCACCCTATCCACCGCTGACGCGGTCCCCCTTCCCCGATGGGGAAGGCTAAGAGGTGCGACGCTTCGCGCCGATTTTTATAAAGGGCGATGCCAGAAGCGGTATTTAGTCACTCCAGTCACTAGTCACTGATGCAAACTCACCACGCCGACGGCAGCGATGATGAGTGCCATACCGAGAAGCTCGAAGAAGCCGAAGTCCTGCCCGAAGATGGCGAAGGCGAGGAGAATGGAGGAGAGTGGCTCTAAGGCTGCGATGATACTGGCTTCAGCGGGTGAAATATATTTCGTACTTCCTAGATAGAGGACGAAGGAACAGATCGTGCCAATGATGACCACGAAAAGGAAGGCCAGGCTGACGGGTAGATCCACCATGCCGGTGAAGGGAAAGAGCCCCATGAAGGGCAGGAAAGAGAGCCCCGCGATGACCATGCCCCAGCCCACGACGATGGGCGCGCCGTACCTCCTGATCATGCCGACCGGTTCTACCGTATAGAGCGCGCACGCCACCGCGGCCAAGAGGCCCCAGAAGAGTGCCTTTTCAGACAGCGCGAGGCTGCCAAAATTTCCATGTGTCGCGATGAGCACGGTACCCACGAAGGCAAAGGCCGTACAGAGAATCTCCATCAGGCGCGGCAGACGCTTCTCCGAGAGGCAGTACCAGAAGATGATGAGGATCGGCATCAGATATTCCAGAACCGTTGCCGTCGGCGCATTGCTGTACTTGATGGCAGCAAAATAGCCGTACTGCGTCCAGATCATTCCCAGCATGCCAAAGACCAGGATCCGTATCCGGTCTTTTTTATTTTGCCATATCGGCCAGATGCTCGTTTGCCCTGTCAGTGAAAAAATAAAAAGGAGCAGCACACCTGCTGACAACAGTCGGCAGAAAGTCAACCACTCCGGGGCGATGTCGCGATTCACGAGCAGGTACTGCCCCGCGATCCCGCTCGCGCCCCAGCAAAGCGCGCCCAGCGCGCACTGCAGGATGCCTTTGATTCGAGTATTCAATGTGTCCTCCGAGGGGGAAATGGGTTCAATGGGTTGGCTCAAGGGGCGTGCCGCCCCTTGATTGTGTATGAACGCTTTGTCCGAATGAGGAATGGTGGTGCGGCGCATAAAAAATCAGAAGCGCCGCGGAGTATAAATGGGGGCGATGCCTGAAGGTCTCTTGATCGCAAGTTTCCCATGCAGCGTTTCCAAACATCGACCGCCTGATCGCGAACGAAAAAGATTTCTCGCTGGCGCTCGAAATGACGATACGAGAGAGTCCCTAATTCTTAATCCCTAGCCACTAGCCACTATCTACCAGTCACCAGTCACTAGTCATTTCAGATCCCTGTAATTCACGACCTTCACAGCTTTATCCGTGATCATCTTTCTCACCTTCGGCGAGACGATCGCCTGCATTTCCGCTTCAAAGTCATGCTCCCAGTCGCAGGCGGGGATGAGCTTTGCATTATCCGTGCCGGGATGCATCATGACTTCTGTCGTACCGGGACGGAGATTCTTCAGGATATGCTGGAAATGCCCTTCATGCACGGCTTCGCCTGCCACGATGCCCGCGAAATGATCCGGCGCGCGGAAATAACGGCGCTTCGCCTTCCACAAAGAGAGCTCCGCCAGCGTGAAGAGTCCGAGGCGGCCGATGAGCTGCCCCATGCCGGCAAAGGCCGTAAAGAGCGGCGTGCGGGAAATGCGGACTGCGTCCAGATGCACGGACTCGGCTACATCCAGCGAGATGTCGATCACCCCCGGCAGCATGTGCATGTGCTGGTGGCTGTCGACATGCGTCAGGGAAAGACCGGTTTTCTCCATTTTCGCAGCCTGCGCCATGAGCTCACGCCGTACATCCTCCATGGCGATCTGCCCCTTGAGGAAATGCTTCACAAATTCGACATGGTTGTCAAGAAAGACGCCATCTTGGGTCACGAGCGAGGGAATGTCCTTCGGGTCGCACACAGGAAATCCGTTCACAAGTGTCAGATGAATGCCGACACCCAGCTCGGGGTGACTTCTTGCCACCTCGACGGCATCATCAAAAGCCTTGCCGCCCGGCATGAGCGTCGCAGAGCGCAGACAACCGTCCTCCACGCAGCGCTTGACAGCCTGATTGATGAGTACATGCCGCCCAAAGTCGTCGGCATTCACGAGAAGTTGATAGTTTGGCATAGAAAGTCCTTTATAAATAGGGGGCAGGGCGTCCCTTGTTTTCGTTTGAAAACCTCGCTTAAATGAGAAATGCGAAATGGTGGTGCGGCGCATTTCGTCATCCTGAGCGGAGAAAAACGTCGTATGTTAAAAAAATGGCTTATCTGAAATAGGAGAACTGAGTCGAAGGATCTAAGCGCCGCGGGATTCGGATAGTGCTTCGCGCCGTCATCACCCCAAGCGCAGCCGAGGGTTTCCCTTGCACGGCAGTCTGTAGCACAAAGGCACTGGTAGGGAACCGACGCTCTGGTGCTACGTATTCCTGCTTTCACACAGGCATCGTTTATCGGTCTGCAAGAAAGATTTCTCGCTTGCGCTCGAAATGACGATACGGGAGTCTAATGTCTACCAGTCACCAGTCACCAGTCACCAGTCACCAGCATACTACCCGATTATACCATTTTCGCGCAAGAAAAACCCCCGGAGTGTCTACTCCGAGGGGTTGTTATATTTTAGATTCAGAGCATATCCTTACGCCACAGGATGAAGGTGACAACGAGGGTCAAAAGGATACCGATCAGGATAACGCCAACGAAGCCGAAGGGCGACCCTTCGAAGGGGACAGGGACATTGATGCCCCAGAGACTGTAAATCAAAGTCGGGATCGCCAGGATAATGGTGACGGACGTCAGGAATTTCATGATCTGCGAAAGGCGGTTCGAGATGATGGAGGAGAAAGAGTCCATCATGCTCATCAGAATGTTGGTATAGATTTCCGCCATTTCGAGTGCCTGCTTATTTTCGATGATGACATCTTCCAGCAGGTCCTCATCCTCTTCGTACATTTTGAGGAGCGAGTGCAGCGGGCTGTTTCGAAGGCGCATCAGACGCTCCATCACGTTTTCATTCGCATGCAGGGCGAAGTTGAAGTACGTCAAAGATTTCTGCAGCTCAAGCATGCGGAAGAGCTCCTTGTTCTGCAAGGACTTTCTGACCTGCGTCTCGATGACATCGGTCTGCTTGTAGATCTGCTGCAGGAAATACAGGAAGGAAGAAGAGGCTTGCGAAAGGATCTGGAAAAGGAAGCGCGTCTTCTTGTACGTCTGGAAAGAAGTGAATGAGTTATTCAGAAATTTCTGAATGACTGTGTTCGGTTCCAGACAGACGGTGATGAAGTACTGGCGCGTGATGAAGATGCCGAGCGGCAGGGCATCATAGGCATCCGTCTCAAGGACAACCGGGGTATTCACGACGACAAAGATATAGTCGTCTTCGAGTTCGACGTGAGAGCGTTCTTCTCTATCGAGGGCGGTCTGGAGGGAATCAACGGGAATGCCTGTCAGTTCATTGATCCTGACCAGTTCCTCCAATGTCGGTGCCGCGGCATTGATCCAGGACCCTTTTTCCAGCTGTTCGAGCGGAACGGCGGACAGAACATGATTTTCATTGTGTTTGTATGCCTGTATCATGGCGGCCCCCTTTCTATTTCATAAGTAACTCGTGACCGATCTTTGCTTCCCGCGGTCTGCTGCGAGCTATCCTTACTAAATATAGTCAGAAAATCTTCCCCTGTCAATGAGAATCAATGGCAATCGGCAAATTTTACGTGGAATTGACAGGGAATAGCGGATTCAGGGGATGAGCGCGCCTCGAGTGACTAGTGACTGGGGACTGGTAGCTAGGGATGAGGAGTACCGAGTGACTGGAGTGACTAAATACCGCTTCTGGCATCGCCCTTTATAAAAATCGACGCGAAGCGTCGCTCCTCTTAGCCTTCCCCGCATGGGGAAGGGGGACCGCAGAGCGGCGCTCGGGTGCTTTCGTAAATCATCGACTTGAGACGCATTTTCCCACCCTCTTTCATACCGCCTATGCCCTATCCGCCCCTTCGTGGCACCTTCCCCTCGAGGGGAAGGTGCCACGAAGCTATGCATAATAATTCTTGCAAACGCTGATTCTGCGATTGAATCAGCGTTTCCTTAATACAGCACCGGTATCCAGTACGCTTCATTTCCTGCGATGCGTTCATCGCTGAAGCGGGCGTAGAGCGCGGACGGGGTGTCGCCGAGCATGAAGCAGGAGAGTGTCACATAGCCTTCCATGATGCCGACATCCGTCTTCGTGATGATCTTCTGCTGCGGGACACAGCGCTGGACGAGATTCGAATCGCTGTCCCTCGCCACCACATAGTCATCGCTGTCGATTTTCTTCTGGTAGATCCGCTCCCCGCGGCCATTGATGATCTCGATACCGCGTCCCTCGCGGCCCCAGATGGGCTTGCGGATCCATAGAGAGTCTTCGGGCATATCCCCGAGTCTGAAATCACGCTGGAAATAGCTCTCTGGAAGGTAGGTGCGGATGATTTCCTTCTCCTTTTCCGTGAAGAAGGAGGGGCTCTTCTCCATCAGCGCATAGATGAGTGCCTGAAATCCCTTCGACTGCATGATGAGCGACTCCGGCGGATTCATCATATGGAATTTCCCCGCCTTGTATCCATCCATCAGGAGCTCGCCCAGAGAGGAGGCATCCTGATCCGCCGTCTCTTCGATGAGGATTTCCATCGGATGCATGCGATAGAGGAAGGAGACTGTCCGCCCGTCAGGAAGCGCGAGGCTCCCGTCTTCCATCACCGCCAGATGGTAGAAGGATTCAAAGACGATGGCGTCTCTCATTGAGGGATCGATGGCATCCTGCATGGCCTGCATGAGGAAGCGCGTCGTCCCGAGGTCCTCCACGTAGTCATCGAAGCACGAAAAGAGCACCGGATGCGCGAGCAGCTCCTCGCGGCTCTTTCCGCTTGAGCAGCGAAGGAAAATATCCTTCATCCAGTTTCGCAAACGATCCCACTCGCCTTCATTCGGATCCTCTTTGAAGAAATACCGCGCCGCGACGCCATTGGCATAGTAGGCCTCGATCTCCGCACATGGCGTATCCGCATTGATTTCCACCATCTGAATCCGCCCCGACTGATCCATCACATAGTCAAAACGCGAGAGCCAGCTCGGAAGATCCTTCATCGCGTTGCCTTCATGAAGGTATCTTCGCATCTTCTTCGGGATTTCCATCTCATCGAAAAATTCATCGCTCTGCGCCTGAAAACGCCGGACGGCCTTGGCGAAGATCGCATAGAGCGCCGCGCTCACCCGCCGGAGGAGATCCGCCTGTTTCTTCTCGATCACGAGCGGCAGATGCGTCGGATAGCGGAAGGGATAGCCCGGGTACTCGACATAGGGAAATATCGTCCGGTCGATGTCATCCATGTACGTTTTTTCCATCAGGAGGCACCTCCGCTTCTCACGCCCGCGCCACCGAAGCCGGTCTTTCCGCCGGCCGGCGCACTGACAGAAGTCTTGCCCGAGGGCGTCTGCCCCTGCTTCACCGCCGTTCCCGACGTTGTCCCGGCGGCCGTACCCGGCTGCTGGGTCTGCGTGTACGCCGGACGCTTGTCATTTAAGACATTGCCCGTATCCCTGTCATAATGCCCCTGATAGCCGCCGATGCCATGAAAGAGGAAGTAGCTCATCAGCATCATCGGAAGGAGCGAGGACATCCCGGAAACGTAGTTCAGGTTATCATTCTCGTCACGGCGAAATGTGACCTCGTCCCCATTGTCGTACTTCGCCGTCTCTGTGCCATCCTCATTCTTGATGAGATGGTACGTGCGCCCATTCTCATCCGTCAGCGCCTCCCCCTTCGGCGCCTCCTGTCCGCAGCCCGCCAGCATGAGCGGCGCGCTGACTGCCGTAAAAGCCGCGAGGATCGCAGCGGTCTTCGAACTGATATGGATCATGATGGATTCTCCTTCTTTGGGTACAATCATTTCTTTTTATTATAGCATAGAGATACGGGGTTCAGGGTTAGCCCGCGAGACAGGTCGTCTTTTGATTACATTTGAAAGCCTCGCGATCTCTGTAGTTGGAGTGAGGAGTGGTGGTGCGGCGCATAAAAACATGGAAGCGCCGCAGAGTATAAATAGGGCGATGCCCGAAAGTAGTATTCAAATCCCTAGTCACCAGTCCCTAGTCACTAGTCGCCAACCACCAATTCCACGCAAAAAAGAGCCGTGATCTCTCACGACTCTTTCTCTTATGCCGGCCACTTATTCATCGGCGAGTTCGCTGGTGACGACGCGGCGGAGTCCCTGCAGGGCGTGGGACTGAAGCCCCGCTGCCGCCTGACCGGCATCCAAGAGCTGCTGGTCCGTGGCATCCAGCTTCAGCTGGCTGAAGTTGATATTTTTCACGGCCGCCTTGCCGTCTGCTTTGGTTCCGTTTTCTACACGAACCTGAAGTACGAGATCAGTCATTTTTGCTTTTGCAGTCATAGAAATGGTTTCCTTTCTTCCTTTTTCAAATATTTACATGCCATACAGTAGGGAAGGTTGATGGGTTCGGGCGTTCGGGCGTTACCGCGAGAAGTTTGAAAGCAGGGATGAGTAGCCAGGGATTAGTGGCTAGGGATCAGGGGTGCCGAGTGACTAGTGACTTGTAGCTTGAATAACACCTTCGGGCATCGCCCCGTTTCGTCATCCTGAGCGGCTAGAAACATCGTATGTGAGATAACGAATGCCAGAACAGCTGCGACCTGAGCCGAAGGATCCTGGCGAAGCCGCCACCTTCATTCCTCATTCAAGCGAGGCTTTCATCCCCAATCAAAGGGCAGCACGCCCCGAGGGGCTAACCCTGAACCCGCTCCCCCGGTTTCCTTTATTCCACTACTGCTCTTTACAGCGCACAGGCTGCATCGTATGCGGTTTTGATGGCATTGGAAATGTCCGCCGCCCTATCCGCACAGTCGCCCACCCGCACCACGGGTATGCCTGCGTTTTCCAGCGCCGATGCATCGAATGCAGCAGGACGCGCCCCCACGGCCATTACCACATAGTCGCAAGGGATGAGCACTTCCCCGCCTTCTTTGTCTTCACAGACAAGTGTATCCATTGTGATTGCTTTCACCGTATGGCCCGGATACTGCTCTACGCCCAGCGTCTTGTAGTTTTCCATCAGCGTGGGAAGGATCGTAGTGCTCTCACCCGCGGCAATCTTATCCATCATCTCCACAATGGAGACCTTACAACCGTGTCCGGCCAGATATTCGGCGGTCTCGCATCCCACCATACCGCCTCCAATGACGGCCACGCGTCCATAGACCTGTTGTTCACCTGCCAACACGGCCCAAGCGTCGGCCACATTCGGGCCGTTCTTGCCCGGGATGGGAGGTGCAAAGCTGGACGCCCCCACAGCTACGATCACAGCGTCCGGCTTCGTGTCCAAAATGTCCTCCGCAGACACTTCAGCCCCAAGGCGCAGTGTGACTCCCGCTTTGCATACAGCATGCGTCAAGTCCAATACGGCGCGGCGCATTTCCTCCTTGCGGGGCGGTACGCTGGCAATGTTTAACTGGCCGCCCAACTCTGGTGCGCGTTCGAACAGCGTGACGCTGTGCCCGCGCAGAGCGGCCACGCGCGCGGCCTCCAAACCGGATGGCCCACCGCCTACAACCGCAACATTTCTTTTCTCTGCAGCAGGCGTGATAGAACGGGTTCTCTCGTAACCGTTTTCCGCATTGAGCACGCAGGCCAGGAATGCACGGTTCTGGATGTTATCCGTACATCCCTTGTTGCACGAAATGCAGCGTCGGATATCGCACGCACAGCCCGACTGCGCTTTGTTCGGCCAATCCGGGTCGCACAGGAGCGGGCGGCCCAAACCGATGATATCCGCCTTTTCGCTTTCTACGATCCGCTCTGCCATAGCGGGGTCGATAATGCGCCCTACCGTGCTGACCGGAATAGACACAGCCTCCTTCACCTGCCCGGCAATGTCCGCAAAAAAGCCGTAGGGCTGTACGCCCATAGGCGGGATGGTATCCGCCATATTGCCTGTATGATTGGCCTGCGCCACATGAAGCATATCCACGCCGGCTTCCTCCAGCCAACGGGCAAATTTCGGAGCGTCTGCCGCATCCACGCCGCCTTTGCCGCGTTCCGGCGTCACGACGGCAAATTTGTAGTCAATGACCATCTCCGGCACCGCCCGTTTGAGCGCCCGCACCAACATAATCGCAAAACGGGTACGGTTTTCCAAACTGCCGCCAAATTTATCGGTACGATGGTTCATGCGTGTGCTGCACAGACATCCCACCAAACGGTCGCCATGTACCTGGACCACGTCCACGCCCGCCTTCTGCGCGCGCTGCGCGCATGCACATATTTTGTCGATGATGGAAAGCAGCGTCTCTTCGCTCACCTCGTCAGTAAAAAACTGCATATCATGGTGCAGCCGGGCACGCACCTCTTCCATTTTCCCTTGGGCGAAAAGCGCGTTGACCGCATCGCAGTCGTATTCCGGATGAAAAATCTGGACGCCCAGCTTTGCTCCATAGGCATGCACACTGTCTGCAAGCAAACGGAAACTTTCAATCTGGCTGTCATCAAACAGCTTTGGCGTGGGAGAAAAACTGCGAACGGGCGCAACGTCGCCCAGCACGATGTATCCCACACCGCCCTGTGCCAGACGGGTATAGAACGCGCGGCTCTGTTCCCCAATGCTGCCGTCCCGTTCCTCATAGCCCGTGGTGAGCGGCGGAAACATGATACGGTTCTTCAACGTTATTCCGCCCACTGTTATCGGCTGCATGATTTTCATTTCCATTGTTGTTTACCTCCCTGCAAATGTCCCCCACAGGAGATCCTGCGGGGGTATTTTTCATAAATTGTCTTGAATGAACTTCCAAATTGCCTGTTCGCAGGCTGTGCGGGACGGAATGGTGGCGAAATTGTGGCCTCCGCCCGAAACACGTACAAACTCAGCCGCCTGGTACAGCCCTGCATAACGTTTACAGCTTTCGTCATCCACCAGTTTATCATCATCTGCCCGGATGACGATGACACGACCGTTGTAGCCTTTTGCCTCTTCAAATGGATCCGGATGCGCCGCCATGTTGTAGTTGAAGGCCATTTTGTAAACAAGCCCCTCCAGGTCAGCATAATCTTTTCCGCTCTGCGTCACTCTATCGGCCCGCCGGGCACAGCCATACCACATGCCCGCGCCCGGGCACATCAGGATCAGCCCGTGCGGCCGCAGACGCGGCGCGATGCTGGCCGCCACATAACCTCCCATGCTCTGCCCGGAAAGGAATACACGCCGTGAATCCACATAAGGCTGTGCGCGCACCCAGGCGTATAGATCAGCCGCGTCGCTGTGCAGACCATCGAACGTCATGTCCGAAAATTCGCCGTCACTCTCTCCGCAGCCATAGAAGTCGAACCGTGCGCAGCCCACTCCGTGGTCTGCCAGCATGCGCCGGCATACTTCGTCAGACGACGGATTTCGCCGAGAACGACCTGCTC
>OLOW01003166.1_pt1 | contig 10627 bp, 9 predicted proteins | sample 1672801 | NCBI WGS metagenome assembly OLOW01 (sample SAMEA3136725, study PRJEB25190) | human gut metagenome | biome: human gut; feature: human-associated habitat; material: faeces | place: Austria | collected 2013
AGATGCCAATTATGCGATCCGGACTATCCATTTCCCGAAAAATATGCAGGAGCTGCTTGCTGCAAGACGACGACTGGTGTTTGATGAGTTTCTGTTGTTTATCCTGGCTGTCCAGATGCTGAAAGAGAAGACAGAAGAAGCGCCGAATGCTTTTCCCATGCGCCCTGTATGGACTACGGAACAGATCATTGAAAATCTGCCCTACGATCTGACGAAAGCACAGATGAATGTCTGGCACGAAATTGAACGGGATCTGAGCGGACGGGCGCTGATGTCCAGGCTGGTGCAGGGAGATGTGGGAAGTGGAAAAACGATCCTGGCTTTCCTGGCAATGATCATGACTGCAGAAAATGGTTATCAGGCAGTCCTGATGGCTCCCACAGAAGTGCTGGCCAGACAGCATTTTCAGGCAATGGAAAAGCTTCTTCAGGAACAGGAGATCAGTTCCTGCCATCCGATCCTTCTTACAGGTTACAGCGAAGGAGAAACGGGAAAAATATGCGCGGATCGCTTCGAAAGAAGCCAGCATTGTCATAGGAACCCATGCTCTGATCCAGGAGAAAGTTCAGTATAATCAGCTGGGGCTGGTGATCACAGATGAACAGCACAGATTTGGAGTAAAACAGCGGGAAACATTTGCATTAAAGGGTGGAGAACCTCACGTATTGGTTATGAGTGCGACGCCGATCCCAAGAACGCTTGCGATTATTTTATATGGTGATCTGGATATATCAGTGATTGACGAACTTCCGGCGAACCGTCTTCCGATTAAAAACTGTGTGGTAGATACCGGATATCGCAATAAAGCCTATAATTTCATGAAAAAACAGATCGCAGAAGGACGCCAGTGCTATGTGATCTGTCCGATGGTAGAAGAAAGCGAGACAATGGAAGCTGAAAATGTAACGGATTATACAGTAGCACTTCAAGAAGAGATGGGTGATCAGATCCAGGTGGCCTGTCTGCATGGAAAGATGAAGCACGAGCAGGTCCAGGCTCTCCTCGGCTGATTCCCAAGCAATTCCCTGACTTCTTTTTCATAAGTTTTCCTTTTTCTTCCAAAAGGGGCGGGCGGGCGCGCCTGCCCCTTACTTATTGCCAAAACACCGAGGAGGTATGACCCATGGCTGAAACCACGCAGGCTGTGCAGGCAAAACCGAAGCGCGGCATGAGCAAATCTCTCCGCGACAGTCTGGTTGCCTACAGCTTCATTGCACCGAACTTCATCGGCTTCTGCATCTTTACGCTGGTGCCCATGATCTTCGCTATCGGGCTTTCGTTCTGCAACTGGGACGGTGTCCATCCCGTTGAGTTCACCGGCATCAGCAACTTTGTTGCCCTGCTGAGCGACAAAACTTTCAAGGCTGCTTTTGTCAATACGCTGGTCTACGCCATCGGCACGGTGCCGCTGACGCTGGTGTGCAGCCTTGGTCTGGCCATGCTGCTGAACCAGAAGGTCAAGTTCCGCAACTTCTTCCGTACCGTTTCGTTCTTCCCCTACGTTGCTTCTCTGGTCGCCGTTGCTGCGGTCTGGAACATGATCTTCAGCCCCTCCATGGGCCCGGTCAACCAGATCCTCGCAACCCTTGGCGTGGAGAACCTGCCCAAGTGGGCCGCCGGTAAGGACACCGCTATGCTCACGGTCATCCTGTTCAGCGTCTGGAAGAACATGGGCTATTACATGGTCATCTACCTGGCCGGTCTGCAGGGCACCAACCCCGAGCTGGAGGAGGCTGCCGAGCTGGACGGTGCCAGCAAGTGGCAGATCTTCTGGAATGTAACCCTGCCGCAGCTGAAGCCCACCACCTTCTTCGTTATCATCATGCTGACCATCGCCTCCTTCAAGGTGTATGACCAGATGTACATGATCACCCAGGGCGGCCCCGGCAATGCGACCATGACCCTTGTTTACTACATCTACAACGTAGCCTTCGTCAACACGCCGAAGTACGGCTACGCAAGTGCCGTGTCCATGGTGCTGTTTGTGCTGGTGCTGTTTGTCACCATCATCCAGTTCAAGGGCTCGTCCAGCAACGACTAAGGGAAGGAGGAAACACACATGGCTACTACCGCAGTTAAGAAAAAGACAGGCTCCATGAAGGCGCAGCATGTTGTCAGCCGCGTGCTGATCTACGCACTGCTCATCGTCGTGGCCGCCCTGATGCTCATCCCGTTCCTGTGGATGCTCTCCGCATCCTTCAAGCTGAACAAGGACGTCTTTACGTTCCCCATTGAGTGGATCCCCTCGAACCCGCGCCCGCAGAACTATGTGGACATCTGGACGAAGATCCCCCTGCTGACCTTCGTTAAGAACACCGCGTTCCTGACCATCGTCGTCACGATCTTACAGGTCCTGACCTCCTCCTTCGCCGCCTATGCGTTCGCCAAGCTGAACTTCAAGGGCAAGAACGTGCTGTTCCTGGGCTACATCGCGACCATCGCGGTGCCCTGGCAGGCTTACATGGTGCCCCAGTTCATGATGATGCGCTCCTGGCACCTGAACAACACCCATCTGGCCATCATCTTCCTGCAGGCGTTCAGCGCCTTCGGCGTTTTCATGATGAAGCAGTTCTATGAGGGCGTTCCCACCGAGCTGTGCGAGGCTGCCCGTATCGACGGTCTGTCCGAGTACGGCATCTATGCCCGCATCATGCTGCCGCTTTCTCTGCCCGCTGTGTCGACGCTGGTCATCTTTACCTTCGTCAACACGTGGAACGACTTCCTCGGACCCCTGATCTACCTGACCAAGACCGAGCTCAAGACCATCCAGATCGGCCTGCGTATGTTCATCAGCCAGTACTCTGCCGAGTATGGCCTGATCATGGCGGCTTCCGTTGTCGCACTGATCCCGGTCCTGATCGTATTCCTGTCCCTGCAGAAGTACTTCGTCCAGGGCGTTGCATCCTCCGGCCTGAAGGGCTGATATAGCTACCCAGCAGTTACCCATTTGTACGGGGCGCAAGGCGAAAGCCCTGCGCCCCCTTCTTTTTTAAAATAAAAAATAAGAAATAATAAATAATAAAAAATGTGGAGTTTTCTCCCGGTGGTCGAAAACAAAAAACGTAGGGGCGGATTCCATATCCGCCCGCAGTGTTGCCCACAGATGCACAATATTTTTTAGCGGAGCGCAGCGACGCGAACCACCGCATTTATTATTTATTATTTGTGAGCATGAGGTTTCCTACAATGAAAACATTCTCAAACAAAGTCCTGACCAAACCCGAGGCTGAGCAGGCGCTGGATACCGCTATTGCGCTCGTCCGCCGGAATCTGCCGCTGTATACCGACCACTGCCAGAACCATTCCAGCGTCCATGACATCTATCCCCAATGCGAGAACAACCAGTGGACCTGCGGCTTCTGGCCCGGCGAGGTCTGGCTGAGCTATGAGCGCACCGGCGACGAGGCGTTCAAAAATACCGCGCTGACCCTGGTGGACAGCTTCCTCTACCGCATTGAGCACAAGATCGAGGTCGACCACCACGACATGGGCTTCCTGTACAGCCCGTCCTGTGTCGCCGCCTACAAGCTGACCGGCAGTGAGAAGGGGAGAAAGGCCGCTATCTTGGCTGCCGACCAGCTCTGCACCCGCTTTCAGGAGAAGGGCGAGTTCTTTCAGGCGTGGGGCGCGCTCGGCGCTGCCGACAACTACCGCTACATCATCGACTGCCTGCTGAACGTGCCGCTGCTCTACTGGGCCAGCGAGACCACCGGCGACGCCCACTACGCCGATCTGGCGCACAAGCATGTCACGACCTGTCTGGCCAACTCCATCCGCCCGGACGGCTCGACCTACCACACCTTCTTCATGGACCCCGTGACCGGCGGCCCTGTGCGCGGCGCGACCTGTCAGGGCTATAAGGATGACTCCTGCTGGGCCCGCGGTCAGGCGTGGGGCGTCTACGGCACGGCCATCAGCTACCGCTACACCAGACGCCCCGAGTATCTGGACGCCTTCCGCCGCGTGCTGGCCTACTATCTGGAGCGCCTGCCCGAGGACTTGGTCCCGTACTGGGATATGACCTTCACCAGCGGCACCGAGGAGCCGCGCGACTCCTCCTCCGCGTCCATCGTGGCCTGCGGCCTGCTGGAGGCCGCCAAGTACGTCGGCACCGACGAGGCTGCCGAGTACACGAAGCTGGCCGCCCAGATGCTGGGCAGCGTGGCCGCGCACTACGCCGTCAAGGAAGGCCCACAGGGCATCGGTCTTGTGCGCCACGGCACCTACAGCAAAAAGAGCCCCTACAACACCTGCACGCCCGAGGGCGTTGACGAGTGCGTCAGCTGGGGCGACTACTTCTACATGGAAGCGCTGACGAGATTGACAAAGGATTGGGAGCTGTACTGGTGATGAAATTACATACAAAGTCCGATTTTACGGCGCTGATGCACCGATTTCTGGACCCGCTGCTGCCGCTGTATTCCGAGGGCGGCGCACGGCTGCACCTTGGCGACACCGGCGTGACCTACCCGGGCCGCACGATCGAGATGGAAGCCTTCTCCCGCCCGCTGTGGGCGCTGGCCCCATTCTGGACGGGCGGCGGCAGGGCGGATGACTTCCTGCGCATCTACCGCAAGGGTCTGGCCAGCGGCACCGACCCCGAGAGCCCCGAATACTGGGGCGACCCGAACGATTATGACCAGCTCTTTGTGGAGATGGCCGCGCTGGCCTGCGCGATCCTGGAGACGCCTGAGAGCGTCTGGGAGCCGCTGACCGACGACGAAAAGGCCGATCTGGCCAAGTGGCTCGACACGATCAACCACCATGACCTGCCCGGCTGCAACTGGCTGCTGTTCCGCGTGCTCGTCAATCTGGCGCTCGACTCTGTCGGGATGCCCTGCGATATGGCCCGCGCCGCCGCTGACATGGCCGAGGTCGATAAATGGTACGTCGCCGACGGCTGGTACTCCGACGGCCCGGCGGACATCAAGCCCCAGAAGGATTACTACAACCCCTGGGCCATCCAGTATTACACCGTGCTCTACAGCGTGTTTGCCGCTAAGAGCGACCCCGCCCGCGCGGCGCTCTACCGGGACCGCGCGACCAAGTTTGGCCAGCAGTTTGCGCGCTGGTTCGATGAAAACGGCGCGGCGCTGCCTTTTGGCCGCAGCCTGACTTACCGCATCGGCCAGAGCGCTTTCTACTCCGCCTGCATCTGGGCCGGTCTCGAGCCGCTGCCCCTGCCGGTCATGAAGGGCATCATCGTGCGCAATTTGAACTGGTGGCTGGCACGGCCCATCTTTGACCGCGACGGCGTGCTGACCATCGGCTACGGCTACCCGCAGCAGTACATGGCCGAGCAGTACAACGCCCCCGGCAGCCCGTACTGGGGCCTGAAGGTCTTTTTGCTGCTGGCTCTGCCCGACGACCACCCGTTCTGGACCGCCGAGGCCGCCCCGCTGCCCGTCGAGCTGACCCGCGCCGGTGTGACCGGCCAGCCCAGCGCAGACCTGCTTTTGCAGCGTCTGCCGGACGGCCAGCTGAACGCCTACTCGCCCGCCAACTACGAGAAGGACGACCACGGCCAGTTTGTAGAGAAGTACGGCAAGTTCGTCTACAACACGCGGTTCGGCTTCTCGGCCAGCCGCAGCTATGTGCAGCTGGAGCAGGCCGCGCCCGACAGTATGCTGGCCTTCGTCATCGACGGCTGGACCTTCGTGCGCCGCCACAGCGACAGGTTTGTCCTGATGGGGGACCGTCTGCTGAGCGAGTGGCGGCCCTTCCCGGGCATCAAGGTCACGACGGAGCTGGTGCCCACTAAGTGGGGCCACGTCCGCAACCATACGGTGGAGAGCACCATCGCCTGCACGGCGTATGACTGCGGCTTTGCCGTGCCCAAGTTCGCCGCCGGCTTTGCCGCCGCGGCCAACGGCACCGGGGCCGAGGCCCACAACGACACCTGCCGCTGCACCGTGCAGGGCCGTGGCGGCGAGGGCTTCCTTGTGAACGCCTACCCCAACACGAACCTGTACGACCCCAACACGGTCATCCCCGCGGTCAGGTACGACGTCCCCGTCGGCACATCCGTCTTTACCACCACAGTGGAGAGCCGGCACGAATAATTCTCTTGGCCCCCTCTGGGAGGGGGCTCCGCCCGCAGGCGGTGGGGGAGAGAGCCTTGCCATGGCCCGAAATATTTCGGATTACCGCAGAGTTCTCTTCCTCCGGCCTTCGGCCACCGTTCCCCCCTCTGGCGCTACGTGCCACCTCCCCCGTATCGGGGGAGTCTGTCTCGCAGAGGGAGGTCTTTAGCGCAAAGAGAGAGAGGTAATGTATATGTATCCGCAGTCCAATTCTGCCCGCAGTGTCCGGGATCTGTCCGGCGTGTGGGATTTCCGCTTCAACGCCAATGAGCCCTGGCAGCCCATTGCGGTTCCGGCCTCCTACAATGACCAGAGCCCCGACCCGGAGTTCCGCCGCCATTACGGCATGGCCTACTACCGCACGACCTTCACCGTGCCCGAGGGCGCGCGCCGGGTGCTGCGCTTCGACGCTGTGACCCACAACGCCGTGGTGCGGCTGAACGGGCAGGAGATCGCCAGCCACCGCGGCGGCTTCCTGCCGTTTGAGGCCGACATCACCGCGCTGGCTCAGCCCGGCGAGACCGTGACGCTCGATGTCGAGGTGGACAACCGCATCGGCCACAGCTCGCTGCCTGTCGGCAACGAGGGCGGCACGGCGTTCTTCGGCTCCGACAACGCGGGCATTCCCGCCGTCGAGGCAGGCAAGGCGCGCCAGCAGGCTCAGGGCATCAACCTGCCGAACTTTGACTTCTTCAACTATGCGGGCATCACCCGCCCGGTGCACCTCTACACGACCCCGGCGGCCTACATCCGCGATGTGACCGTCGCCGCCGATATGACCGGCACGCTGCGCTACACGGTGGACACCGTGGGCGAGGGCAGCGTCAAGGTGGAGATCCTGGACGCAGAGGACCGCGTTGTGGCCTGCGCCGACGGTGCCGCGGGCACCGTGCAGGTGGAGAATGCCCGCCTGTGGCAGCCCCGCCCCGGCACGCCGTATCTCTACACGGCGCTGGTTAAGTTCGGCAAGGACGAGTACCGCCAGAAGTTCGGCTTCCGCAGCGTGGAGGTCAGCGGGCACAAGTTCCTTATTAACGGCGCACCGTTCTATTTCAAGGGCCCCTGCAAGCATGAGGACTCGGCCTTCCGTGGCCGCGGCTATGATGCCTGCGTGACGGTGACCGATTTGAAGCTGTACGAGTGGCTGAACGCCAACTGCCTGCGCATGAGCCACTACCCTTATGCCGAGGAGGTCTACGACCTGTGTGACCGTCTGGGCATCGTCGTCATCGACGAGACGCCCGCCGTCGGCATCGGCGCAGGCGCGGCGTGCGACCCGTATCAGACCTTCCCGCTCAAGACCTACCACAGCGCCGTGCTGCGGGCGATGATCGAGCGCGACAAGAACCACCCCTGCGTTGTGCTGTGGAGCCTGGGCAACGAGCCGGACACCGAGCACTTCCCCGAGAGCGCCCGCGACTACTGGCGCCCGCTGTATGAGCAGGCCCACACCCAGGACCCGCAGGACCGCCCGGTCACGATGGTCTGCTGCCAGAATGACTACACGAAGGACATCACGACCCGCACGATGGACGTCGTCTGCATCAACCGCTACTACGGCTGGTACAACCTGAGCGGCGATCTGGACAACGCGGCCTATGCCTTTAAGAAGGAGCTGGATTTCTGGGAGACCATCGACAAGCCGCTGATTTTGTCGGAGTACGGCGCGGATACGGTGGCCGGTATGCATGGCTTTGCCCCCGAGATGTTCACCGAGGAGTTCCAGGTCGAGTATTACCGCACGATCAACGGCTGTCTGGATGAGCGCCGTTTTGTCGTGGGCGAGTGGCCGTGGAACTTCGCGGACTTCTCGACCCAGCAGGGCCCGATGCGCGTGGGCAGCTGCAACCGCAAGGGTCTGTTCACCCGTGAGCGCACCCCCAAGCTGGCCGCCCACTACTTCCGTGACCGCTGGGGCAAAAAGGAACCGAACGACCGGTAAAAGCACTACCCCTGAGATAGAAAAAAGCCCGCTGTTCATCGCAACAGCGGGCTTTTTCGCGATTATTTCAGATTCGGTCTGTCCTGATCGCCGTCGGCCTTGAACAAGACGAAGCTCTCAGGCTTGTTCGTGAAGTAGTAATACTCGGTGTTCTCGTGCACGGGCGGGGTCAGGTAGTTCGGGATGATGCAGCCGTCGCCCTCGACGCGCTCGGTGAAGCCGGCGGCCAGCCAGACGTCTGCAGGGATACCGGCGTTGTAGCAGTCCATGTACTCGGCACCCGCGTGGTTCAGGATGGCGTCCAGCGCCGCGCCGATGCGGGGCAGCACGCTGTCCTCACCGATGAAATCCACGAGCCGCACAACGGCGGCACAGCCGGTCTCCTGCGCGGTGACGGTGCGGGTCACGACGTAGGCCAGCAGCTTTCCGTTCTCCTGCGCGGCCCAGACATCGTACTTGAAGTGCGGATAGTGGAAGTACCGCCGCCGCATGTACCACACATCCTTGCGCGGCGTGTGGGGCGTGGCGGGCATACCCAGCGGGATCAGGTCCGCGGCGCTCTCGATTTTAGCAAGGCCCAGATCGCGCTGCACGGGGGGCAGGGAATACCGCAGCGGTTTTGCCAGATAGTAGGCGCGGCGGCGGCCCAGCCGGTAGTAATGGGGCAGGCGCTCGGCCTTCCAGCCCAGGAACTGGTAGAACGTGCAGGTGTTGGGGCGGATGTTATTGCAGGCGACGACGTCGGCATTCAAAAGCCCGGGCAGGGCGTTCATCAATTCCAACCCCACGCCGTTGTGGCTTTTGGCCGCGACCCAGACGCTGACCCAGATGTCCGGCCTGCGCTTTGTGTTGGCCAGTATGTACCCGGCGGCGCTGACGTACTCGCCGTCCTGCTCCGCTACGGCAAACTGCGGCACGCCGCCGCGGCCCGCGTAGTAGTGGTGGTACAGCTCGGGGCGGTTCAGCAGCGGCAGGCGCATATCAAAGTTTGCGTTGATAAAGTCGATGATGGCGGCATCCTCGCCGAGGCGAGCCAGCCGGAATGTTGTATCAGACAATGGCCGAACCTCCCGTGACCGGCAGCGTTACGCCGGTGATGAAGCCTGCCTCGTCGGAGAGCAGGAACGCCATGGCGGGTACAACGTCCGCGGGCGTTGCGTTGCGGCCCATGGGGTTTTCCTCCGCCGCGGCCTGCACGATGAGATCGGGCGTGTCCTTCAGGAAGTTCGTCTCCATCATGCTGGGGGCGACGCAGTTGACCGTGACGCCGAAGCGGGCATACTCGACGGCCAGGCTCTTGACCAGCCCGCCGATGGCGCTCTTGGCCATGACGTAAGCGGCGGTATTCTTGGGCGGGCAGCCGATGGTGTAGCTCGTCTGGATGAACAGCACACGGCCAAACCTGGCCTTGGCCATGGCGGGCAGCACGGCGCGGCAGATGCGCACGGCGCTGTGGACCTGAATTTCCAGATCGCGGTCAAAGCGGGTCTGGTCGAACGCCTTGAATTTGGCGTTCACAACGGGCAGCGCGGGCAGGTGGATGAAATGCGTCGGCGCAGGGGCGGAGGCCGCCAGCACCTGCACGAAGGTATCGACCTTGGCGCGGTCCGACAGGTCCACGTCGAACGGGCGCACCTGACCGGGGAAGCGGGCGCAGAGGTCAGCCAGCTTTTCCAGATCGCCGCAGCCCTGGGCCAGCACAAGCGTATCGGCGGGCGCGTTTTGCAGCAGCCGCTCGATCAGTGCGCGGCCCACATCGCTGGTGGCACCGGTTATTAAATAGGTATAGGACATGATTTTCTCCTTGTTATTTTGCTAACCCTGCCTTGATGATGCCGCGGGTCACGCGCTTGCCGTCCTGATTCGTGATAACGGCCTTGATCTCGGCCTCGCTGCCGATCTCGCCGCTGGCCACGCCGACGGAGCGGATGACGGCGTCGGCGCCCACATAGCCGAACAGCCCGCCCTTTTCGGAATACAAATTATCGATCACAAAGCCCTGTCCGTCGAACACGGCGCGTGGGGGTGACGCCGGAGATGATCACGCAATATTGCACGACGAAGAAACTGCCGAGGTTGGATACATTTGCAAAACTTTGTACTCGGAAACAATATTTGCGTAAACGTTTTGTTTTCCCGTCAGTCGGATTTTCATTTACTTCTTTCCCTTTTTGTATTATCTGTATTTTCTGTACTATCTGTATTAAATATAACACAAAAATTTTTCTTTGTCAAGAGTTTTTCAAAAATTTTCAAAAAAATATTTGTCACAGAGAACGAGTAAGGCGGAAAAAGGACGGAATACCGGCGAAAACGTGAGCAAAATACGTGCAGAAAAAGTATTGATCGTATGTGCTCTCGGTGCTACATTGGCTATGATACTGGCAATCTTTACATCGGGAATGGCTGGTGTAAGCAGCTTTTTCTTATGTTTCTTGTGCGAATCGATCATGTTCCCGACTATTTTTGCTTTATCCATTAGAGGATTGGGCGAACAGACCAAAAGAGCCTCTTCATTCTTGATCATGTCGATTGTCGGCGGTGCTATCGCACCTGTTCTAATGGGGTATATTGCCGATACTGTATCCAACCGTACGTGGGC
>OLOW01003167.1_pt1 | contig 10625 bp, 10 predicted proteins | sample 1672801 | NCBI WGS metagenome assembly OLOW01 (sample SAMEA3136725, study PRJEB25190) | human gut metagenome | biome: human gut; feature: human-associated habitat; material: faeces | place: Austria | collected 2013
ATAGCTGCCGGGAAGCAGATTTCATTGGTTGTCGGGTTGTAATAAGCATTAACGGTCTGAGGAGTCATCAACCATTCATCCTTATCTACCGGTTTGCCGGCTTTGGAAATCATCTCGGCATATCCCCATTCATTGGCACGTTCGATATTTGCCCAATAAGAATCGTTTTTAATATCCAAGGCTGAGTAATCTTTCCAGGTATCGGGATAACCGATCTTGACATGGAAGGTAGCCAGCTTCTCCTGTGCCTTTGCTTTGGTCGGTTCGCTCATCCATTCAAGAGCATTGATGCGTTCGCCCAAAGAAGTCTGTAAGTTCTTCACCAACGTTACCATACGTTCTTTGGCAGCAGCCGGGAAGTATTTCTCGACATACATCTGCCCTACTACTTCACCGAGAGCACCGTCTACCGTACTTACAGCACGTTTCCAACGAGGTTGCATCTCTTTTTTGCCGGACATTGTCTTGCCGTAGAAATCAAAATCCTGCGCTACGAAGTCATCACTCAAGTAAGAAGCTGCCGAGTTAATCAGATTCCATTGAAGATATAGCTTTTGCTCATCGAGGGATACTGTATTAATAACGTCCGCCACTTCTTTCATAGCTGCCGGCTGACCAACATTCACTTCTTTCAGATCATTTAAGCCTGATGTAGTGAAGTAAACATCCCAGGCAAATGTAGGGAAGTTCTTTTTCAGCGTCTCCATATCCATTTTATTGTAATTAGCATGAGGGTCGCGCAACTCTACCTGCGAACGGGCTGACTTGGCCAAACGAGTTTCAATATTCATCACCGCTTTTACAGCTTTTTGTGCAGCAGCCTCATCATAACCAGCCAACTGAAACATCTTGGCAATATGTTCCTGATATTTATCACGGATATTCTTTGTTTGCTCGTCATTCTCCAGATAATAATCGCGTTGTCCCATTCCAATACCTCCCTGATAAGTCTGAACCAGATTCATCGAACTGTTCATATCATCAGCACCGATATAGAGGCTAAAATAAGGATTAATTCCTTTCTTCTGAATTTCGGCGATGTACGTATAAATTTCACCTTTATCTTGGAGGGCGTCGATCGCTTCCAGTTCAGCTTTAATTGGAGCAACCCCTTCCTGATTCAGTTTCACGCTATCCATGGCGATATTGTAAAGATCACCCACTTTCTGAGCGGCACTGCCCGGTGCGTTGTCTTTCTTTGCAGCCAGTTCGGCGATTAATGTTTTCAACTGCTCACGGCTGTTTTCACGCAACATATCAAATGTTCCGAAACGTGAATACTCGTCAGTCAGCGGATGAGCTGCAACCCAACCGCCACAAGCGTATTGATAAAAACTTGTACCCGGCATAGCCATGGTATCCAGATTAGCAAGGTCGATACCGGATGTTAGCACGGCCTCTTTCTTACTGTTACATCCTGTTGTCATAAGGCATACGGCAAGAATTGGTAAATACTTAGTTACTTTCATATTGCATACATAATAATTTATCATTTTTTCGCGTCTTCCAGCTCCAACGAGACACGTTCCCATTCTTCTACGATAGCATCCAACTGCTGTTTCAATTTCTGATGCCGCTCATAGAGTTGCATATCAGAGGCTCCTTCGGGAGTTGCCATTTGTGCTTCAACAATAGATATTGCCGCTTCCGTCTCTTCTATCGAAGCCTCACAATCAGCCACTTGGCGTTCGAGTTTCTTCAGTTTTTTATTCAACTCCTTCTGTGCCTCATAAGAGAGTTTATTCTCCGAAGGTTGTACCGGCTCTTGCTCACTTCCCTTGTGTATTTGATTGTATAAGTCTTATTTTTAGTAAATTAAAAAATATAAGTAATGACTATATTATAAAAAGTGGGAGAGATTTTATTCTTTTAAATTTGGATGACATTTTATATCTTGAAAAAGAAAAAAATTATGTTTTCTTTTACTCCGAGCAGTTGGCATACAAAGAACGAAGTACAATGGATGAAAAGTATGAAGATTTAAACAACAAAGGTTTTATTCGAATTCATATTGGTTGTATTGTGAATGCAAAACATATTTCAACTTTTGAAACGAACAGGGTGATCCTAGACTGTGGAAAGGAATTTATTATTAGCAAAAAATATAAAGATATTGCAAAGAAAAATTATTATGATTGGTTGGTGAAAGAGTATGCTTGATGTTTTTGTTGAAATAGTGACTGATTTATTTCAGCCGCTGATGTTTTGTGGATTTTTATATCTATTTATGGAGAAACCCGATAACAGAAAAAGAAATGTAATTTGCTTTTTACTGTTCAGTACAGTAATGTTTGGCATTTTGTTGTATTCATCTCTTGTAGAATACTATATGATAATAAATGATTTAATGTTTTTGGCAGTACTGGAAATTTACTCCCTATTATGTTTGCGTGGCAATATTTTTAGCAGAATATTTATGCCTTTGATTGCCTTTTTGATTAACACAGTGATAAGTTTTGCTTTCAGTTATTTTGTAAGCTTTTTTACAGGATATACACACTACGAATTGGTAACTGAACCTACGATTTACAGATATATTTGTATAGTGGTTATCAATTTGACTGATGTATTAGTTTTTTCAATGCTTGTAAAATTTAGAAATCATAAAGTCAATTTAAGAAAAATAACAGATGTTATAGCTTTTATTATCCTTCCTGTTATAGTTTTGTTAATCGTTTACTGCACTTTTTACATTATGGTAATCACTAAATATGAGGCTAATATAATGGTGTATCTTTCTGTAATATGCCTGTGTATGATTACTGTTACTGCAATAGTATGGTATGCGGTATCAAGAATAAGCAGGGAAAATGAAGCAAGTACAAAACTTTTGCTTATGGAACAGCAAATCGATCTTTATGAACATAACATTTTACAAAGCAATGTGCAAATTGAAAAAATTTCAAGGATAAAACATGATATGAAGAACAATCTTTTGTGCATTGATAATCTTATTTCAAACAAGAAATATCAAGATGCCCAAAAGATTTGTGGTGAGGTTTCTAAAAATCTGAAAGCTATTTATACCCCTATAGACACAAAAAATCCTTTGCTTAATGCGGTAATAAATGTTGAGCAAGAAAAAGCAGTTGCTTTGAATATTAATTTTAGTATTCAAATTGCCGATGAAATGATTGAATTTTCTGAAAACAGCGATATTGTGTCAATTATTGGAAATATGTGTGATAACGCAATAGAGTATTTAATAAAAATTGATAAGATAAATCGAAAAATGTGGCTTAAAATATATATACACAGTAATCATTATATAGTTGACTGTGTTAATAAAGTAGAAAAATCTATTTTAAATGAGAATCCAAATCTATTGACAAGTAAGACTAACGAAAATCATGGTAAGGGTATAGATATATTAAAATCTGTTGCAAAAAAATATGATGGAGAGGTGAACTTTTTTGAAAAAGATGGGTACTTTCATTCAATGATAATTTTAAAGAAACAAAATTTACCAAAAAACAAGTAATATTTACCACATTACACAAAAACAAATAAAAACTGCTATATTATAAAGAATATGTTGAGGCTTATGAGTTATGTTACATTCTTTATCTAGAAATATAGCAGTTTTTTTATTTGATGATAATGATAAATTTCCTTTAGAAGTATATATCTATGGCATTGAGATATGCCTTTCATCATTAATAGGAATAATAGCTATTTTAATAATTAGTTTTATGATCGGGCGCTTTTTTGAGGGCATGCTTTATATTATAATGTTATTTATTATCCGTTCGTGTACAGGTGGATATCATGCACAAACATATTTTAAGTGTAATTTAATTTATATTTTTTCTTATTTGTGTACTATAAAATTTTACAATTTTCTTTCTAAGCAATATTTAATTTTTAATAACTATTTTTGTTTAATAATAATGATTATATCTATAATCATTATTTGGTTGTATGCACCTGTAGAAAATGTAAATAAAAAAATTAATGAAAAGAGTAAAAAAAAGTTTAAAAGACTTTCAATTATAGAAATAGTGTTAAGTTCATTTGTTGCAATTTTGATTTTATGTATGTTTCATTTTTATCAGGCACTGGTAATATTTCCTACTTTTTTTGTAATAGATATATCAGTTCTTGTTGAAGTAATTTTATCAAAAAGGAGAAATAAAAAATGAAGAAATCAATGAAAATGGCAAAAAAAATTATTGGATTTTTTGCTGTTAAATCAGCTAAGTTTGCTAGTGGGGCAGCATCATTATGTGGTTTTTGCCAGCCCAAAGAACCTGAGTTACTCAGAAACTATTTTATAAAGAATAAGAAATCATATAAAGAATGAAACTCTTATAACTTAGAAATTTTATTAAAATATCATTTTGAGGAGGAAGAAAGAAAATGCAAAAAATAAAAGGTATAAAAACTATTGTATCATGTGCATTAGCTGTAGGTTTGTGTGGATCAAGTTTTGTACAAATGGTATCGGCAGAAACAATTTTACCGGACAGCGGAATTTACATTGACAAAACTCTGTCGGAAAAGCTTAGCAGTATGTCTGACGAGGACAAGTTGGATGTGTCAGTCTGGACAAAAGATATTGATTTTTCAACAGTCAAAAAAGAAACAACGGTTAAATTGAAATCGGATTACAATTTTAATTCTGAAAAACTTGAATTATTAGATATGTCATTTGTTGATGAAAAATTAGACAATAGTACTGCATTAAAAATCAAGAGAATTGATAGTGATGTTACAGACGAAGATACAGAGACTGTTATTGAAGAAAAAAGAAACATTGCATCTGATATGTATGAAGAAAACAACCAAAAATTTTTGGATAAAATTGAATGTCATGAAGACGATATTATTTATGAGTCTAAGTATGCACCAAATGTAATTCTTTCTCTTGACAAAGAACAAATTAATTCTCTTTGTAAAAATCCAAATGTCACTGATATTTACTATTATGAGAAAGAAGCTGAGAATTTATTAAATCCGCAAAATTATGATACAACGGAGTTAAGTCAGGAAGAAAGAGCAAGTACATATAATTTTTCAGTTGAACCTTATGATGTGACGGGTATAAGCGAAATGCGAGATACATTTGGTTTTACCGGTGAGGGAGTTAAAATTGGTGTAATTGATTATCCTTTTGCTAACTCAAGTGAAATTGATTATTTTAATAGAGATACTTTTGCTCTGTATCATTGTTCTTCAAACGGAATAATTGATAGTTATTCTTCGCATGGCAACTGTGTGTCATGCATTATTGCAGGAAATTATTCAAACAGCACAACCGGAGATACCTTTGTTGGTGCTGTTCCTGATGCAAAACTGTATGCAACAGCGGGTGTTGATTTTAGAGCAGCACTTGAGGTATTACTTGATAATGGAGTCAATGTAATAAACTCCAGTATGGTATTTGGAAACGATGGTAATAACAATTATGGTGATACAGCAAAATGGATTGACCATATTGTTTCTCAACATAATGTAACTTATGTTGGTGCGGCAGGCAATGCTGGAGAAAACGGTGTAGGTAGTGGTCAGATGGCATACAATATGATAACTGTTGGTGGTTGTAATAATAACGGAACCTTATCGGGTTATTCCTCTTATACAAATACTGACGGTAAAAATTATAAACCAGATTTAGTTGCTCCAGGAGATAGTTTTGTTTTACCTGCAACAAGAGATAGCAGTACTGCGATACCAAATGCTGCAAGCGGAACTTCATTTTCGACTCCTATGGTAACAGGTGCAGTAGCCCAATTGTGCCAGGCAAGTTCGTCGCTCAAAATAAATCCAAGATTAATGAAGGCTGTATTACTTGCAGGTACCGAGATAACTGACTCAATGGATGAAAGTGAAGTTATTTCAAATTCCAGTGGTAATATCGCTTTAAGTAAAATGTATGGTTCAGGTATGCTTAATGTGATTAATTCATATGCCTTGTATTCAGCAAGAAGAAATTATGCATCTGGAAGCATTACTTCAAGTGTAAATTCAGTGGGTAAAACAATGAGCATAAATGCTACTGCAGGTAAATTGGTAAGAGTGTGTGCTGTATGGGATAAACCAAACACTGTTTCAGATTCTCATTCAACCGGAACAATTACATCACCTAATCTTGATACTTTTAAATTAAAAGTCACTGATCCAAAGGGAAATTCATATACCTCGTATTGTAGTTATGATAATAAATCGATGGTTTCATTTGTATCATCAGGTAGCGGAACATATACTATTCAGCTTATAAGGCGAGGCACTTTTGTTAGTGATAACATTAGATACGGTATAGCGGCTTCAGTGCAGAACAGATAAAGCTGAGGGATAAGATTGAAAAAGAAAATTGAAAATAAAAGTGTTCCTGAAATAAATTTGCAATTCAAACTTTTGTCGGCAATCGGAATTATCATTATAGTTTCCGGACATTGTTATCATGGCGGAATGGAACTTGCTTATAACTGGTTTCCGCCGTATTCGTATAATTTGGCACTGTTTGTATTTATATCGGGATATTTTTATAAAACCGATTATGAAGAAAATATCGGAAAATACATATGGAAACGAACAAAACGGCTTCTTATTCCTGCGTATCTGTGGAATATATTTTACGGTGGTGTGGTTGCATTTCTCGGTTTGTTTGGATTTACTATAGGTGCAAAGCCTGATTTATACAATCTTTTTGTTATGCCGTTTGTTGACGGTGAGGCTTTTCAATATAACCTCGGTTCATGGTTTGTGTACCCGCTGTTTTTGGTTTGCATAATAAATGTGCTGTTCAGAAAATTTTTGAAACTGATTCATCTTGACAATGAATTTATAGTTTTGATAGTGTATCTCGCAATCGGAATGATAGGAATTAACACTGCAATAGAAAATCCGACTGCAATTAACGGTATAGTGAAACTTTTTGTCAGAACAATGTTTTTTCTGCCGTGTTATGAATTCGGTCGCTTTTATAAAGCTGTGCTTGAAAAGAAAGACACTCTCAATAATGTTGCGTACTTTGCAATTATATTTGCTGTACAGCTGATACTTTTAACTTTTTGCAAAGATTTGGAGTACACTCCGTCGTCATTTACTAAATTCAACAACGGTTTTATAATTCCGTATATCTCGTCAATCACAGCAATTGCATTTTGGCTGAGAGTTTCAAGATTGCTTGTACCTGCCATAGGAAACATCCGCTCCGTCACTCAGAGAGAACCCGATCACATTGCAGGCGAGTGTATTGTAGGGATACTGCCGCAGATAAGAGTCCTCAAACCAGATGCCGTGCACCCGGTGCGGATCCCCCTCTGTCTTATAGCCCTTATTTACCTCCGCCTTCCGCTCCTCAAACTGCTCCTTCTGGTCATGGGACAGCTGCTTCGCGTAGCGCACATAGTGCGAGGTCGAGCGATCCGCAATGATCTGACGCAGCTCATCCTGGCTGTAGCCAAAGACCTCCGAGAGCAGACTCACCGTCGGCTCAAGATAATCCTCCTGATCGGAATTGATCTGCGAGGGATCCAGAATCAGATTGTAGACCTTGTTGGTCGTGGCGAGATAGGTCCCGTTTCTGTCCACGATATCCCCGCGGCGATACGGAATCTCGCGGGAATCGTAGCGCTGCTGGGAGAGCACCTTCTGATTGAAGGCCTCACTGTTGTCGTTCTGTATCTTCCAGAGTCTGAAGATCAACGCAAACAAAGCCAGCATGATCACCATGGCGGTGACTGCCAGCTTTTCTCTCATGTGTAATGTAAGTCCTGCTTTTGCCGGATTCGAGGATTCCTTACCTCTCCGCCGCTCCGGGGATGTCTTCATACTGTCTCACGTACTCGCTTTCTGTCTTTTTGTAGCGAATTACCTGATTCCGATCCGCATAAACCATGCCAAGCTCGTTGGTCGCCACTTCATAAATGTGATCCAGATCAACATCGGTATTGATCGCGGTCTGAAGTGCATCATTCTCGCTCTTCAGTGCCTCAAGCTGTTCCTCCTGTGTCTCGATGTTCCGCATGCTCGCAGTGATGCCCGACTGCACCCGGATATAGCTGCAGCAGATAAACAGCGCTGCGCAGGTCGCAGCCGTCAGCATCATGAGATAGGGCAGATCCATGTGAAGCGCCTGCCGCTCCCTCCTCCTCGCAATGCGCTCCGCGCGGCGGGCTCTGAGCCTGTCCTCGCGCTCTGCCCGCTGCTCCTCTGTCGGAACCAGCTGCCGCGCCACACTGTCATAATTATACTGCACGGAGGCCACAGCTCTCCCCGGGCGCTGTGCTGCATACCTTTCTCTCCCTGCCATTCTCTGTTTCATTGCTCCCCCCCACGGAGCTTTCGCTCCTCCTGCGCTGCTTCTCTAAAGCCTGTCCGTCACAGCGCTCATATTGCTAATTCTGCTCCGCGCTCCGCTCAAACACCCTGAGCTTTGCGCTCCGCGCTCTTCTGTTTTCCTCTGTCTCTGCCTCCAGCGGCACAATCGGCTTTCTCGTAATTACCCGGCCTCTGCTCTTCTCTCCGCACACGCAGACCGGAAGCCCCGGCGGGCAGGTACAAGGATTCTCATTCTTCCGAAAACCGTTCTTTACAATTCTGTCCTCCAGCGAGTGAAATGTGATGATCGAGAGTCTTCCCCCCGGCTTCAGCAGTCCTATCATGCTGTCAATGGACGCCTCCAGCACCTTCAGTTCCCCGTTCAGCTCGATGCGCAGCGCCTGAAAGCTCCGCATGGCGGGATGTCCTCCCGTCAGCTGTATCTTCATGGGTATGGCTCCGCGGACAATATCCGCAAGCTCCCGGGTCGTCTCTATCCTCTTCTCTGCTCTCGCCTTCACAATATGCTTCGCGATATTTTTTGCGAAGCGATCCTCTCCGTAATCCCGGATGATGCGGAACAGCTCCTGCTCAGAGCACTCATTTACCAGATCCGCAGCGGTTCTGTCCTGACGCCGGTCCATGCGCATATCAAGAGGTGCATCCTCTATATAGCTGAACCCCCGCTCCGCCGTATCCAGCTGATGCGAAGAGACGCCGAGATCCAGATAAATGCCGTCCACCCCGGAGATATGGAGCTGTGACAGCACAGCTCTGACATTCACATAGTTGTCACGTACGATCGTCACCCTGTCCGCAAAGGGACTGAGGCGCTCCGTCGCTGCGGCAATCGCATCTGCATCCTGGTCTATTCCAATCAGTCTTCCGCCGGCTGTGAGCCGCGAGGCTACCTGAAACGCGTGTCCGCCTCCCCCGAGCGTCCCGTCAACGTAGATGCCGTCCGGACGGATATTCAGACTGTCTACCGTTTCATTCAACAGTACGGAAATATGGTGGAAGCTCATATGCCAAATCCCAGTCCGTCGAGTCCCGCCGCGATATCGTCTGCGTTATTCTCGATCTCCAGCTCCTTCGCCCAGTTCTCTGCGCTCCAGATCTCCACGTGGTTGCCATTGCCGATCAGCACTGCTTCTTTTACAATGCCGGAAAATTCTCTCAGATTGGCCGGAAGCAGTATCCTGCCCTGTTTATCCGTCTCACAGAACACCGCGCCTGCGTGCAGAAAGCGGGAAAACTTTCTCGCACTCTGATTGGTCAGCGGCAGGTTTGCAAGCTTCTCCTCAAGCTTATTCCACTCCTCCGCGGAATATACAAAGAGACAGCCGTCCAGTCCCTTCGTCACCACAAAGGATGCGCCGAGCTGCTCACGATAAAGAGAAGGGACTATCAGTCGTCCCTTTGTGTCAACCGTATGGTTATACTCTCCCGTGAACATAAGCACCGCCCCACATTTCACCACTTTTTACCACTTCTATGTTCAAATCATACTAAAAACACAGGGAAAAAGCAAGGCATCTCCGGAATAAAAAAAGCAAAAAAACAAGCAGCCATGCGGGTTTGCACGACTGCTACAAGATGTGGAGCTATAAACTTTAAAGGTTCAAGATGTGGATCTCTGTCTCTGAAAATACAGCATTCTTGCGACTTTTTCGAGGTGGGAGCAAGTGGGGGATTTTCTGCACTTTCCGCTTTATCTTGACTTGCGGGCGCTTTTTCTTCGAAAATAGATGATGCCCACTGCTGCGGCAAACACACAGCAGCCCGCCAGCGCCTGTGATACGGCGATCCCTGTTCCAGGCAGCAGAAGGGAGTCAGTGCGCAGTCCCTCGATCCACACTCTTCCCAGTCCGTAGCCGCCGAGATACAGAAACAGCAGCTCCCCCTCGAAGCGCTTTCGGTACCTGTACCAGAGCAGGAAGAGAAGCAGGCAGAGATTCCAGCAGGACTCATACAGAAAGGTCGGATGCACCTGTATATACTCAACGCCGTTCTCCGTGATGAGGTGCCCAAGGAGCTCTGCGTCGATCATGATGGGATTCACAATCTCCCGGCGTATCCGCATGGCAAAGAGCCCCTCCGTGTAGCGGCCGAAGGCCTCACAGTTAAAGAAATTGCCCCAGCGCCCCATGATCTGCCCGACGACCACACCGAGCACCAGAGAATCCGCCATGACAAGGAAGTGCTGCTTCTTCAGACGGCACCACAGAAGGAGCGCAAGGGCGCCGCCGATCACACCTCCGTAGATCGCAAGACCTCCCGCGCGGAGATTCAGAATCTGCAGCAGATCGCTGCGATAGGCTTCCCACTGAAAAAAGACGTAATAGAGGCGCGCTCCCGCA
>OLOW01003169.1_pt1 | contig 10620 bp, 9 predicted proteins | sample 1672801 | NCBI WGS metagenome assembly OLOW01 (sample SAMEA3136725, study PRJEB25190) | human gut metagenome | biome: human gut; feature: human-associated habitat; material: faeces | place: Austria | collected 2013
AAGTAACCAGAGAAGATAGAAGATATGTATCTATCATCCCTGCCGAAAAGACAGAAGCATAAAGTTTACAATTAAGAAATAAAGAAGGAGATGCAATTCAGGTAATTGTATCTCCTTTCTTTTTTATGCACTCAAAGGGATAGCATCTCTGTATTTTTATTAATCTTTGCAGAAAAGCAAAAATAAGCTGCACCTTGGCATAAAAAATGAACGAGTTCATTTTATTCTGCATTCGGTTTGCACTATCTTTGTAATGAGATTAACAAGAACTTATATATGCCAGACTATGATTTAATCGCCATATTAGGGCCTACCGCCTCAGGAAAGACTCCATTTGCAGCCGCCTTGGCCGCCGAACTCCATACGGAAATCATCAGTGCCGATTCACGGCAAATCTACCGGGGGATGGACCTGGGCACCGGCAAAGACCTTGCCGACTATACCGTCGACGGGAAACAGATTCCTCATCACCTCATCGACATAGCCGCCCCGGGCTATAAGTACAATGTTTTCGAGTATCAGCGTGATTTCTTGAATGCTTACGAGACTATTAAACAAAAAGGTTGTCTGCCCGTTGTATGTGGAGGAACCGGAATGTATCTCGAATCAGTGCTGAAAGGCTACCGTCTGCTGCCCGTACCCGAGAATCCTGAGTTGCGCACCCGTCTGGCGGACAAATCGCTGGAAGAACTGACCGACATACTGAAAGGTTACAAAAGCCTGCACAATACCACGGACGTGGACACAGCCAAACGTGCCATACGAGCCATCGAAATCGAAGAGTATTATGCCCATACCCCAGTAGACGAACGTTCCTTCCCCCAGATGAACAGTCTCATCATAGGTGTGGACATCGACCGGAAATTGCGTCGGGAGAAAATCACCCGCCGCCTGCATCGCATCCTTCCTGTAAAAACGGCCAAACGGCTGGGCAAAGCGATCGCAATTGCACGATATCGCGGATGGAGTTCTCTTGCAGAAACTTTTTCCGATTTTTGCAGAAAGCAGAGGAAGCATGAATAATAAACTCGAAAAAAGCAAGAAACTGATCCAAAACGTCTTTCTCTTTTTTTTAGCAAGCTTTATCCCAAAAACCATCTCATTTTTCATGGTTCCGCTGTATACAGAGTGCCTGTCCACCCTGGAATACGGAACGATAGATCTGATCACGACAACCGTTCAGCTGCTTCTTCCTATATTGACTCTGCAAGTTCAGGATGCCATTCTGCGTTTTTCCGTTGCCGGACAAGATGATCCCCGCAAAGTCTTTTCCATTGGCCTGCGTATTGTATCAGCTGGCTTTGTTTTTTTGGCGTCTGCAACATTTTTGCTGACCATGCTGGGAGTTGTGGACCTGAACGGAGCTTACATTGCTTTTTTTCTTGCAAGCTATCTCACCGGTGCGCTGGGCAATGTTGTGAACTATTTTTTGAGAGCCCTGGACAAGGTCAAAGAAATCACGATCGCCTCAGTTATTACTTGTCTGATAACTGTGTCATGCAATCTTTTGTTTCTGCTGATCTTCCGTTGGGGTGTAAACGGATATTTACTGGCGAATATTCTCGGGCATGTATTGAGTCTGCTGTATCTGATGCTCGCAGCTCGTCTGGGACGATACATCTCTTTCCGGATAAATGATTCGGAGTTGACCCGCCGGATCATTGTCTTCAGCCTGCCGATGATCGTCAGCGCACTTTCCTGGTGGATCAATAATTCGCTGGATAAGTATATTCTTTCCTTTTTCTGCGGCGTCTCTGCAACCGGGCTTTTGGCTGTGGCCTATAAGGTTCCGACTATTATCTCCACCCTTGGCGCAACCATTTCCAAAGCGTATTCCGTTTCGGTGCTGCAAAATTTCGATCCAACAGATAAGGATGGATTCTTGGGGCAAAGCTATGCGGTCATCAGCTTTTCTATGGTGCTGTGTTCCTCCGCCCTGATGCTGATAAACATTCCGTTATCGCGGCTGCTATTTGCCAAAGAATTCTATGCGGCCTGGCAATTCGTACCTCCTCTGCTTTTATCGGCATTATTTAACTACATGTCGCTTTCCTGTGAAAACATGTGCCTTGCATTGAACCGCACGAGACTGATATCTTCAACGGCGCTGATAGGAGCGGGCATTAATACATTTCTGAACCTCTGCATGATCCCCCTTTTGGGAAGCTATGGCGCAGCGGTCGCCACGGCTATAGGCTTCTTCTGCGTATGGATGATGCGTTATATATGGATCCTGCGGCATATTCAATTGAAGAACGCACGCATAAAGGAACCCCTCAGCTACGGGCTGCTTTGGGGACAGATGTTCGCCGCATACTGGGGAAATCGTCTTTTGCTGCTGCAGATCTGCATTTTCGTCGTACTTATTTTCTTATATTGGCGCGAGTTTAGTCAAATGCTGCACGTCATTCTGAAAAGAATATCTTCACTACATTGTAAGGGGACACTGTGATGCTGCTATCCTATATTGTTTATTTCGGCTTACTGATAGAGTGCTGGATATTCTCTTATTTTGCCGAGAAGCGAAACCGCAAGCTTCTCATATGGGTAATCATTCTATCCCTTACCATGGCTGCCGGTCTGCGAGCCTATTCGGTAGGTCTTGATACCCCGAGCTATGTTGAGAAGTTTTCGTACATATACAAGGGGATGTTTTCCTATGCCTACGGTCTGGAGGAGTCCTTCAAATACATCTGCTATGGTATTTTGCACGTGATCCCGAATGCATCGTTTTTGCTTGGGCTATTGGCGCTGATTACGCACGCCTGCATTATTTTACGATTTTGGGAGCTGCGCGGGATCGCGTCCTTTCCATGCATGGTCGTATTCTATTATATGTCTTTCTACTTCATGTCCCTCAACGGGATAAGGCAATTTGTCGCTGTGGCAATCGTTTTTTGGGGAACGCGCTATTTGGGGCAGAAAAAGTTCCTGCGCTTTATTTTGTGCATTTGTATCGCCGCATTGTTCCACCAGACTGCAATCGTAGGCTTCCTTCTTCTGCTGCTGAATGCATTTCAGTGGAAGGAATTGCAGCAGAAGCAAAAGCTCCTGTACATTCTTTTCATTCTTTGCGTTCCGTTAATCATTGTCCTGCTTTCAAATAAGATGGCCCAATATAGCCGCTATTTTTCTGATCTTTCCATTAACATAGGGCTGATCGTGCCGGTAAAGCTTGCACTATGGATGTTGTGTATGCTGTTAATGGCGCACAGTGCAATGTATCAGGAATTCCTGTCATCCATCCATGCTTCCGAAAAATTCGACGTGCGCATATCGTACATAATTTATCTTTTTGGGCTTTTGCTCGTCTCATTGGGATACTTCTTCCCGACTTTTATCGAACGCATCAGTTGGTACTTTTATGTTTATGAAGGGGTATTTTATGGGGCCCTATTGAAAAATACGGAACGGGGCACAAAAATTCCAATTTCCTGTGGGATATTTCTCCTTATCGCCTATGGGTTCTGGTACAGTCTATCGCATGATTCTCAAGGAGTGATGCCATATCTGTTTATAATCTAAGCATATATTGACTTTTATATTCTGATATTTGTGTAGAACAAGAGCATGTCTCGCCGGTATTTACCGGTGAGACATGCTCTTGTTTATGTATTCGCCTCCGACAACGAGTTTCAAACCGTCTAGTCCACGACCTTTGAGTAACTGAAAGTGTCAGACTTACCCGATTTCCTCATTTACCGTAATGATCGAATGCGAATCGATCCAGTAGCACCCGAATCGGGCAAAGGCCACCGTCTTGCCGGAATAGGCCGGAACCGTGAGGCTGGCAAGATACCCGCCCGACATGGTATTCGTTCCAGTATCCTTCCAGTACGGGGCTGCTATCACCGCCTTGTTCGCATCATAAAACGCGATACGTTGTTCGTTGATAGCGGCCGACCCTTCCTTCAGGTTCATCCCCTCAAATCGTACCGTGTCCCCGGAATGGACCGGGATGAATCCGGTAATGTATGTCGATGCTTGCGGGGACGGGCTACCAGAGCTGCTCAGCCGGTATCCCTGCTGGTATCCGACGCCGTTGAATACCGCCCCGCCGGCGTCCGTCGAAATGGGGATCTGATTTGTATACGCCGCAGTCGCCACAGCCGTGATAACGACGTTCCCGGTCACGCTTGCAATATGGACGGTGCTGCCGGACACCGCCGTGACCGTGATATCTGTGCCGCCCATGGTGACCGAGATGCTGCCGAGCTTCTTCCCGGCATTGGGGGTAATCGTGACGCTGAGCGCCGCGCCTTCGCTGATTTCCGTCCCCGCAGCATTGCTTGTGCAGTCCGTCAGATGCTGCGTCAGAGTATACTGCGTAACGTAGTCGGAGGCATTCAGCGCGGCGGGCGTTCCGTTTATGGCTGCTGAACGGTATGCGTTCAGCTCGTCGATCGTCAATCCGGCTTTCAATGCCCACTTCACGACATTATCCCGGAGGGAGGACTTTCCGAATGACGCGAAATAATTGGCCAGGCCGGTGTAGTTGGCCGAGGTCCGCTTCTGCGGCGTTCCGGCATCTGAGAGAGAGGAAAAGCCCGAAAGCTCATAGTCCATGTCCACGTGCTTTCTGGAAACACCAAGCAGCGCAAGCAGGATGAACGACAGGGTCCCCGTTCTGTCCCGCCCCAGTGAGCAGTGATAGATCACCCCGTTCCCGTGGATGACCACATCGAACACCGCCCGCAGAAGTGCGGCCATCTCTGCGTAATGGGATTTCGTCAGGTCAACGAGGTCGCTGTAATAGGCCGACAGGGGATACCGCTTGTAATACACCTCGCTCCCAAACGGGGAGCTTTCCAGAGACGCGTTATCCCGCAGATCAAAGTGGTAGCGGATATTTGCATTTTGGGCGATATTGGCATCTGCGGATTCCGCTGCACCCGGTGCGGCGCAACGATACATCCGCCCATACCTGACGGTGCCTCCGTCACATGCCCATCCACCGAGGTCCCGGCAGTTTTTCACATAGCCGATAAACTTCATCATGCGAACTGTTCCGGTCGGCTTCACGCGCCCGCTGTCGATTACATCCCCTCCGCTGCCTTTCACGATGTAGCGGAGGACGTGCCCGGGGACTGCGTTGTAGATCACGGATTCTCCTCCCAGGATATTGTTGAGCTTCCCCCCGATGCCGGTGGTCTCATCCTGCTGGTAACGCGTTCCCCCCTGCATCGTGAGCGCTTTGCCCAGCGGAGCATCCTTGATTCCGCTGGCCCCCGTGTAGCTGTCCAGCACGCTTACGCTGCCGCCGTTGGCGTCCGTATAAGCGGCCTCCGCCGCAGTCAGATAGGCCGCAACCGTGGTGCTCATTTGCGGGTACTCCTCCACGTCAGGCTGTAGCGGGGCGATCGCCAAAACGGCATCGGCCATTTGGGCGACCTTATAGGTGGCCGTACTGCCGTTTTTGGCCCGGATGGCATTTGCGATGGCCTGGACGCTTGCCTCCTCATAGAGCTTCTTTGCCATCAGTAGCTCACCTCCGTCCCATCCGGCAGGGCCGCTATCACGTCAGCGACTATCTCCGCCTTGTCCGCTGCCGTCCAGTAGTCCGTCCCCTTCACCGGGGCGTGGCCAGCGGGACCCCTGGGGCCGGTGTCGCCGGTGTCGCCTTTGGGGCCCTGCGGGCCGGTGCCGCCGGTGTCGCCTTTGGGACCTTGCGGACCGGTATCGCCGGTGTCGCCTTTGGGGCCTTGCGGGCCGGTATTACCGTCTTTTCCGTCAAACTCTCCGCTGGCCTTGGCCTGTGCCAGCGCCGCCTCCGTGGCCGCCTGCAGCGTGTCCGCCGACAACGCCCCCACCTCTGCCGCCGTGTATTTCCAGCCCACACATTGCCTCCAGCTTGCCACAGATCCGGACACTCATTGCCGTGTACTCGCCCACTTCCCGATCCCATAAGAATCCTTTTGCCTCCTTCAGCAGTACAGTAACCTCATCAATCTCCTCATGAAACTGTACAAACCGAAGATATGACACATTACTCTGCCAATGCTCCTGTGCCTTTTGGGTCAGTGCCTCTGCCTTCTGCCAGTCCTCCTCCCGCGCCGCTGCAACCGCTTGGGACAGGTCTTCCCGCATGGGTTCCGTCAGCTGATGCACATGGACCATGTTCCAGGACAGAAGGAGCACCATACCAGCTAAGATCGCCACAGAAATCCAAAGCTGCCTCAAGTTTTCTCCTCCTTCTTGACAAAATATACATTGTCGGCTTCGTCCACGGTCATCAGAAACACCTGGCGGATGTCCTGAACGCCCCGGCTTCCCATCTGCTCCTTCACCCACCGCATAGACAGATTCCTGGTTTTTAAGTTGTGGGAGAGTACCCGGCCATCGCTGACCACAATCACCGGCAGTCCGGCTTCCTTCACCTTCAGCCCCATGTCTCTGACCGTGACCGGCTGATGCTCAGCGTAAGGCAACACAGAAATGCGGCCCGTGGTCTCCAGCACGGCATACTTCACCGTGGAGAGGTCCGTAACCCCTGCCATGCGAAGCTCTTCCATCAATTCATCCACAGTGAAGCGGTTCTTCACCATTTCCCGGGTTAAAATCTTCCCGTCCTGGATCACGATGCTGGGTCTGCTGCATAAGAGTGCCCGAAACCGGATGCTCTTCACCGTCAGCACAGACAGGATCGCGGACAAGCACAACAAAGTTAAAATCGGAATAATCCCCATAATCAAGGGAATTCCAAAGTCCTGCATAGGAACCGCCGCCAGGTCCGCAATAATCAGGGAAAGCACCAGTTCGGAGGGCTCCAACTCCCCGATCTGCCGTTTCCCCATGAGGCGGATTCCAAGGATAATCAGCAGATATAAAATAATTGTCCGGACCACAGCAGTAATCATGCCTTCTCCCCCTTTGATCGTCCCATTCTTTGCCATAGCATGCCCTATCATTTACAAAATATGTAACCAAAAGATACAGAGATCAGGCAAACCGGACTTGTAATTCCTACTGACGCGCAGTACAATAAAACATCATCATTTTACGCAAGAGAAAGGATGGTCCCTGTGAAACACGAGCTTGTCCTCGTCTTGGACTTTGGCGGGCAATACAACCAGCTCATTGCACGCCGGGTTCGGGAATGCGGCGTCTACTGCGAGATCAAGCCCTATCGGATTTCCATGGATGAGATCCGGGCTTTCGGGCCGGACGGGATCATCTTCACCGGTGGGCCGGCGGCGGTGTTTGACGAGGGCGCCCCGACGGTCGATCCGGCGGTTTTTGCGCTCGGCGTTCCCGTGCTGGGCATCTGCTATGGGATGCAGCTCATGATGCAGCTCCTCGGCGGAAGCTGCCGCCGCGCGGAGGCCAGGGAGTATGGCAAAACCGAACTGACACACATCGACGGCAGCCCGCTGTTTGAGGGCGTGGACAGGACCGCGGTCTACTGGATGAGCCACGGCGTGGAGGTTGAACGTCTTGCGGAGGGCTTCCGTATCTCGGCTGCCTCGGAAAACTGCCGCCACGCCGCGGTGGAGGACGTACAGCGGAGACTGTACGGCGTGCAGTTCCACCCGGAGGTACTGCATACGGCCTTCGGCAAAAAGATCATCGAGAATTTCCTTTACGGCGTCTGCGGCCTGCACGTCTGCTGGACGATGGCATCTTATATGGATACGGCCATTGCGGAATGCCGTCAAAAGATCGGCAGCGGCCGCGTGCTTCTGGCGCTTTCCGGCGGCGTGGACAGCGCCGTGGCGGCGGCGCTGCTGCAAAAAGCGGTGGGCGGGCAGCTTACCTGCATTTTCGTGGACCATGGCCTGCTGCGCAAGGATGAGGGCGATCAGGTTGAGCGCGTCATGGCGCGGCAGTTTCATGTGGATGTGCGCCGGGTCAATGCCGGAGCGCGCTTCCTTTCTCGTCTGGCCGGCGTTACCGAACCGGAGCGCAAGCGGAAGATCATCGGCGAGGAATTCATCCGGGTGTTCGAGGAGGAGGCAAAAAAGATCGGTACCGTCGATTTTCTGGCGCAGGGCACCATCTATCCGGACGTGGTAGAATCCGGTATGGGGGGCGAGTCGGCGGTCATCAAGAGCCATCACAATGTCGGCGGCCTGCCGGACTATGTAGATTTTAAAGAGATTCTCGAACCGTTGCGTATGCTTTTTAAGGATGAAGTCCGTCAGCTGGGGAGAGAACTGGGACTCCCAGAATATTTAGTCAGTCGTCAGCCCTTCCCCGGGCCAGGTCTTGCCATCCGCATCATCGGAGATGTCACCAAGGAAAAAGCAGATATCCTTCGCCTGGCCGATTTCATCTTCCGAGACGAGCTTTCTAAATCCCGGGAAGCCCAAAATCTTAGTCAGTTTTTCGCCGTTCTCACCAATACCCGCTCTGTGGGCGTCATGGGCGATGGCCGTACTTATGACCATACCTTGGCCCTTCGCGCCGTCACGACCGATGATTTTATGACCGCTGACTGGGCCCGTATCCCCTACGATATTTTGGACTGCATCAGCACGCGCATTGTAAATGAAGTTCCTGGGGTCAATCGGATTGTATACGATATTACATCCAAGCCCCCGGCAACCATCGAGTGGGAATGATTTCAGAGGCCCGGAAAAGCCTGATATAACTGGGCTTTTGAAGGGTTAATGCCCTCCGTGGCAACGATTTGGCAACACTTTTTCATTATTCATAAAAAGAGAGCTAACTGATTTTGATTAGTCAGTTAGCTCTCTTTTTCTTTTTATTATTACTCTGTGCAACAAACGGCCTCTCCCGTGGCCTACAAGTGAACAGGTCAAAAGAGGTCCTGGGGCGGTATCTTCACATAGGTCTGGGAGTTGTCAAACTCCGGGTAATGGTAGCGCCACTTATCATAGTCCTCTTTGGAGATTTCGCCCGCCTCCAACATGGCGGCGGCCTGTTGCCAGGAGCAAAGCATCTCATGCAGCCGAGCAGCGTCCTTGCTCTTCCGCACATCGACCTTCAGGCAGACTTCTCCATCCATCTCACTGATCTTGAGCCCGTAGTTATCCTCCAGGGTAAACAGGGTGTGCATCAGCCCCACATAGGAGTCTATGTCTGGGACAGAGAGCGCATGGGGAGAGACATCCAGTACCTGAGCCAGGGCAGCAGTCAGGTCCGCCTTAGGGGTTCTTGATCCTGTTTCGTACTGAGCAAGGCGCACATCGGCGGACTTTTCCGGAAAGCCCAGCGCCATGCCGAGATATTTCTGAGTCATCCCCCGCAGGAGACGAAAAAAGTGAATCCGTTCGCCAATCGCCATATCATCAACTCCAATCGTTGGTTGTCTTTAGGAAAAGCGTAGCAGAAATGCTTAGTAAAGTCAAGAGAATCCTAAACAATTTTATTTAATTTATTTTGCGTGCTCCAATTGACACAAGCTATTATGCTTAGTATAATGACAATATACTAAGCATAATAGCTTAGAATCAATAAATGGAAAAGAACTGCCGCAATCCCCCGGTTATACATCCGGGAAAAAAGTGGCGGACGAAAGTGAGGAGGCATTTATGGAACACAATATCCAGCCGCAGCAGCCATCAACGAAGAAAGGAAGGTATTTTCAATGCAGGCACAAAACTTTATGCGCGTGGAGGAAGTGGCCCAGGAGCTGGGCATCTCCAAGTCCCACGCCTACAAGGTGATCCACAAGCTCAACGCCGAACTCCGTGAGAAGGGCTATCTGACCATCGCTGGGCGGGTCAATCGTAACTTTTTCATGGAGAAGTTTTGCTACGGCAAGACGGGAAAGGAGGGCTAATCATGGCAGTCTATAAGGAAGAAAAGACAAACACCTGGCGGGCGGTCTACCGCTATACTGACTGGAACGGCGAGCGCAAGCAGACCCAGAAGCGGGGCTTCAAGACCAAACGGGAGGCGCAGGCCTGGGAGCGCGAACAGCTCAACAAGACCAGCGCCGATCTGGATATGACCTTTAAGAGCTTCGTGGACCTCTACACGGCGGATATGAAAACCCGGCTTAAGGAAAACACCTGGGCCACCAAGGACCATATCATCCGTACTAAGCTGCTGCCCTACTTCGGCAGGCTGAAGATGTGCAACATCACCGCCCAGCAGATCATCACCTGGCAAAACGAGATGTTGAACCACAAGGACGAGAACGGAAAGCCCTACTCTCCGGTGTACCTGAAAACGGTCCACAACCAGCTCAGCGCCATCTTCAACCACGCGGTACGGTATTACAAGGTTCATCAGGGGACGGTACTTTACCTTGCACTTGAAGATGACGAAAGCCGTTTGCAGCGCAGGATGTTCCGTATGTTCGGTGTGGAGGGGACAAGCTCTCTCCACTTTGCTACCAGTGCCAAGATGATTGGCAGCGGTCTGGATGAACAACTTGAAAAGTTTGTCCGGGAACACAGCGACACCAAATTGATTATCGTGGATACCCTCCAAAAAGTCCGGGAGATGGTGAGCGATAACTACAGTTATTCCAGCGACTATGAGGTGATTGGAAAACTGAAACAATTTGCAGACCGGCATGGAGTTTGCATCCTGATTGTCCACCACACCAGAAAGCAGCCTGCGGGAGACAGCTTTGAGATGATTTCCGGTACAACCGGCTTGCTGGGCTGTGCGGACGGTGCGCTTCTGATGCAGAAGGAGAAGCGAACG
>OLOW01003170.1_pt1 | contig 10616 bp, 13 predicted proteins | sample 1672801 | NCBI WGS metagenome assembly OLOW01 (sample SAMEA3136725, study PRJEB25190) | human gut metagenome | biome: human gut; feature: human-associated habitat; material: faeces | place: Austria | collected 2013
GTGATGTTTTGCTCCATAATAACCTCCTTGCGCGCAGAGGCGCTGCGTCCAGGTGAATGGTGTGTGGCACGGCGGCGGGACCGGGCTTACCGACGGTCGTCGGGCCGGCGGCCCTGCTTTTTCCGGGGGGCGCTGCCCTGGCGAGGGTCCCGGGGAGGGGACGGGCGGCGCTGGGGGGGGGCGTTTCGGGCGGGATCAGCCTGCCGGGCCCGGCGTTCCCATTCGGCCTGCCGGCGGCGTTCCCGGTCGGCCTGTTCCTGCCGGCGCCGTTCCTCCCGCTGCCGGGCCTGCCGTTCCTCCTGCCTGCGGCGGGCCAGTTCTTCCTGGCGTCTGGCTTCCCGTTCCTGGCGCTGCCGGCGCTCTCGCTCCTCCCGCTGGCGACGGGCTTCCTCTTCCTGTCGGCGGCGGACCTCGGCCTGGCGCTGGCGCTCCTCCCGTTCGGCTTGCCGGCGCTGGCGTTCCTCGGCCTGCCGGGCTTCCCGCTCTGCCCGGAGCTGGCGGTTTCGCTCCTCCCGCTCCAGTCGCTCCTGGATGATCTCCATGTGCAGCAGGCCCAAAAAGCCGCAGCGGAAGCCAAAGCCCAGAGCAATGGAGCTCTCCGGCTCATAGGTCATGGAGGCATCGTTCAACTTCAGCTTTTCCAGAGCTTCCCTCAGATCCTGGTACTTGGAGCCATCGGCAGGGTACACGCCGGAAAACACCATGGGCTGCACCGCCCGGTAGCCGGGCAGTGCCTCCCCGGCAGGTCGGGCGGCCTCTGTGACCGTGTCGCCCACCCGGGTGTCGGAGACGGTCTTAATGGAAGCCGTAAGGTAGCCTACCTCCCCGGCTCCCAGCTCCTGGGTGGGGCGCAAGCCCAGGGGATGCATCGCCCCCACCTCCACCACCTTGTACACCGCCCCAGTGGCCATCATCTTCACATCCATGCCGGGCCGGATGGTCCCCTCCTTCACCCGGAGGTAGACGATGACGCCCCGATAGGCGTCGTACTGGCTGTCAAAAATCAGTGCCTGGAGGGGTGCGGACCGGTCGCCGGTGGGGGCAGGGATGTCGGAAACAATCCGCTCCAGAACGGCGTGGATGTTGATCCCGTTTTTTGCGGAAATCTCCGGCGCATCCTCCGCCGGGACGCCAATGATGTCCTCAATCTCCGCTTTCACCTCGGCAGGCCGGGCAGCAGGCAGATCAATTTTATTGATCACCGGCAGAACCTCCAGGCCGGCGTCAATGGCCAGGTAGGTGTTGGCCAGGGTCTGGGCCTCCACGCCCTGGGAGGCGTCCACCACCAGCACCGCACCCTCGCAGGCAGCCAGGGAACGGGAGACCTCATAGTTGAAGTCCACATGGCCTGGGGTGTCAATCAGATTCAGGTCATAAGTCTCCCCATTGTCAGCTGTATACTGCAAACGCACCGCCCGGGCCTTGATGGTAATGCCCCGCTCCCGCTCTAAGTCCATAGAGTCCAGAATCTGGTCCTCCATCTCCCGGCGGTCAATGGCGTTACACTCCTCCAGCAGCCGGTCTGCCAGAGTGGACTTGCCGTGGTCGATGTGGGCCACAATGGAAAAATTACGGATTTTGGATAGGTCTGTCAATGTCTCTCACCTCAATAGGTCTGAAAGGCCGCCGCAGGGCACAAGGAGTCCCGCGGCGGCCCGGAAGGTCGTGTGGTTATGCCAGTGCAGCAGTGATGATGGCCATTTTGTAGACCTCATCGGCGTTGCATCCCCGGCTCAGGTCGTTGATGGGGGCATTCAGGCCCTGGAGAATGGGGCCGTAGGCTTCGTAGCCGCCCAGGCGCTGGGCGATCTTGTAGCCGATGTTGCCGGCTTCGATGCACGGGAAGATGAACGTGTTGGCATAGCCTGCTACCTTGCTGCCGGGGAACTTCAGCTGGCCGACGACCGGGGAGACGGCCGCGTCAAACTGCATTTCGCCGTCGATGGCCAGCTCGGGTGCAAGCTTCTGCGCCTCGATGGTGGCGTCGTGGCTGAGCTGGACCGTGCCGCCCTTGCCGGAGCCCTTCGTGGAGAAGGACAGCAGTGCGACCTTCGGGTCGATGCCGAAGAACTCTGCCGTGCGGGCAGACTCGACCGCGACCTCAGCCAGCTTCTGCGCTGCCGTGAAGGTCACCTCGCCGGTCGCCTTGTCGACGGTATCCTGATAGTCGATGTTGATGGCGCAGTCGCCCATGCAGTACTTCTCGTCGTTGCCGTCCTTGTCCTTGCGGAAGAGGATGAAGGAGGAGGAGACGAGGTGCGCGCCCTTCTTCGTCTTGACCAGCTGCAGAGCCGGACGGACGGTATCGGCGGTGGAGTAGGTCGCGCCGCCGAGCAGCGCGTCGGCCTTGCCCATCTTGACGAGCATGGTGCCGAAATAGTTGCCCTTGGCCAGCGCGGCGCGGCAGTCTTCCTCAGACATCTTGCCCTTGCGCAGCTCGACCATCTTTGCGACCATCTCATCCATACCGGCGTAGGTGGCCGGGTCGATGATCTCGGCCTTGGCGATGTCGAAGCCGCCCTTGGCTGCGGCAGCCTTGACCTCGTCGACATTGCCGATGAGGATGACGTCCATCAGATCGTCCTTGATCAGGCGGTCGGCCGCTTCGAGGATGCGGGCGTCGGGGCCTTCGGTGAAGACGATGGTGCGGCGGGTCGCCTTGAGGGCGCTGATCAGTTTTGTAAACATGGTGTGTTACCTCCATTTTGCGGAAAACCCGCAATTATCTAGTCTCCATTATACAACGCAGCTCTGCGCAAGACAACACCCCCGGCGGAAAAAACGAAAGTTTTTTGCCGGAGGCGCGCAGAGAAGGACGCTTTACGGAAGAATTTCATCAAAGGTCTCGTCGAACAGCTCCTGCGCATAGACGCGGAGCCGGGTGCAGTAGCTGTCGTAAGCATCAAGCAGTTTTTCGCCCTCCGGCGTCAAAGTCGCACCTCCTCCGTGTTTTCCGCCGGTTGTGGAATCGAGCAGCTTGAAGCCCAGCGACAGCTGGGCGTTTTTGAGGATGGTCCAGGCTTTCGAATAGGCCATGCCGATCGACATGGCCGCCGCGCGCAGCGAGTGCAGCTCGCGGACTCTGCGCAGCAGCACGGCTACGCCGGGGCCGAAGCATTTGTCCTCGCCGAAGATCCGAATCGTCAGGACAGGCCGAAAGTTATTTTCCATGTCTGAATTTTACCATGTTCGGTTCGGGATTGTCAACATTCTTCCGATATTCTTGACGAAGAACCGCGCGGGTGTTATCTTTAAGAAAGGAAACAGAAGGGAGGTATGCGCCGTGAACTTGTCGGAAGCGCTGCAGATAAGACCCGGTGTGACGGCCATCATCGGCGGCGGCGGAAAGACCACGCTCATGGAGCGGCTCGCGCATGAGCTTTCTGGGAAGGCCCGCGTCATCGTCTGCACCACGACGCATATCTACCCCGAAAAGACCATGCCCTGCCTCGTCTCGCCGACGCAGGCGGAGATCGCCGCGGCGCTGGAGAAAAGCCCCTGCATCTGCGTGGGTGCGTGGTCGGAAAACGGGAAATTCGGCCCGCCGGAGCTGCCGGTCGGGACGCTGGTCCGGCTGGCGGACTACGTGATCGTCGAAGCCGACGGGGCCAAGCGACTGCCGTTGAAGGCGCATGCGGCCCACGAGCCTGTCATCCCGCCGGAGGCGAACCAGACCATTCTGGTCGTCGGCGCGTCCGGCTTCGGACGGCCGATGTGTGAGACAGTCCACCGCGCGCCGCTTGCCGCGCAGGCCCTCGGCGTGCCGGAGGATACGGTCGTGACGCCGGCGCTCTGGGCGCAGTTTTTGGAGCATGAGCACCTGCATACCCGTGTGCTCGTCAATCAGGCTGATCTGCCGCAGGGCAGGGAGCTTGCCCGACGGCTGGCGGCGGGACTTTGCTGCCCGGTCTGCGCGGCGGCATTACAGAAGGAGTGGATCGAATGCTTGTCCTGATCCGGGGTGCGGGCGATCTTGCCACGGGCATCGCCCTGCGGCTGTTCCGGTCGCACCTGCGCGTGGCCATGACCGACCTGCCGCAGCCGACGGCTATCCGCCGCACGGTCTGCTTTTCGCAGGCGATCTTATATGGAAGCTATCAGGTCGAGGACGTGACGGCAGAGCGGGCGGAGACGGAAGATGACGTCCGCCGCATCCTTGCCGCCGGACAGATCCCCGTGCTCGCCGACCCCAGGGCCGTCTGCCGCGCGTGGCTGCGGCCGGACGTGGTGGTCGACGCGATTTTGGCGAAAAAGAACCTCGGCACCGCGATCACCGACGCGCCGCTCGTCATCGGCGTCGGCCCCGGCTTCTGCGCGGGGAAGGACTGCCACGCGGTCATCGAGACCATGCGCGGCCATACCCTCGGCCGCGTCATCCGCTCGGGCGAGCCCATCCCGAACACGAATATCCCCGGCCTCATCGGCGGCTTCACCGGCGAGCGGGTGCTGCGCGCGCCGGACGACGGGATCTTCCATCAGCTCGCCGATATCGGCGCACGCGTGCAGGCGGGCGATGTGGTCGGCGAGGTGAACGGCAAGCCGATGGCCTGCACGATCGCGGGCGTCATCCGCGGGATGCTGGCCGACGGGACGCCGGTCTATAAGGGCATGAAATCCGGCGATGTCGACCCGCGCGGCGAGCTTTCCTACTGCTATACCGCCTCGGACAAGGCCATCGCCATCGGCGGCGGCGTGCTGCAGGCGATCCTCGAATATACGGGCGTTCTTTCGAATGTCACGGGTCAAAATGCATGGGAGGTATAATATAGAATGAAAGATGAGATCAAGCTGACAAAGCTTGCCAAGTGCGCCGGCTGCGGCGCGAAGGTCGGCGCGGGGATCCTTGCGCAGCTGCTGGGCGATATCCGCGTGCACAGCGACCCCAATCTGCTCGTCGGCTTCGACAAGAGCGACGACGCGTCCGTTTACAAGGTCTCGGACGAGCTTGCACTCGTGCAGACCGTCGATTTCTTCCCGCCCATCGCCGATGATCCCTACGTCTTCGGCCAGATCGCCGCGACGAACGCCCTTTCCGACGTCTACGCCATGGGCGGCGAACCGAAGCTCTGCCTCAATATCATGGCCGTGCCGGAGTCCATGCCGAAGCAGACCGTCCATGAGATCCTTCGCGGCGGCTACGACAAGGTCTATGAGGCCGGGGCGCTCATCACCGGCGGCCACTCGATCTATGACGACGAGCCGAAATACGGCCTGGCCGTGACCGGCTTCATCCATCCCGACAGGATCCTCACGAACTCCGGCGCGAAGCCCGGCGACGTGCTGTTCCTCACCAAGCCCCTCGGCATCGGCATCCTCACCACGGCGCAGAAGGCGGAGCTTCTGTCCGAGGACGGCAAACAGCTTGCCCAGCGGCTCATGACGACGCTCAACAAATCCGCGCGCGACGCCATGGTGCCCTTCCGCGTCCACGCCTGCACGGACGTGACGGGCTTCTCCTTCCTCGGCCACGCGTCCGAGATGGCGGCCGGCAGCGACGTGCAGCTAAGAATCGACACGGCGGCCATCGACCTCATCCCCGAGGCGCTGGACTTTGCCCGCATGGGCATCCTGCCTGCCGGCATGTACCGCAACCGCACGTTTGCCGAGCCCATGGTCGACGCCGGCAGCGTGGAGCTGGCCGTGCAGGATATGCTCTACGACCCGCAGACCGCGGGTGGGCTGCTCATTGCCTGTGACCCGGCCGACGCGGACGCGCTGTTCGCCGCGCTCAAGGATGCGGTCCCCAGCGCGCAGCGCGTGGGCACGGTGCAGCCCTACGCGGGCGGCGCAAGAATTTATCTGAAGTGAGGGGCAGCTTATGAATCGCTATGTTCTGATCCCGGAGGATACCCTCCGCATCCTCCCGCCCGAAGACGGCGCGGGCGCAGCCATCGAGATCTTCTGCTCGCGCACGGTCATTTATTTTGAGATTGCACAGCTCCGCGAGGTCTGCCTGCTGCACCATGTGCGCGCAGACCGGGAGCTGGTCGACGCGCTCTGCTTCACCGCGGCCGACCGGCTGCTGGAGCAGCCGCAGAAGGTGCTCATCCCGACGAACCGCCCGGATTACGCGGCCTTCCTCGCAGATCTCCGGCATTATGCGCCGCCAACGCTCGATTTTTCCAAAGAGGCGGACGATATCGCGCCGAGCTGCGACCACAACGGGCATCATTTCGAATAAAAGCTGCAAAAGCTGCGCATCCTGAAAGAAAACAGGAGGTGCAGCATGAGAAAACGGAAAAAAGACCGCGCGGACGCGGTGCAGAGAATCATGGACACGCCGCCCAGCTTCACAGACCCCCAAGGCAGCTGGACCGGTCTGCCCGCCGACGAACACGAGACCCCCGTCCAGGACGCCGACGACCTCTAAGCCTCCGGAGCCCCCGGCTCCCCTTCCAGGGGCCGATTCCCCCTATCAGGGGGAAATGTCCCGAAGGGACAAAAGGGGTAGGGATGCTGGCTCGGCGCAGCCGAGACTGAGAGGTTGTCGCAAATTTGCATAGAAAAACCCAAACCGCAAATTCAGTTTGCGGTTTGGAAAGGAAGAAACGAGCACAGAGGATAAGAGACGTCGCTTGCGGCGGCTCGTTCCGTCGTGGTCGTTTCTGACGCGCCTCCGGCGGCCCTATCTTTTCTCTCGCAAGAGAAAAGATAGGGGAGAAAAGAGTGCGTGGAGACGCGTTTGGTGCGTGCTGCCTCTGAATTCAGGCGGGGACCAATGTTTCAGGCGTCGTTCCACACGATAGTCACCCTACGAGTTTCTGCTACGCGCCGCCTGATACGGGGGTGTCGGATTTGCAGCTAGTTTCCGTAGAATATCTGCCATCAATAGAAGGTGCAGTCTGAGTTTGTCAGGCTGCACCTTTTTGCGGGGAAGGCTTTTAAGATGCGAACCGCCTTCCCCTGATGAGGAAGGCGGTGATTTCGGTTTTATTATTACGCCAGGGTGGCGGCCATGACGGCTTTGATGGTGTGCATGCGGTTTTCGGCTTCGTCGAAGACGATGGACTGGGGGCTTTCGAAGACTTCGTCGGTGACCTCCATGGCGGTCAGGCCGTATTTTTCGCTGATCTGCTTGCCGATGGTGGTGCCGAGGTCGTGGAAGGCGGGCAGGCAGTGCATGAAGCGACACTGCGGGCCGGCCTGGGCCATGAGCTTGGTGTTTACCTGATAGGGCAGCAGATCGTGAATGCGCGTCTGCCAGACCGCGTCCGGCTCGCCCATGGAGACCCAGACGTCGGTGTAGATCACATCCGCGCCCGCGGTTGCCTTCTTGGGGTCCGTTTCAAAGGCCAGCGTTGCGCCGGTTTCCGCGGCCACGGCTTCGCAGCGGGCGATCAAAGCGGGATCGGGGAAGAAGCCCGCCGGCCCGCAGGCGGTGAAGTGCAGCCCCAGTTTTGCACAGCCGACCATCAGGGAATTCGCCATATTATAGCGGCAGTCGCCCATGAAAACGAGCTTTTTGCCCCTGAGCGCTCCGAGATGCTCGCGGATGGTTAGCATATCCGCCAGAATCTGCGTCGGGTGGAATTCATTTGTCAGGCCGTTCCAGACGGGAACGCCGGCATATTTGGCCAGTTCCTCCACGATGTTCTGGCCGAAGCCGCGATACTCGATACCGTCATACAGGCGGCCCAGAACACGGGCGGTGTCTGCGATGGATTCTTTTTTGCCGATCTGCGAGCCTGTGGGATCCAGATAGGTGACATGCATCCCGAGATCATAGGCGGCGACCTCGAAGGAGCAGCGAGTGCGGGTGGAGGTCTTTTCGAAAATCAGCGCGATGGATTTGCCCTTCAGCGTGTCGTGGGGGATGTTGGCCTTCTTCTGCGCCTTCAGCTCGGCGGCGAGATCGATCAGACCTGTGATCTCCTCCGGCGTGAAGTCCAGAAGTGTCAAAAAGTTTCTGCCCTTGAGATTCATGTTATCCTCCTTATTCAGCCGCGCAGTGCTTTAGCACTGCCGCAGCGGTTTTCAACTGCTCCATGGGAATGTTCAGTGCGGGCAGCAGACGCACTTTCTGCTTGGCCGTGGTGACAAGGACACCCTGCGCCAGCGCCTTTTCCGCAAATGCACGGGAGGGAAGCGCCGTTTCCAGCCCAATCATCAGTCCCATGCCGGTGACGCTTTGTATGCCCTCGGCTCCGGTCAGCTCATGGAAGAGATAGGCGGAACGCTCCCGAACGCCGGCGAGCAGGCTGTCGTCGATGCGGCTGAGGATATTCACCGCGCCCGCTCAGCAGACGCTGTTTCCGCCGAAGGTCGAACCGTGATCCCCGGGAGAGAAGACGTCCGCGACGCGTTCGGAAAAGAGCGTCGCTCCGAGGGGAAGGCCCCCGCCCAGTCCCTTTGCAGTGGTCACAAGGTCCGGCTTCAGGCCGTACTCCATATAACCGTACAGACTGCCGCTGCGGCCGTTGCCGATCTGCACCTCGTCCGCGATCAGCAGCAGATCGTATTGCGCTGCCAAATCTGCAAGGCAGGCGGCATACTCCTGCCCGATGGGCGTGACACCGCCTTCCCCCTGCACGGCCTCAAACAGAATGGCAGCACAGTGGTTTTCACGGATCAGCCGTTCCAGACCGTCCGCGTCTCCGAGCTCCGTGTACAGGAAGCCGCCGGGAAGCGGCTGAAAATCCTGATGAAAGCTCTCCTGTCCGGTGGCGGCGAGCATGGCGATGGTACGGCCGTGAAAGCTCTTTTTCAGTGTGATGATGTTGTAATAATCGCTGCCCTTGTGCGTGCAGCCCCACTTACGCGCGGCTTTGACGGCGCATTCGTTGGCCTCTGCGCCGGAATTGGAAAAAAAGACCTTCGACATGCCGGTACGCTGGCAGAGCATCTGCGCAAGGGCTGCGGCAGGTGCGGAATAATAGAGATTGGAGGTGTGCTGAAATTTGGCTAGCTGCTGCGTGACCGCGTTCTGCCACGCTTCGTCGCACAGACCGAAGATATTGACGGCAATGCCGCTGCCCAGATCGATATATTCCCGGCCGTCCGCGCCATAGACAGTAGAACCCTTGCCCCCGGTGATCTCCAGCGGGAAACGGCGATAGGTGTGCGCAATGTACTGCCGGTCGATTTGCTCGGTAAACATAGAGAAGCCTCCGTTATGTAGCCTTCCGCGCGCAGGCGGAAGAAAAAGCTGTTTCCATTATAGCCGATTGCACAGGACGGGTCAAGTCCCAATGGAATAGACGAGGAAATTGTAATAGAAGGGGACATCCATCTGGCGGATGTGGCGCAGACGCAGGGCCAGCTCCGCGCAGCAGCTTCGGAATTCATCTCCGGTTTCCGTTTTTCCATAGGATTCCAGTGCAGAAAAGACGCTTTCGATTTCGTCCAGCTCTTCATGGCTCAGCATTGCGCTGAGAAAATTGGAATGCCGCTCCCACTCGCTTTTGGCGCGATTCGCGTGCTCCGCCGCTGCCGGAAAGTTACCTCCGTCAAAGGCTGAAAGCGCCTGTTCCAGACTCTCAAGCGTCTTTGCCGTGCAGCCGGAGATCAGAAAGGTACTGAAAATGCATGCGGCAAGGAGAACGGCGAGAATTCCGGCGCCGAAATAAAGGTACTTCATTTGATATCCTCCCTGCGCACCAGATAGACTTTGCCCGCCGCATCCACCGTCATGAGAAGCGCCTGCTTTATGGTACAGTTCCTTTTTTGCAGCTCTGTCTCCACCCAGTTCCTGTCCTTTTTCGCGACGGGCAGGTTCTTCTCCAGCAGCTTGCCGCCGGAGACCAGTGTGACAGGCAGCTCGGTTTCCGTCGCCCGGATACCGGCGTCCTTTGCGTTGGCAGGGCGGTCTTTGGCATACAGCAGCGTGGAAAGCTGGCCGTTTGTCTCCAGAATGGCGTATTTGACCTCTGTGAGATCAAAGATGTCCTTTTCGCGCAGATGCATGGTCAGCTCGTCCAGATTAATGCGGGTTTTCCGAAGGTTTTCTTCCAGAATTTTCCCTTTTTCCATCAGAATCACGGGCTTTCCGCAGAAAAAGTTGCGAACGCGGATGCAGCGCATCGACAAAACCGCGAGGATCAGCTCAATGCCGAGAATGACAAGGATCGGCACAAGTCCGGAAAAAAGAGGGATGGCGGTATCCTGCATCGGAATGGCGGCCAGATTTGCGATCAGCATGGTCACGACGAATTCCGACGGCTCCATCTCTCCGATCTGCCGCTTTCCCATCAGACGCACCGTAAGCACCAGAACAATATATAATAATAACGTACGCATAAACGAGATCAGAATAACGCATCGCCTCCCATGGCGATAGTTTGAGCCGTTGGATGTAAAATATGTATTTGACAGGAATCAGCCAAAATGATAAAATTGCAGTAAAATTGTATAAACCGAAGGAAGGAGGGAAGCCGTACTTTGGCGACCTCTCCGAAATCTCTGCTGCTTTATGAAAATGCTTGCTTTTTCCCGCTTTTTTGTGTACACTGAAAAATTGTAAAAGAAAACGGCCGGCGTCCGAAAGGAGAAAAAAGATGAAAGTGTCCGATTATTTTGGCGTGAATGTGTTCAGCAACGCGGTGATGCAGGAGCGGCTGCCCTCCGAGGTGGAGCTCTCCGAACAGATCGGCGTCAGCCGCCAGGCGCTGGGCAAGTGG
>OLOW01003174.1_pt1 | contig 10608 bp, 8 predicted proteins | sample 1672801 | NCBI WGS metagenome assembly OLOW01 (sample SAMEA3136725, study PRJEB25190) | human gut metagenome | biome: human gut; feature: human-associated habitat; material: faeces | place: Austria | collected 2013
CCTTTTGGTGTACTTTATAAACCTTTGGCAAAAACAAGGGGACGCACTGCGTCCCCTCATCTTCACAATCTCTCACGCTCGCCCGCCGTAAGGCGGATTTCACATGGCGCAGCCATATTTCACTGCGCTTTGGCGCAATTTCACCCGTTCGCAAGAACGGATTTCACTGCGGGCGTAAGCCCGCTTATATCGTTCCCGTTACAACCACGGTGGTTACGCCGGGGGTCACGCTGACAACGCCTGTTGTTGTGTCCTGCGTGAACGTGGCGGCGGGCACGGTAAGCGTTGTGGCTGCGCCGGTATCGGGCAGGGTCAGCACGCCGGCCGTGTAAGTATAGTCGCTCGAGGGCACGGCAGTGCCGTTTATGCTGACGGAAAGGTTGCCGGGTGCGGGATTGAACGCATCCCTGAGCACAACGTCCGTAGCGGCGGTGTTGCCGTAATTATACAGGGTGAAGGTGTATGTTATGGTGCTGCCGTCGGTAAGCGTGGAGGGCGACATGTCCTTCACTATGCTCACGTCAGCATAATCGGCCGCGTTTATGGTGTGCGACGCGGTGGAAGCATCGGCAATGCCTGTGGCGGTGGCGGTAACGGTGTTGGTTATGCCCGCTTCGGCGGCTATGGGCGCGGCGGTGTTTGCCGTGGCCTTATAAAGTATGGTGGCGGTGGCTCCCGCGGCAAGCGTGGGTATTGTGAACGTTACGCCTGTGGCAGAGACGGTGGGCGTTATGCTGCCGGAAAGCACGCCGTTTATATAAAGCTGAGCGGGGCCGGTATACGTAAGCGGATACACGGCAGCGGTGCCGCCGGCGGGCGTATATGCGCCAAGATTGTCGCTGAGCACAACGTTTGTAAGGGCGTTTGCGCCGGAGTTGGTGGCGGTGAGTATATAGGTCAGCTCGCCGTTGCGGCGGTAGTTTGTGTCCAGCGTGGTCTTTGCTACGCTGAGCGCTTCCTGCAGCAGGGCTGTGGCTATGTTTGAAGCCGCCTGTCCCGTTGTGCCCGCGTACTGATAGGTCAGCGTGGCCTGATTGGTTATTCGGGTTGCCATATTTATGTTCCTCTTTTCATGGTTGCTTTTTATGGGGAGCAAATCCTCCCTTGTTCACAATATGCCGCTGTCCCGTTTTTTGATAGAATATTCTGAACAGCGGGCTTAAAACGCATCACCTATCGATTTTTTAGATAAAAAGTACATTCGGATTCACAAGAACTATGCAACGCCCCTTGCATTTTTCATCGATTTTTGCAATAATAATTTTGAACACACATCGCGTGTATAATTAGCGCGCCATAAAGCGCAAAAGGAGAGAATAGATATGGCAGGCGAAGATATAAAGCTGACTAAATTGGCAAAATGCGCGGGCTGCGGCGCAAAGGTCGGCGCGGGAGTGCTGGCGAAGCTGCTGGACGGCATAAAGGTGCATCACGACCCGAACCTTCTTGTGGGCTTCGATAAGAGCGACGATGCATCCGTTTATAAAATAAGCGACGAGCTTGCGATAGTGCAGACGGTGGACTTCTTCCCGCCGATAGCGGACGATCCGTACCTTTTCGGCCAGATAGCCGCCACCAACGCCCTTTCGGACATTTACGCCATGGGCGGAGAGCCTAAGCTTTGCCTGAACATAATGGCCATACCCGAAAAGATGCCCATGGACGCGGTGCATGCGCTGCTAAAGGGCGGATACGACAAGGTGTATGAAGCGGGCGCGCTGATAACCGGCGGCCACAGCATACATGACGACGAGCCTAAATACGGCCTTGCGGTTACGGGCTTTGTGCATCCGGACAAGATGCTTACCAATTCAGACGCCAAGCCGGGCGACGTGCTGCTGCTGACAAAGCCGATAGGCATAGGCGTGCTTTCCACCGCGAACAAGGCGGACATGCTTTCAAAGGCCGGACAGGACCTTATATATTCCCTTATGACAACGCTGAACAAGGCCGCGCGCGACGCGATGGTTAAGTACGACGTGCACGCCTGCACGGACGTTACCGGCTTCGGCCTTATTGGACACACATACGAGATGGCATCGGGAAGCGACACGGAAATTACGCTGAACGTGAACGATATAGATCTTATCCCCGAGGCGCTTGAGCTTGCGCGCATGGGCATACTGCCCGCGGGCATGTACCGCAACCGCACCTATGCCGAGCATGCCGTTGACGCAGGCGGCACGGAACTTGCCAAGCAGGATATGCTCTACGATCCGCAGACCGCAGGCGGCCTGCTGATAGCCGTTGCCGAAAAGGATGCGGACGCGCTGATGAACGACCTTCGCGGCGCGGTGCCCAGCGCCCAGCGCATAGGCACGGTAGGAGAATATACAGGTGGAGCGAGGATAAAGTTGAGGTAAAAACTTTTTTGCCAAGGGGCCAGGGGAGATTTCGATTTCTCCCCTTAGGCCCCCTGGCGACCCCCGTAACCCCATTGAAACGATCGCTCCGCGAGGGGTACGGCACTGTGCGCCGTGCTTGTACTGTAACTTCAAGCCGTCCCCGTTTACGGGGAAGGTGTCGCGGCGCAAGCCGTGACGGAAGGGGTGCAGTTAGAAACTGCCAAGCTTTTTACTATTCCCCCTCAGTCTGTTCGCTACCGCTTACAGACAGCTCCCCCGCAAGCGGTGGCGCCTTTTGGTACTTGTACGCTGTGACCGAGTGGGTTTACCCCGCGCAGTGCCCCACGGCCTCCAAGGCCCTATCCACATCTTCTTCCGTATTGGCGAAGCCGAGCGAGAAGCGCACGGTGCCCTGCGGGAAGGTGGAAAGCGTTTTGTGCGCATTGGGGGCGCAGTGCAGGCCGCAGCGGGTGAGTATGCCGAACTCGGTTTCAAGGCGGAAGGCGACCTCCGCATTGTCCTGACCGATGAAGTCGAGCGATATCACGCCGACGCGCCTATCAAGCTGCTGCGTGCCGCAAAGCCTTACGTTGGCTATGCCGTCAAGGCCGTCTATAAACCGCTTTGTCAGCGCCAGTTCATGCGCGCGCAGGGCTTCTATGCCGCGGCCTTCAACGAAGCCGAGCGAGTATTCAAGCCCGTATATGCCCGCCATGTTGGGCGTGCCGGATTCAAACCTATCAGGCAGGTAATCGGGAAGCGTTTCCTTATCCGATGCGCTGCCCGTGCCGCCCGCGATTAGCGGATCGAGCGCATGCGCCATTCGGTCGCTCAAAAGCAGCAGCCCTATGCCCGCAGGGCCGAGCAGGCCCTTGTGCCCGGGCACTGCAAGCGCGCTGAGATTGAATGCATCAAAGTCAACAGGGTAATGCCCGGCGGTCTGCGCCGCATCGAGCGCAAAGGGTATGTTGTGCTTTTTGCACACCTCTCCCACGGCCTTGGCGTCCTGCACCGTGCCGCACACGTTTGACCCATGCGCCATTATAACAAGGCGCGTATTGGGGCGGATGAGCGGCTCAAGCGTATTTGGTATTATGCGGCCCTCGCCGTCGCAGGGTATCCTGCTGAATTCAACGCCATCAGGCTGCATAAGCGGGCGCATAACGGCGTTGTGCTCCATGCTGGATACTATGCAATGCTCGCCCGCGCGCAGCAGGCCCTTTATTATGAAATTAAGCCCCGCCGTTGCGCCGGGGGTGATAATGACGTGCGTAGCCTTTTCATTGAAGTTGAAAAACCGCTTTGCGCGTTCCCGAAGGCTGAGCGCAACAAGCCCCGCATCCGCAGCCGATGCATAAACGGAGCGGTTGATGGTTGCGCCGATATTGTCCATATAGTCCTTCATGCGCGCGCTCATGCCGGCGGGCTTTGGGAAGGAGGTTGCGGCATTATCAAGATAAACGGTATCCATTTTAGGCGTCTCCTTAATTCTGTGCTTAAAGCATAGCATACGACGGCGCAAATGTCACATTGATAAATGCGGTGGTCATCGCCAAAATGCCCGTATGGGCAGTTATCATCGCCAAAATAGATTTATTATATCGCTGTAAGGAGAAACATAATGCTTGAAATAAGCCTGAGGCAGCTTGAAACGTTTGTGGTAACGGCGGAGTGCGCCAGCTTTACAAGGGCGGCAGATAAGCTGCACCTGACCCAGTCCACCGTCAGCACGCATATACAAAGCCTGGAGCAGGAGCTGGACAGCCAGCTTATACTGCGCGGCGCGCGCAGAAAGCTGGAGCTTACCGAAACGGGCAGGCGTGTATATGCCGCCGCCAAGGAGATACTTAACCGGTGCGAGGCGCTTGAAAGCATGCGCGAAAGCAGCGACGCGGCAACGCTGAGCATAGCCACGTCCACCGTGCCGGCGCAGCAGCTTTTGCCAAAGCTTATGTCCGGCTTCCTTAAAAGGAACAATGCCGCCCGCTTTGCGCTAAGGCGCGGGGACAGCGACGCCGTGCGCACTATGCTTGAAAAGGGCGAGGTGCGCATAGGCCTTATGGGCGCGCAGCCCGATTCGCGGCGCTTTATAAGCTATCCCGTGGCGCAGGACATGCTGGTTATGATAAGCGAAAATTCCCCCCGCTTCCGCACGCTCAAGCAGCAGGGCGCAACGGGCATACAGCTTATAAACGAGCCTATGATCGCGCGGGAGGAAAGCAGCGGCACGCAGCAATCGGTGGAGGCATACTTTACATCCTGCGGGGTGGATACGTCCGCACTGAGGATAGTCGCCCGCATGGATAATCCGGAGGCCATAAAGGCCGGCGTTGCGCAGGGCATGGGCGTGAGCGTTATATCCTATCTTGCGGCGCAGGAGGAGGTTGTTTCCGGCAAGGTGCTTTCATTCGATTTGGACAGGAAGAAGGCCTTCCGCACCATATACATAGCCTGGCGTAAGGACACTGCGCTTACGGCCATAGAGCAGAAGTTCGTGAACTATGTGCGCATGGAAGCGCCGAAGATAGCGCAGTAGGGAGCAGGCTAACTCCCTCCGTCTTTTGCTTCGCAAAATCCACCTCCCTCTGTGAGGGAGGCTAATCTGTGAGCTTGTAAAGCGCTCCGAAAGGCTCCCCGAGCGGGGAGCTGTCGCCGCAAGGCGACTGAGGGGTTGAGACAAGCAAAGAGCTGCGAGCTAATTTATAACCCCTCCGGCTTTTGCTTCGCAAAACCCACCTCCCCTTTCAGGGCAGGCTGGTGGTTTGAGTTAGCACCATTCCCAAAAGGCTCCCCTTCACGGGGAGCTGGCAAGCCGAAGGTTTGACTGAGGGGTTGACGAAAACAAGAGCAGCCCCGATGCAACCCTTTCGTCTGCTCATTGCATTCGCATCCACTTTCCCCGTAAACGGGGAAAGCTTTTGGTTAGTGGTAGCACCCAAAAGGCTCCCCGGCCGGGGAGCTGGCACGGCGTTAGCTGTGACTGAGGGGTTGAGACAAGCAAAAAGCTGCGAGCTAATTTATAACCCCTCCGGCTTTTGCTTCGCAAAACCCACCTCCCCTTTCAGGGCAGGCTGGTGGTAACACCAACCAAAAGCTGTTCCCATGAAATGGGGAAAGTGTCGCGGCGCAGCCGTGACGAAAGGGGAGCGGCTCAAAGCTGCCAAGTGGCACGAGTTATGTCCCCCTTACCTTGCCTTATCCCCTATTATGCGGTCTATCTGCTCCTCTATGTGCAGCAGGGAGCCGCGATCTATGAGATAATCAAATACTATCACCTGATTTTGGGCAGCCGTGTATTCATCAAGCAGGCTGCCCGTTTGATTGGCGTCGAAAAGCGGGCTGTCCGGCGCGGCTATAACGGCGCGGAAGCGGCGCATGAAGCGGCGCATGGCCTTTGGATCGGTATCGAAGCACACGGGCGGGGCCTTGCGGTGGGAGGTGAATATCTCCACCTGCTCGGCAATAAGGTTGGCAAATTTGTTGCTTTGGCACAGTATGCCTATGGTGCAATCGTGCGGCAGGGCGCAAAGGCTCACAACCGTTTTGCGGCTTAACGATACGTCCGCCGCCATCAGCTTTTCGCGGTTGCGCGTAAGGCTTTTTGCAACGGTATCGTAATGGGTAACGGTAGTGAGCACCAAATCATAATCATTCATAAGCTCGTCCGCGTCGTCGTCCATAATTATGGTGTCCACAAAGAAGGAGGATACCACTATGCCCGGAATATAGCTTAGCTGCCGCTTGAATACGGAAAGCGATTCCGGATTGCAGTCTATTACCGCTATGCGGGCGTAGCTTTCGGGCGGCGCTTTTTTGGCAAGGGCAATATGTAGCAGCGTGCCAATTTCCTTGTGGCTCAGCCCTATCGCCGCCATGCGGTCGTATGTTTGCTCCATCAGCTCCGCGGCCTTCCTTCGCGCATCAAGGTCTATTGTTTCGCGCTCGTTATAAACATAGCTGCCGCTGCCGTGTATCACCTCTATTATATTGTTGTCGCTCAGCTCCTTATAAGCCTTTTTCACCGTGCCGCGCGCTATGCACAGCTTTTCCGCCAAATCCCGCTCCGTGGGCAGCTTGTCCCCGGGCTTTAATTCCCCGCTTTTTATCATGCGCGTAAGCTGCTCCACAAGCTGTTTATATATTGGCGTTTTCTGCGAAAAGTCTATCGTTATCATGTTCCCTCCCAAAGTGGTACACTATCCGCCGCGCGGCGCAGTACCAATCCATGCTGCGGAGTGCTGTGCAAACCGTATTGGTACATTATTCGCCGCATAAATTGCTATATCTGTGCCTATATCCTATAATTATAATATACCAATTTGTACGCAGCATTTCAACCGGAACATAGATATTTGAAAGGGGTGTTTTTATTATGATAAGCCTGAACGGGCGCGACCTTACCATAGAGCAGGTGATAAGGGTCACGCGGGGTTACGAGGAAGTAAAAATAGCGGAGGAGGCCAAGGCGCCTATGGATAAGGCCCGCGCCTACGTTGAAGAAAAGGTGGCGAGCGGCGCGGCGATATACGGCCTTACTACGGGCTTTGGCAAATTTCAGGATAAGTATATCTCCATCCACGATACGGCAACGCTGCAAAGGAACCTTATAGTGTCCCACGCATGCGGCATGGGCGAACCGTTTGCCGAGGATATTACGCGCGGCATAATGCTTTTAAGATGCAATGCGCTCTGCCGCGGCAATTCCGGCATACGCAGGAGCACGGTTGAAACGCTTATAGCAATGCTAAACGCGCGCGTGCATCCCATAATACCGCAAAAGGGCAGCCTTGGCGCGAGCGGAGACCTTGCGCCCCTTGCGCACATGGTGCTGGTTATGATAGGCGAGGGCGAGGCCGTGTATAACGGCGAGCGCATGAGCGGCGCGGAAGCAATGGCGCGGGCGGGCATACCCACGGTGGAGCTTGCCGCAAAGGAAGGGCTTGCGCTGATAAACGGCACGCAGGTTATGACAAGCACGGGACTGCATACGCTTTACGGCGCGATGCAGCTTGCAAAAACCGCCGATATTGCCGCCGCAATGACCGCGGAGGCGCAGCTTGGCATAACCAAGGCGTTCGACGCGAAGGTGCATGAGCTGCGCGGCCACGGGGGGCAGATGGACTGCGCCGCGAACATAAGAAAGCTGATAGACGGCAGCGGCCTTTGCGCCGCCGTGCAGCAGGGCAAGGTTCAGGACGCATACTCAATCCGCTGCGTGCCGCAGATACACGGCGCAAGCCGCGACGCGATAGAATACGTCCGCGCGGCAGTTTCCCGGGAAATAAACGCCGTTACGGATAACCCGATAATTTTCCCCGATGATGACGACGCCATATCCGGCGGCAACTTCCACGGCCAGCCCATGGCGCTCGCGTTCGATTTTCTTGGCATTGCGCTGAGCGAATACGCAAACGTATCGGAAAGAAGGCTTGAGCGCATGGTCAACCCGCAGCTTTCAAACGGCCTGCCCGCATTCCTTACCAAGAACGGCGGCCTCAATTCCGGCTTTATGATAGCGCAGTATTCCGCCGCAAGCATGGTTAGCGAAAACAAGGTTTATGCGCATCCCGCAAGCGTGGACTCTATCCCCTCAAGCGCCAATCAGGAGGACCATGTAAGCATGGGCACCACCGCCGCGCGCAAGGCGGGCATGATACTGGACAATGCCGAAAAGGTGATAGCCATTGAGCTGTTTGCGGCGTTTCAGGCGCTGCATATGCGGGGCGAAGCAAAGCTTGCGCCCGCAACAAAGGCCGTTTGGGACGAAATGCGCAGGGTTGTGGAGCCGATAGAGGACGACGTTGTGATGTATCCGCGGCTTAACGCGGTTGAAAAGCTGGTGCGTGGGGGCGACATTGTGCGCGCCGCCCAAAGCGTATGCGGCGAACTTAACTGATAATAAACAGGAGGAAGTAAAATGGACAACACAGCAATAAAGAACGCAATGACCATAAGGCTGGACAATGTTCTGCCGGAATACCCGAAATTTGTTGAAGGCATACGCCGCGCGCCGGATAGGGGCTTCCGCCTTACAAAGGCGCAGGCCGAAACCGCGCTGAGGAACGCGCTGAGATACGTTCCGGAGGAGCTGCACGCGGAGCTTGCGCCCGAATTTATGGAGGAGCTCGTTACCCGCGGGCGCATTTACGCATACCGCTTCCGCCCGGAGGGACGCATTTACGGCAAGAGCATAGACGAATACAAGGGCAACTGCATAGAGGGCAGGGCGTTCCAGGTGATGATGGACAATAACCTTGATTTTGAAATAGCCCTTTATCCCTATGAGCTTGTAACATACGGCGAAACGGGCAGCGTTTGCCAGAATTGGCTCCAGTATAGGCTCATAAAGAAATATCTTGAGCAGCTTACCGAAAACCAAACGCTTGTTGTTGAATCCGGCCATCCGCTGGGGCTGTTCCCCTCCCGTCCGGAGGCGCCGCGCGTAATAATAACAAACGCGCTTATGGTGGGCATGTTCGATAATGCGCACGATTGGGAGATTGCCGAGGAAATGGGCGTTGCCAATTACGGGCAGATGACCGCCGGCGGCTGGATGTACATTGGGCCGCAGGGCATAGTTCACGGCACGTTCAATACAATACTCGGCGCGGGGCGCAAATTTTTGGGCATTGCGGAAACGGACGATCTGCACGGGCATATGTTCGTATCCAGCGGCCTTGGCGGCATGAGCGGCGCGCAGCCCAAGGCGGCGAACATAGCAAACGCCGTGGGCGTATTTGCGGAGGTTGATTACAGCCGCATAAAGACAAGGCTTGACCAGGGCTGGGTGGATAAGGTAAGCGGAAACCTTGACGAGGTGTTCGCATGGGCCAAGGCCGCGCTTGAAGCGCAGCAGGGGCTTTCCGTGGCGTATCACGGCAACATAGTGGATTTGCTTGAATACGCCGTAAAGAACGACATACACATTGACCTTTTGAGCGACCAAACCTCCTGCCACAACGCATACGAGGGCGGCTACTGTCCCGTTGCGCTTACGTTTGAGCAGCGCACGGAAATGCTGCATACGGACAGGGACAGGTTTATAAAGTTGGTTGATGAATCGCTGCACCGCCATTTCCATGCGATACAGGCGCTCTGCGCGCGCGGAACGTATTTCTTCGATTACGGCAACAGCTTTATGAAGGCCGTGTACGACAGCGGCGTTAAGGAAATATCCAAAAACGGAACAGACGAAAAGGACGGCTTCATATTCCCCTCCTACGTTGAGGATATAATGGGGCCGGAGCTTTTCGATTACGGCTACGGGCCCTTCCGCTGGGTATGCCTTTCCGGCAGGGAGAGCGACCTTGACAAAACCGACGCCGCCGCAATGAGCTGCATTGACCCCAACCGCCGTTTCCAGGATAGGGACAACTATATTTGGATACGCGACGCGAAGAAGAACAGGCTTGTTGTGGGCACGCAGGCAAGGATACTCTATCAGGATGAGCTTGGTAGGATGCGCATTGCGCTTAAATTCAACGAAATGGTGAGAAACGGCGAAATAGGCCCCGTAATGCTCGGGCGCGACCATCACGACGTTTCCGGCACCGATTCCCCCTTCCGCGAAACCAGCAATATTAAGGACGGTTCAAACGTTATGGCGGATATGGCGGTGCAGTGCTTTGCGGGCAACGCCGCGCGCGGCATGAGCCTTTGCGCGCTGCATAACGGCGGCGGCGTTGGCATAGGCAAGGCCATAAACGGCGGCTTCGGGCTGGTGCTGGACGGCAGCGAAAGGGTGGATGGCATAATACGCTCCGCCATGAGCTGGGACGTTATGGGCGGCGTTGCAAGGCGGAGCTGGGCGCGCAATGCCCACGGCATGGAAACGGCAATGGATTACAATGCCCGCCGCGCGAACGAAGGCCATATAACAATACCCTATATTGTTAGCGACGGCATAATCGAAAAGGCCGTTGCCGATAAAATGAACAAATAAACCCGAAAGGACAGCTAAAACAATGGAAAGAATAGTTGAATGCGTACCCAATATAAGCGAAGGCAGAAGGAAGGACGTTATAGAGGCCGTGGTGAACGAGGTCCGCTCCACGCCAAACGTAATGCTGCTTGATTATTCAAGCGACGAAAGCCACAACCGCTCCGTTATAACCTTCATGGGCGAGCCGACGGCCGTTGTTGACGCGGCGGTGAAGCTTGCCAAAAAGGCGGCGGAGCTTATTGACCTTACAAAGCACACGGGCGAGCATCCCCGCATGGGCGCGGTGGACGTTATTCCGCTTATCCCCATTCGCGGCATAAG
>OLOW01003175.1_pt1 | contig 10606 bp, 11 predicted proteins | sample 1672801 | NCBI WGS metagenome assembly OLOW01 (sample SAMEA3136725, study PRJEB25190) | human gut metagenome | biome: human gut; feature: human-associated habitat; material: faeces | place: Austria | collected 2013
GTCCGACCGCTGTGCCGTTGTTCCGTTGTTGTTTGCGTTTGTTCAGAACTCAACATCGCCTTATCATATATTCCTAACCGCGAGATTTCTCTCATACCATAATTGACAAACAGATATTTATCAGTCTCTTTCACCCAATAAACGGACAAGAATTGAAATCTCTTATTCGGATCAGCTTCGTTAACCGAAACGTCGATGTCCTTCCCCGAACAATCAAACTTATATGCCAGTTGACGCTTTTTGGGAGATACCATTTTATATATTACATTCTCCAATGCTGGTTTAAAGTATAACTGGCCGGCATAATGATACATGAAATCCCGAGAAGTCAGAATCAAACCATACTTCTTATTATCCTCCAAAAGCCCGCGCCACTTACCAGCCGTCTTCCCGGTCCGGCTATCTATCAAATAAAGTTGGACAGGATTTTGTTTATCAGCGAAATACATATCATTGCTATACAGGAGATGATTTTCATCAAACAGCCCCGCCGCCCCCATATTCTGCTTAGGTGCAGGGACACTTCGCACAAACTTTCCGTCAAAAGTGTAGCAGGTCATTGAGGTCCAGTTCTGCACATACAACAGCTTGTTCTTCCAGTCACCAAAAGCAAATAATCCTTGCAAATATTCCTCAGGCCCCTGCCCTTTTCTTCCTATCCTATTCAGAAATTTTCCTTCTTTATTGAAATGGAAGATACCGCTTGTTATAATGTCCTCACCTGTATATTGCATGATGTAAAACTCATTGTTTATCAAGCAATCATCAGTCGTTTCAAGTGGAATGTACTTAATATCGGCTGCCAGTTCACTCAACATCATTTCTTTTGGAGACTTGCCGATAGTACGTGCCAGATTAATGACGATTGGCTTCTGAGCTGAAATATCAAGATAACAACTCAAACATAGAAAAAGAATCAGGTATGCTCTCATAGTGTTCAAAATTTTGTTTGCAAAAAATATTATTATTTTAATGATTTAACTGTACATTTATAGTGGTTTTACAATCCTTTATTTCACGATTGCCGATGCAGACCTTTCGGCTTTGGTATCCAGACATCTGAATATGGATCGTGTCATTCTTTCCAATCGTCACTACATAACGGCCATCTGCATCACTGATCGTTCCTATGCCTTTTTCCGGGCAAAGTACAGATGCAGCAATCACATGATTGCCTTCTTCATCAGTAACTATTCCCGTCACCGTTACCTCCCGCTCCGCCTCAGATATAACATCCCGTGGTTCGGCAAATGCCCAGGCATAAAGAGCCAGCAAAGGCAAAAGACACACCAACCAACACTTGTGAACCGTTAATGAAGAAGGCTTTTTCAACATGGAGAGCCGCATCAGTCTGGTGGAATATGCAAAAGGATTCACCAGACTTTTCATGCTGCCATACAGCCAATAACGGGTAAGTGTATCCTTATAAACATCCATCCCTGACACATGGCTTGCAGCCCTATCTGCCAAAAACTCATGATTCTCTATCATATCGCGCTTATAAAACCACGCAAAAGGATTGAACCACTGAATGATACAGAAAATATCTCCCAAGAACAAGTCTATATAATGATGTTGCCGAACATGAGTCTTCTCATGGGTAAGAATCACCTGTTTATCAACTTCATTCATCCCTTGAGGAAGCACAATATAATGGAGAAAAGAAAAGGAAGATGATACAGCCACAGATTCTACTAATGTAAAACCTGAGACGGTAGTTTTGATACCTTTACTTATATGTGCCAGCAACCGGAAAATACTCCAGCCACGTGATAGCATAAGGAACATAATCCCCGAAAAATAGCCAAGAGTGATTATTCTTCCGATATCGGTAACTTCATTTACCTTCATTTTTATAATTATGGCATTCCCTATTTGGAAAGTCTCCTCCGACAAAACTGCCGAATCGATTGCCACAGTCCGGTAATAGATAGGAATGAAAGGTAATACCAGCGTCAACACAATCCCCCCAATCAAGGAAAAGCGATTGAACAGGAAAAAGGTATTCCCACGCATTGTCCAATGATACAAACTATACAAAAGAGTAGTTAGCACGGACAATTTCAGAAGTAACATCCACATCGTTTTACTCCTTTCCTTTTTCTTCTTCCAACTTTTGCTTGGCTTCTGCAAGAAGTACGTCCAGTTCATCCACCGTCAAATTACTTTCTTTAGCAAAAAAGGAAGTCAACGATGCAAAAGAATTATCAAAGTAACGACTGATAAATCCGAATAGTTGCTTGCGCGAATATTCTTCTTTCTTGATGAGCGAATAATATATGTAGCCGCGTCCCGAACCCGGCTTATGCCCCACGATTCCTTTATTCTCAAGAATACGAATGATTGTAGATACCGTGGTACGGGAAGGCCTTCCCGTTTCTTCCATACATGAAAGGATGTCCTGCACAGTAGCTTCTCCTAATTTCCATAGATAGTGCAGAATCTGTTCTTCAGCCTTTGTCAGTTCCATTATTTACAAGATTTTAAATTGAATCAAATGTATGACTATTTTTTTAGTCGTTATTATTTAATGGCAAAAAACAGATATATATTAACTATAATTCAACCAAACAAACATCTTTTAATTCATCAGCCAAAATGCCGGAACTTTGTAGTGAGGAAGTAAATCACTTCTATCACCTCATTCGAGCCTGCTTACACGTTCCGAAAAAATTACCAGAGAAAGACTTCAATTATTATTACCATAAAAATACAAATCTCGAGACTTAGAATAAGCGTTATATAAAAAAACGAACATTCCACTACATAAACGTTCTTATCGTTATTAATAAATTCAATGATCGTTTATTATAAACGTCCCCTCCGTTTATTATAAACTTTAAAATAAAAATTCACAGAAAAACATCCGAAATAATACAACAAAAAAGGCTGCGAACCTTATAAAATTCGCAGCCTTTAGCCAGTATTGATCGCCCTTCCCCTCATCAAAAAAGGAGGAGACAATCTATATTTGTTGTAAAATTACACCACTTTCTACTTTTATTCCATACTTTTTCATTCTTCTGTTATTGATTTCACGTTCTCTGTCTACAAATATACAACATAAAAAAGCATTTGTCAAGTCCCTCCGACGAAATTATAGTTAACTGATAACTTCAAATAATATCCTGCCGAACAAAAAAAGAAGAATGTTTTGAATAAAATAAAAAGGGAGTTATCTTTGCCTGCAACTTGAAAAATAATCAGATAAATGTAGAACAGCAAGTCATGAAAACAAACTTAAATATCCTTCCCATTCTCTGCTTCCTCCTCCTTTGGTCCTGCAAAAGCGGGAATGCTTCAAGCCAGACTAAAAACGAAGTGTCACAGGACACTATCAAGACTTTCACGCTGCCCGCTATCCCTCAAATAATGGTAGCACCGGAACAACGTGCCGAGTTCTTAGTAAAGCACTACTGGGATAATGTGAACTTCGCCGACACCAACTACATTCATCATCCGGAAATAACCGAACAGGCGTGGGTGGATTACTGCGACATTCTGAATCATGTCCCCCTCAAAACCGCACAGGAAGCTATACGCAAAACGATCGACCGCACAAACGTAGACAAGAAAGTATTCGCCTACATCACCGATTTAGCGGATAAATACTTATATGACCCCAACTCTCCGATGCGTAACGAGGAATTTTATATTCCCGTATTGGAAGCAATGGCAGCCTCTCCCGTATTGGAAGAGATAGAAAAAGTACGCCCCAAGGCACGGTTGGAATTAGCTCAAAAGAACCGCATAGGCACCAAAGCTATAAACTTCACCTATACCCTTGCTTCCGGCGCTCAAGGCTCCCTCTATCAGCTTAATGCCGATTATCTTCTGCTATTTATCAATAATCCCGGTTGCCACGCTTGTACGGAGACAATCGAAGGTTTAAAGCAAGCCCCTATCATCAGCCAACTCATAAAGGAGAAGAAGCTGATCGTCCTTTCTATCTACCCCGATGAAGAGTTGGATGACTGGCGCAAACATCTGAATGAATTTCCCAAAGAATGGATTAACGGATATGATAAGAAATTCACAATCAAAGAGAAACAACTGTATGACCTGAAAGCGATCCCTACTTTATACCTATTAAATAAAGAGAAAACCGTATTGTTGAAAGATGCTACCACACAAGCGATTGAAGAATACCTGATGATACATCAATAATCTTCTTCTTTCTTGCATAAAACAAATAAACTATCTATCTTTGTCGCGCATCGGTTTGCAACTCTCACATACGAGGGAAGCGATTAAAAGGGAATCAGGTGTAAATCCTGGACAGTCCCGCTGCTGTAAGTTTCGTGCAACGTTGCAGACAATTACTCTATGCCACTGGAATATTCTTCCGGGAAGGCGCCTGCAACAGAAACAAGTCAGAAGACCTGCCATGCATACTTTATCATTGCTTTCGAGGAAAAAGCGTTGAGTCTAATGAGCCGGACAAACCGTCCATCATTTCATTCATCAAACCTAATTCAGAGAAAGTAAAGAAGGTAATAAACTCTGCCAAGTTTATTTGATGATGTCCGGCCGAAGTGATTTCGTCCGGACATTTACATTACAAAAAGTCATATTTAAATTGGTTATTACATAGATTTTGCCTAAATTCGGCACATTAAACTGCAATAATCGGTTTATCCGTTAACCTATTGTCAAATTATTAAAGATACAGAGTCTATGGAATTACCATTTGCCGAAGCATGGAAAATCAAAATGGTGGAACCTATCCGCAAAAGTACCCGCCAGGAACGCGAACAATGGCTGAAAGAAGCCCACTACAACGTATTCCAACTCAAATCGGAACAAGTTTATATCGACCTCATCACCGACTCAGGCACCGGCGCCATGAGCGACCGCCAATGGGCAGGCATGATGCTGGGTGACGAAAGCTATGCCGGAGCCACCTCATTCTTCAAACTGAAAGAAGTCATCACCCGCCTCACCGGATTTGAATACATTATCCCCACCCACCAGGGACGCGCTGCCGAAAATGTACTCTTCTCCTACTTGGTGCACGAGGGCGACATTGTGCCGGGAAACTCCCATTTCGACACCACCAAAGGACATATCGAGGGACGCCGGGCATTGGCTCTGGACTGCACCATAGACGAAGCCAAACAGACACAGCTGGAAATTCCCTTCAAAGGCAATGTAGACCCTAAAAAACTGGAAAAAGCATTACAGGAACATAGCGAACGGATACCGTTCGTCATCGTCACCATAACCAACAACACTGCAGGCGGCCAGCCGGTTTCCATGCAGAACCTGCGCGAAGGCAGAACGCCTCAAGCGCGGCATGAAGGGCGGTAACAAGTACGGCAAGCCCGTTCTCTTTGACTCGGCACGCTTTGCGGAAAATGCCTACTTCATCAAAATGAGAGAAGAAGGTTACCGCAACAAGAGTATAAAGGAAATTACCCGCGAGATGTTTGACCTTGCCGACGGTATGACGATGAGTGCCAAAAAAGACGGTATTGTCAACATGGGCGGATTCATAGCCACCCGCCGGAAAGACTGGTATGAAGGCGCCAAAGGCTTCTGCGTGCAGTTCGAAGGCTACCTTACTTACGGAGGCATGAACGGTCGTGACATGAACGCCCTTGCTATCGGCCTGGATGAAAATACTGAATTTGACAATCTGGAAACCCGCATTCACCAGGTGGGCTATCTAGCCATGAAACTGGATGAGTACGGGATACCCTACCAACGTCCCGCAGGCGGCCATGCCATATTTGTGGATGCCCCCAAAGTGCTGACACATGTGCCCAAAGAAGAATTCCCGGCACAAACACTGACCGCTGAGCTCTATCTGGAAGCAGGCATACGCGGCTGCGAAATCGGGTACCAGAATACAAATTCCGGCCGCTCAGGAATATCGCAATTCATAATATCAAACCCGCTGTGCAGATCGTAAAGATGACTTCGGATACCGGCTTTATCAGCCGCTGCTTTGGTTGTCCCGCTTCCGCACATATAATCGCAGATCTCTTTGGGCTTAAAGAACCCGATAAGGTCTTCGATCAGCTTTGGAGAGCAGTTTCCACGGTATCGGTTGTCACCGCCTTCGCCACGCTCCGGATAGGAAACGATGCTCGTAAGCGGTTTACTACCACTGATTTTTTCTTTCACGATGAGCCCTCCCAGTATTAGCATTTGGCTTTGCTTGTATTTCTGCTACCTTGGTTAGAATTTCTTTTAATTCCGGCGAGAAATAAGCATACTCCCGGAGGACACGGGCGGCATCATAATTGCATTGATTCATCAGCACAACATATGCATCGCCGTCTGCAACTGTACAGCCTCCGATTTTCTTGCCCGCATAGTAGCAAGCCGAATCATATTTGCATTTTCTTCTTGTCATGTTGTCTTCCTTTCTTTTATCCGCAGTTTTCGGCGCTTTGATAGTCAATCTCAAAGTCGCTTTCGGCAACGATGCCAAGATATTTTTTGATGACCGATTCGATTCTTTCCTCGGTCATCAATCGGTCCGCCTCTTCCATTGACCACGGATACATGGGCGGGTAAAGAAGGTAGATGTGCCCGTTGAGATCATCGCAAGCAACCAACTCGATTCCTTCGGCCTCGGCAATGACATCTTTCAAAATGGCACCCATACCGAGGCAATAATCCTGATCGTAGTCCAGGTAATCATCCGCCGTCGGCTCAGAAATCCCTTGCTCTAAGAAGCGCTTCTCAATTTTCTCTTTGATTTTCGGCGCATGTTCCAGCAAAGTTTGTATTTTGGAAACGGATCCGAAGCCAAGTCCGGCTAAGCACACGCCATATCCATAGGTGTGCCAGGTTTCGATGCTCACTTCGTCTCACCTCCGGATTCAATTTCTGCTGATTCCGTGCCGGAATGCGTATTTCGAGCCAAATACTCACGTAGCAGCGTGTGCGCAGCCTCTGAAACAGCTTCCCAGTAGCACTCCCAATAGATATCGCTCAGTCCTTTGTCGATCATGTTGGGGATACGCTTATCTGTGAGATACCGCTGATATTCTTCTTCCGATAACTCGCCGACTTCTTCCCATTCTTCAACCTGAGAGGCGAAATCCTCATACCGGGATGCATCCAGATAGGTCCTTCCGACATCTCCGATGACCGAAGGTGTCAGAACCACATTGCGTTCTTCCAGAGAAATGGCATAATGGCTTTCACAATAGAATCCATCTAACCACCCTTCATAGGAGTTCTCCGATGTTTCTGTCTGGTATTCCGGTGTTCCGATCCAATCCGAAAGGCAGCCGGAGTCGATCTCGTTTCCGAGCGCTTCATTGAGCCTTGCTCTGACTTCCAGTGGATCCGAATAAATACTGGACGAATGCCCGGTATTACCGTGAGCAGCCCAATCTTCGCTCAATATGTAGAGCTTGATGGACTTCTTTGACTGACCGGGAACGATAATCATTTCCGGAGCCATAATGACTATGTCGAAGCAAATGTCATCCACTTCCTTCTTTTCGTCATACAGGTCTGAAAACACCTCTTCCACCTTTGCTATATCCGCTGGTAATACCGGAGGTTCAAAGGAGCAGTAGATGTCCGGGGTATCGTTTTCGGTTTCTTTGTCGCTGCCGTCACGGATTTCAAAGATAGATCCGATAGGGCCGGCATATTCGCTTTGATCGCTGCCGATGATCACATCACCGACACGGTATGTGATGCCGTTATACAGGAATTCGGCACCAGGTTTGTTTATAAGCATATGAGCACCTCCTTAAATGTGATAGTCTACGGAAACGAGAACATCTTCGCCGTCAAGATCATCAATATAAGTATCAATCTGTTCGTGCCAGCTATTGCTCTCTTTTCCGATGTTGATGTCATTTTTGCTGAGCCATTCGTCTGCATCGACGATATCAGATACGCCGATGGGATACTTCCACGATTTCGGTATTCCTACGCGAGCAAGGTATTCGTCCAAGGTCTCATCGGCTGCATAGGTGCATTCGCCGCAGTAAAAAATCCCATTCTCCTGAATCTTTCCATAGTACCCGTCGGGGAGCTTTCCGGTTTGGAATGCTTCTTTGAACTTGTTGTATCGCTCCGTATCCTGAACCGTGTACCAATTTTGCATAACATCCCAGCAGATGTCTTTTTTCCTCGCTGCCGAAACCCACATATATCCTTCGGGTGCAGGGTATTTTTTGCTGTAGTTGCCCCAGCTTCGTTCCCCGAAAGAGTATTCCGTGCAGTCCGTTTTCACAAGGAAAGACACCGGCCATCTTCCGCCAATCTGATACCAGTCCCACATGGCATTGGGGTTGCAATAAAAGCCGTACCCCTTTTCTTCCTCGTTGTACTCATATCCGCGATAATCTCCGGCATATTTCTCAAAGGTCTTATATAACTTTTGCCGAGGACAATTCGGCAGGTACTGTATTTTTCGGGATTGCTTCGTGCGTCTGGTATGATGGAGAGGACCGACCTTGTTTTGACTGACCTTCCCGTCTACAATGCTGTACTTGCTGAAATACGGGTAGCTTCCGCATTCAACGATCTTTCCGTTTGGAAGCTTCAGGCAGTCTATGGACTTAGCGTAGTCGGATTTCAGTTCCTCGGTCATGTCAGCAAATTCCATGTACTCCTCTGATGCTTCGGCACTGTACGGTGCCATAACTTCTTCTACCGCAGCTACAAGCTGGCGAGCGAAACTTGTTGTCCTTCCCATGAGGGAGCACAGCGTAATCTCCGCCATAATATTCTTAGCCTGCTCTTTCTTCTGATCCTGTAGCAACTCGATGGATTGTACGACCGCAGCATTTTCGTGCGGATCTTCTTCCACAGTCGGCATGCACACGGTCACCAGTGTTTTGAAATGCATAATGATGCTCCTTTCTGAAAAACAGATGGGCAACCGTGTATGATCACCAGCTGCCCATCGTTTTGTTATATCTTGATGTGTTTATACCCGAATATGTCGCTTGACCACACCGGTCAGCTTCGTGGGCAGTTGATTTAAGTCAGTAATATCGAGGAAGGAATCTCCATAGATCCTCTCAATATTCTGCTTATCGTTGCCGATTGCAGCGGCAACAAAGAGTATGCCTTTGCGTTGATATTCCTGCTTGATCCCGCGCAGATCCTCCTCGGCGGCCGTGCCGTAGTAACCGGTATCGGCAGGTTGCCCATCAGATACCAGTATGAGAAGCTTTACAGTCTCGGATCGCTTGGAAAGCGCCTCCGCCACATAGCGTAGTGCCGCTCCATCACGGTTGCTGCCGCGGGCGCTGATATCCATCAGCCTGTACTTATCATCATTGTCAAAACCGTTGAACTCGGCATAAGAGTAAAGCTCAACCGAATCTTTCCCATCATAGTAATCGGTCGAGTGACCGTATACCATAACAGGGATCTCAAGGCTTTCACAAAAGTCGTATAGGATGATGGCTGCCGCTCGGGCATAAGTGCAGCGGTCGCAGGAGCACATGGAACCGGACTCATCCAAAAGAAGTCCCACAGCAAGCTCGGGAATTTCATTGGGCAGGTTGTTCTTATAAAACACCTTGCCGTCATTCCGGCATAAAGCGTGCGCATCCAGACGCCGCCCCATAATAAGGCCAGTCTGTTTGCCGCCGCGCCGGTTCTCCTTGAGCTGTCGCAGGAGACTTTTCTGGAGCTGTCGGGAAATGCTGATGAGCGGATTGCAGATCGCATCGTATTGTTCCACAAGCTCCGGATCAACGGATGCAATGCGGTTCACGCGGATATTGACACCGCTGTGAATATCTCCGTAGGAAATACTCTGTGCAGCTTCATTCAGTTCCCGTATGCGTTCGCTTTCAAGTTCCTCGCAGGCAGCTTTTTCCGCCATATTGTCCAGGATCCGTTCGATATCCGAGGCAGCACGGTCATATTGTTCGCGCTGATACTCGGAATTTTTCGTGACGGAACCGCCGACAGGGGCGCTGACGCCGTCTGTCTGTTGGTGCGGAATTCTTCCTTTTTCGGCTTCCGAGGTTCGCTGCTTTCCGGAGCCGGAACCTCCGCCGCCGGGCTGAGCATTTTCAGAATCATCTAGTTGATTCGAGGCTTCTCCAGACTCAGATGCGTTTTCATGCGCCAGCTTCCGCAGATCGCTTTCCGTCGGTGCTGATATGGGGGCAGGAAGCAGCGGCTGCGGTTCTACCGGGTCAACACGATTGCCGGATAGAAACAGCAGTCGGATCGCTGCGACAAAAATGCCGAGGATGATGAGCAGCAGGATCGGCCAGAGTCTGCAGATGAATGTCAGCAGAGCCAGCGATCCCAAAATCATCAGCACCTCATAGGCAATTTGCCGCTTTCGGTCTTTGTTGTTCATAGAGATATCCTTTCTGAACGCAAAAAGACGCACACAAGAAACCATACGGTCACTCATGTGCGCCTCTTATACGCCCGATTCAATTGTTGCCTCTCAGTTTTCGTCAAAGAAGGAATTGCCTCCGCCAAACGACTCGTAGCCGGTAAAGCCGCCGCCGTTATTTGCGGGTGCGGCCGCTGCCGATGCCGTCGATGCTGCCGGATGTCCTTGCGCTTCATCGGTGTTCTGATTATCCTTAGACTTACCTCCGCCGGAAGCGTACTCAATATCATCCAGAATGATGACCATTGCACTTTTCTT
>OLOW01003177.1_pt1 | contig 10604 bp, 12 predicted proteins | sample 1672801 | NCBI WGS metagenome assembly OLOW01 (sample SAMEA3136725, study PRJEB25190) | human gut metagenome | biome: human gut; feature: human-associated habitat; material: faeces | place: Austria | collected 2013
CACGGCTCGTAGAGAGAGGTGCGTCCCAAGGCGAGCAGCCGGTATGTGAGCACGATGTCCTCGCCCGCTCCCGGCGTCCATCCTCCGATCTGCCTTACTGCGCGCGTTTCATAGGCGCTGAAGGCCCCTGGGCCACCAAGGTCACGCCATAGCTGCCCTGATAGCGCTTTATGGCGGCAATGCTGATCAGGTAATCGTAAATCTGCATTTTTCCCACCCAGCTATCTGTGCCGGCAGCCAGCAGATTGCCGGCCACGCAGGCCGCCCCGCTGCTTTCCCTTCTGGCCAAAATGGTGGCCAGTGCATTTTCCTCCAGCACCGTATCCGCGTCCACTGTTACAAACGTGTCAGTGTGGATATGCGAAAGACCCTCGTTCAGGGCGTTGGCCTTCCCCGGCACAGGACACGATATCAGTCGGATGGCTCGGTCAGAGCGGGTTAGGGATTTTTCCGCGCGCTCCATTTCCTGACGTGTATGATCGTCAGAGGCATTGTCCACGCAAAGTATTTCGATAGGGGCTGCATAGCGCTGTGCCACCACAGCCTCTATGGTGCGGTAGATGGTCTTTTCCTCATTTCGGGCGCATATGAGCACGCTGACGGGAACCGGCTCTTTCTGTATTGTGGCCGATGGCCGCGCATGCATCACATTGGATAAAAACATGGCGCTCGTCAGATAGCCCGGTAGGAGCGCAATGCCCATGACCACCCAGATGGTGTAGCACCATGGCAATCTTTGCGCCGCTTCCCGGACCCAGTATCCAGCAATGACGGAGGATAGCGGCAGCCATGTCAACGCGCCCGTGGTGCTGATGACAAACGTTCGCCGCTTCATGATAACCCTCCCAAGCATCCTATGGCACAGGCCGCCATCCGTTCTAAAATTTTTTCTTTACGCCTGTACCGGGGAGCAAATCGTGACACGGCGGCATAGGATGTCCGGGGACCAATCCCCGGAAGGAGGTAACACGCATGGGTGTTACAAACTCAAACAAAGTAATCAGTACGGACCGTATCGCCTGCGATGGCTCGCTCCGCGTAACGCTGGCGCTGACGGCCGCCCCCGATATTCTGACCAATCCCACCGATATTGTCCTGGCGCTGGACCGCTCTGGCAGCATGGCCGGCGAGCCGCTGGCAAACGTTAAGCTGGGCGCGAAAACGTTTATTGATATCATTGAAAATGCCACCGGCGGGTCCGGACAGATCGGATCAGGCAGCCGCATCGGCGTGGTGAGCTTCGCCACCAATGCCACGGATGATACGCAGCTCATCACCTCCGTGGATGAGCTCAAGAACGCCGTGGATGCGCTTTCCTCCGGCGGAAGCACCAACCATGCCGACGCGTTCGCTAAGGCTACGCAGCTGTTTGACCCTCTGTCGGGCAACGCCAGGGTGATCGTGATGTTCACCGACGGCAACACCACGACCGGCGCGCCACCCGCCCCGGTCGCTGCTGCGGCCCGCGCACAGGGCATCATCATCTACTGCATCGGGCTGATCGGCTCGGATGGGTTGGATGTGAGCGCGCTGAACGAATGGGCCACCGACCCCGACGCGTCCCACGTGGCGGTGACCCCCGACGCCGCGGACCTGGAAGCCCTTTTTGCAGAGCTGGCGGCCAATATCTCCAAAACCGGGGCCACCGATATCGTGATCAACGAAGTTTTGAACCCCGATTTCACCATTACCAGTCTGGACGATCCAACACGCGGGTCGGCCTCCACGCTGGATTCGCATACCATCCGTTGGACCATTCCGGCCCTGGGTGTGACCGGCAGCGAAAGCGCCGCGCTGGAATTTTTCGTTCGGCACACGAGCGAGGAGCCTGGCGAAAAGCTGGTCAATGAATCCATCGAATACACCGACGCCGAGGGCAACCTGGTGGTTTTCCCCAAGCCGAAGGTAACGGTGGACTGCAGCGTGGTGGTGCAGCCTGATCCGTGCCCCGTGCCCGTGGACCTGGTGGCGGAGGGCTGCAAAGACACGGTGCTGGTGGATATGGGAGATGTGTTTCTGGAATCCCAGGGACGCATTCTTCAGCTGGACGTAACGGTGAAAAATGTGTGCCCAGGCAAACGGGTGGCGCTTGCCGCCATTTTGACCGAGGTGGATGAAAACGGCACCGAGTACCAGCGTGGCATGAAGGTGATGACGCTGCCTGCCCACAGTGGCCCCGCCTGCCGGGATGTGCGGGTCAAGTGCATCAAATTCGTGGTGCCCGAGGACCTCGACGTATCGGGCGGCTCGCCGGTTTCACTGTGTAATCCGCGCAATTTCAAGGCCCGCTTTCTGGCAAACGTCATCGACACCGATTACCGCTGCTGCGAATCCCTTGAGACAGAGTAACTGCAAAACGCCCGCCGCCCCAATGGGCGGCGGGCACAGACCGTTGACAAAACCAAGTCAACGGTCTTTTTTCATAAGAGAAAACGGATAAGTATGTCGAATCTATAATATAGGTGTATAGGAGGTGTTGTATGCTCTAAGTGACTTCCTAATCACAGCTTTTTGTCATGATTAGGGAGACGATCACTTGGAGCATTTTCATGCAAAGGAGGCTGCGCAATGAGTAAAATCAAGATCACACCGCTGTACGAGCGCCTGTCTCGCGACGATGAGTTGCAAGGTGAATCCAACTCCATTAGCAATCATGATGTAATGTATAGAGGATGAATTACACCAAAAAACATTACATCATGACTGGCGGCTCATTTGTGGCGAATGAAAAGACGGCTATGATAAAGGAGGGATGCCCCCTAACCTACCGTAACTGTCAATCACATATTCCCGCGAAAGGAGCCTTGCATGGAACTGACTTATACCCAATGCGGCGACTATCTCATTCCCGATCTTGTGTTATCGGACACAAAAGAGTACCATATCGGGAAATATGGCCGGATGCGCCGTGCCTACTTAAAAGACCACCGGCCCATTCTGTATACCGATCTCATTGTCACCGAAAAGCTGTTCCCCCACTTGGAGAAAATCGACACCGCCTGCCGGGAGCGGCTGGAAATCGTTGAAAAAGCCATGCTGCAGCAAGAGGGTGTCATGGAGGCACTAAAAGCTGCCGACCAAATGGCATGGGTGTGCTCCATGAACTCCATCCGCAGCAGAGCTGAGAACATTGTCCTGACCGAACTAATCTATTGTTAAGGGTCGAACTGTTATCATCCCAATGCAAACAAACCGAGAATCGTTTCAAGTATGTCTCAAAACCGCTCATTGCGCTCCGCAGTTCAGCAAACACTAAATCTTATTTTTGCTGGACAGCGCAGACCACCACCAACGGCAAAGCAACAATGGATACAGAAAGAATTTGAATATTCAAATTTGATGTGTCATTTGATATGCCCGTCGATATTCAGCTGGTGTTCGTTTCATATGCTTTCGAAAAACCTTGACAAAATAACTGCTGTCGGAAAAACCGCATTGACAACTGATTTCCTTAACAGACAAAGTTGATGTTAATAATAATTTTTGAGCCTGTTGCAAACGATAGCGAATCAAATAAGACATCGGCGTATCAGCATAATACTTTTGGAAGCATCGGCCAGCTTCGCTCCGGCTGATGTTGGCCGATGCTGCCAGATCTTCAAGGGAAATCATTTCGGAAAAGTGCTTTTGAATATACTGAACCATTTGTTGCATCCGAATTTGTGTCTTAGAATCCAGCGGTTGAATCTTTGAACGAGAGAATTCAGATTGATTGTTATACAGTATCTTGAAAAATTCAAATAAACTTTGATGCACTTCCAATTCTGGACAATCCGAATGACTTTGTTTTGGCAATAAAATGCTGAAATCCAGCATATCTTGACTTGCTTCGCCACCAAGAACTTGATAAACACGGAATAGGCACGATAACATTTGCTTTTGCCAAGGTACATATTGCGATAACGTTATATACGGTAAACTGGAATCATGGAGTAGCGGGTAAAAATATTTCTGGAAAATTGTGCTTGTCAATGGGGCTAATACATTTTCTGCAAAGACAATGTTCGGGCACAAACATTCCTGAGTTGAATCAGTCAAACTGTATCTATGTAATTGTCCGCTTCCAATCAAAATGCTTTCTCCGGGCAAAAGTGTCAAGCGTTTTTCTCCGACTTGTATCATCACTTCTTGATTGAAAGCAGAAAAAATTTCATATCCAAAATGCCAATGCAGCGGCACCTGCCCATCGGGCCATTGATGCAAGTCATCAACATAAAATTGTATAGGGAATGAAGGATCTGGAAAAGAAAACTCCTCTTTTAGCATATGATCAAGTATTAATTGTTCCATAGAATGCTCCTCTCGCGTATGAGTAAATAATACCACGATTTGAGTAAAAAAACCATATAAGCGCTTGATTTATTGTGATAAAATTCTATTTGAGAACATGGGGGTGCATATATGGCAACAATTCTGCTTGTTTTTATTTATGTTTTTTACATTGGCTTGGGGATTCCGGACTCTCTTCTTGGTGCTGCATGGCCAGCTATTTATGGTGATTTATCTGTTCCTATTTCCTATGCCAGCTTAGTTTCGGTAATCATTTCATGTGGAACAGTTCTTTCGAGTTTATTTAGCGCACATGTTATTGCGAAGTTAGGAACTCCACGTGTAACGGTACTCTCAACAAGCCTCACTGCGATTGCGCTGCTTGGATTTTCTTTTTCACATAATTTTTTATGGCTTTGTATCTGTGCTGTTCCATTAGGGATTGGTGCGGGCTCTATTGATACTGCATTAAACAATTATGTGGTTTTACACTACAATTCTATGCAAGTTAATTTTCTCCATTGTTTTTACGGAGTGGGGGTTACTGTCAGCCCTTATTTAATGTCCCTTGCATTATCAGACAATATGAATTGGCGAGGTGGCTATAAAACAGTCTTTTTGATCCAACTCACTATTGCAGCTCTATCCATAATTAGCCTTCCTATATGGAAAAGGGTAAATCAGGCAAATCCACAAGAGAAACCTATTCAGGTGTTGTCTTTATCACAGATGCTGAAGCGAAAAAAGGTCTGGGCATCCTGTGGCGTATTCATCGGAATCAGTGCTTTGGAATCCACCTGCTTGATTTGGGGAAGTACATTTTTAGCCGAAAGCGTGGGAATACCTGCAGATACTGCTGCCGCCCTGATTACCTTCTATTTTATCGGTATGACTTTAAGTCGGCTTTTATCTGGAGTGCTTACCATAAAATATTCTGATTGGCAAATTATTTTTTCTGGACAAGCGGTTATATTTATTGCTGTTGTTTTGTTGCTGATACAAAACAGCGTAATGGCAGCGACTCTGGGTCTGTTTTTAATTGGACTTGGCAATGGTCCTATTTTCCCCAATATTACGCATCTTACTCCCGAATTATACAGTAAAGAAGCTTCGCAATCTATAATCGGTATCCAAATCGCATTTTCTTATCTCAGTGTTATGCTGACGCCCGTTTTATTTAGTGTAGTAACTACCTTTGCTGGGATCTCTGTCTTTCCAAATTTCCTGCTAGTCATGTTCCTCCTTATGATTGGTTGTACAATTATTCTTAAAATCGGCGATGCCAAAAGTCGCACAAAGAGGCATTTGATATGCCATGCTGCGGAACATGAATAGCATGAACCGAAAAGTGAAAGAATATGGAAAACTTTGTAATGAAGTTGGAAAGGAAAATTGATATGAGTCAAAGAGCAAAGAGATCCCTATGTGTTATTTCCATTTTTGTGGTCATTTTAGCTGCAGCTGCAGTGTGCTTTGAGCCCATTATGAATCAAATCATAAACCGAACGATGGGTAAGGATTTACCACAGTTAGAGGGAGAGCCGGAAGTTGGAACATGGTATGCAATTGATATTGATACTGCCATCAGTTCCGATGGGAGTAAATGGCAGGGGTATTTCCGTAAGGGAAGCGAAAACAAAATCGTCCTATATTTCTATGGCGGTGGTTTTAGCGTAAACGATTATACTGCTGCGAGGTCTATGGATGTTGAAGGAGGATTTTATAATCCTCGCTTGAACACAGGACTGAATGTTATGACTTACGCTATAAGGGAATGGGGGATCGGAAACTCCGCACAAGACAATTTGTTTAAAGAGTGGACGTTTATTGGTGTGCCATATTGTAACGGCGATTTCCATGCGGGAACAAATACAAAAGAATATCGTGCGTTGGATGGAAGCACGGAAACAATTTATTATCAGGGATACAACAATTATCGAGACCTGGTAACAAAGGTATTCGACTATATCGATGACACGCCGGAACAACTGCTCATAACAGGCTCAAGCGCCGGTGGGTTCGGAGCGGCTATTCTGGCGGATGATGCAATTGAATTGTTTCACAATCCGCAAGATGTTACCGTACACGTGGACAGCTCCTTACTCATTAACAAAAACTGGCACGAGGTGATGGTTAACGAATGGAACTCACCCAAACCATTTAGCGATGTTGTTACATCGGATAATATTACGCTTGATTCTCTTGTTGCATTGCATAACAAAAGAGAAAACGTGAAAATCTTGTTTGACTGTTCTGTACGCGATTACAATTTGTCTGCAGCACAGGTGTTTTTTGATGAAGGCTGTCAAAGCGATATTCCTGCGAAAATTGGAAAAGCGGAAGGTGACAGATTTCAGCAATTACTGAAAAAGATGGTAGCTGATATGCAAGAGAAAATACCAGACTGTGGAATTTATATATGGGACGAGGAGACTCAAAAAGACGGACATTTAACCGTTCATACGGCAACAGGCACTAAAATCTATTTTGATGCAAGAGGTGAAGATCCGAGTATTGCGGATTGGCTTGAAAATGCAGTGAATGGAACTGTAGAAAGTTTTGGATTAGAATTGCTGGACTGCGATTATTGAAAAAATAGGAATGCTAAAAATGAATGAGAAAATTTTCAAAAAGAAACGTAAGGGATTAAAGATTTTTTTATCAATATGTGGAGTGCTGATGGCTTTGCTCTTGACACTCTATCTTGTTGCTACAAATAACACCCAAACCGTGATTGGGATGCTGCAAAAATTGTCGTATGGTGATAACCCGATCAATTCATACGAACCGTTTTATGAGCCCATTAGCGGAAAGAAAGACAACGGACAATATCTTATCAGCGAAATTAATTATGATAGCGAATATCCGAATGGCTTTCTCGACATAACTTATCCCGATGAAAACAGAGATGTCGATCGTCCTACGCTCTTTTATTTTCACGGTGGCGGTTTCTTTGCCGGAAGCAAGAACATGGGCGACCCTTTGGCGGCAACAGAAGCGACCTATCTTTTGGATGACATCTGCGCCGCAGGATACAATATCGTCAATGTGGATTACGCGCTCGTTCCGGATTACCGGTTCCCGGTTCCGCTGATTCAAGCAAACAGAGCATTTGCCTATATGCAGGAACATGCCGATGAATATCACCTGAATATGGATAACGTCGTGATTATGGGTTCATCAGCAGGAGCTATTATGGCCAGCCAGCTCGGCAGTATCATAACGAATCCTGAATATGCGGAACTGCTTGGGATTACGCCTGAATTAAAACCCGAACAGGTAAAGGCGGTTGTGATAGACGACGCCCCCCTCGACTACAAAGCATTTTCTTTGGCAACCAAAATAATTATAGGAAACTATGTCAAAGGAAGCATTTATCTTTCAGAAGAAGAAATAAAGCAATACAATAATATTCAAAATCTTACTGCAAATTATCCCGCCGCCGTATTGCTTGGCAGCGAATACAGACACGATATGGAAGTAATGCACGAGGAACTGAATAAACTTGGCTGCGAGCATCTTCATATCGACCCGTACATAGAACACGGACTCACAAAACCGCACTGTTTTGTTTCGACAGAACGTACTGACCCCATTGCAAAAGATGCATTCGATAGGATGATTTCATTCCTGAACGAAAAGACGAAATAAATGGAGCATGAGATATGAAATTTAATGAGCTTCCACGGAATTGGAAAACAGCAGTGATCATACTGCGAATTATCGCAGTAGCATTGCCAATTGCTCTTATCGCAAATATCTGGATGACTTTAGGCTCTCTCCTAATGGTCATGGTGGGGTGACAAAATGAGATTCACGGAATTACCAAAACGCTGGAAAACGCAAATCATTATATTGTCATCTATCTCCGTCTTGTTTTTTGTATTGCTTATCATATTTAATCTTTTTCTAAATGAGTATCGAGCAGAAAATGAAAAACAACGCACAAAACTTGTTAAAAATGACAGTGAGCTGATCGGAGAACGCATAGAGATTCCAAGAGACGGAAAAAACAGCGTAAAGGCAAATCTTTATATGCCTGGTACGATTGGCAATGAACGACTTCCAGTTGTTTTCAATATCCATGGAGGTGGCTTTGTTGGTGGAGACGCTGATGTGCTTGATACCCAAAGTGATCGAATTGCAAATGAATGGAATGTGGTTGTGGTAACAATCAACTATACAAAGGCAGATGTTAAGCCTATATCATATGGCTGTGAGGAAATAAAAGATGTCGTATTATACTTTGCAGATCAAGCGGAGACTTACGGCATAGATCCTTCAAAATTCACTTTGATTGGTTACAGTGCCGGAGCTTATTATGCCGCAGAAAGCACAAGAATGCTGCAACAGTCAGATTTTGATATGGCATCGTTGGTATTGTGTTATCCGTGGACGACCGGACTCAATGCGAATAAGCTGAAAAAAGATTTTCCACCCACGCTTTTTGTTCTGTCTGGGCAAGATCCGATATCTCAGAAAGCAAAAACATATATAAAAGATATGGAATCTGCAGGATTGGAACCGGACGTGATAGAGTATGAAAATGCGGTACATAGTTTTATTGAGTCCAATAACCCCGAAGGGATGGTAGAAAATTCGGATGATATGTCTGATGTGATAAATTCCAAACAGGAGTCTCTTGCGAGAGAAGCGGAGGCCGCAATTTCGGAATGGATTTTCGACAGGGCTGATCGTCCAGCAGGAAGCCCATGAACAGCTGCAAAACAAGAAATAAGAGATGGTTAAAAAAGCCCACGCAGCCGGAAAGAGAGAACCGGAGGCGTGGGCTTTCTATATATATGATATATGGTTATTTTGTCAGGTCATCCGAAGTTTCCGCAACCAGTCTGTCAAAGTCGCTCTGATAGGTTCGATCCTGCAAAACCCGGAACTTTTCAAACTCTTTCTTAGCAAAGCTTTGGCAATGGCGGCGGTCACCTTGCCCTTATCGTGCAGAGTATCTTCCTCGTTGAACTGTAAAAATGCGTCAAGCTGCTTGACCCAATCGGCCATATATATGACATTTCCCCGGCGGGCCTGCCGTTCCGCATAGTCCAAGTACATGGTGACGATCTCGTTCAGGTTTCGTATTTCCGCTTCGTTCAGATAGTTTTAGGCGACGGTGACATCCGATTTGCGGATGCGGCCTTTGGGGGCGTTTTTCCATGTGGTCAGCCCCATGTTGGGCTTGGTGCTGTCGGCACGTCCATATACGATCTCGGCGGCGGTATGATGGGTGACCGCATAATGGAGCTTGTTCTGCACCGTGGCGAAAAACTCCTTTGTGATGGGGCTTTCCACATCGTAGTCGGCGCTGCACTGGGAATAGATGTCCGTGATTTTCTGGTAGAATCTTCTCTCGCTGGCCCGGATGTCCCGGATACGCTCCAGCTGTTCCTCGAAATAATCCTTACCGAAAAAGTTTTCCGGCTCCCGCAGCCGTGCGTCATCCATCACATAGCCTTTGATGATGAACTCTTTCAACACCCGGTTCGCCCAAATGCGGAACATGGTCGCCTTTTTGGAGTTCACACGATACCCCACGGCGATAATGGCATCCAGATTATAATAGTTGGTCTGATACCGTTTCCCGTCCGCCGCAGTTGTTTCCATTTTGGAAACAACTGAATCCTCGCTCAGTTCGCCGGATTCAAAAATGTTTTTCAGATGCTTGGAAATGGCCGCTTTCTGTACCTCGAACAGCTCTGCCATTTTTGCCTGTGTCAGCCAGAGATTTTCCTGAAAGAGCAGGATTTCCACCCGTACCTCGCCATTTTCGGTCTTGTAAAAGAGGATTTCTCTGGTTTCATACGGGGTCAGCCCCTGTTCCTCGGTCATTCTTCGTCACCTCCATCTGTCCGGTTCTTTCCCCGGCTCTTGTAGACATTATACTGATTTTTGCACCGTGGGCTGCAAAAGGCAGCGTTGGAGCGACTGCCCAGGAACACCTTCTGGCAGTGCTTGCACAGACGCAGGGGCTGGTCACTGTCCACCAGCATGAAGCTGAACATCATCTGGATACCCAGCAGCAGAGAGTGAAAATCCCAGTAGATGGTGGGCTTATCCAGCAGCTCGATGTGGTAGCTGGGGGCAATCCCGCCGAATGCAGCCATGGCCTTGCGGTACAGTCCCCGTGCGTCCTCGTCGATGGAATCATAGTCATTATAGTACAAAATGGCGGTGGTCAGCGTAAAGGCCCAGTCCTTGAACTGCTGGGCAATCCAGTCGTAGGGTTCCGCATATTCCCGCTGGAAGCTCATATTCTTCGCCATCGGCTCGTCCATAAAGGTCATGGTCAGGGCAACCATCGTCCGGTCACTGGACACATTCCA
>OLOW01003181.1_pt1 | contig 10602 bp, 9 predicted proteins | sample 1672801 | NCBI WGS metagenome assembly OLOW01 (sample SAMEA3136725, study PRJEB25190) | human gut metagenome | biome: human gut; feature: human-associated habitat; material: faeces | place: Austria | collected 2013
GCCCTGCCGCCGTGCCATGTGCTGTTCCAGTTCTACGTGGCCGGGGGGCGTCTCTCGTGCCAGCTGTACCAGCGCAGCGCCGACACGTTCCTCGGCGTGCCGTTCAACATCGCCTCCTACGCCCTGCTGACCTGCATGATGGCGCAGGTGTGCGGCTTGCAGCCCGGCGAGTTCATCCATACGCTGGGCGACACGCACCTCTACCTAAACCATCTGGAGCAGGTCGACGAGCAGCTTTCGCGCGATGACGTGGACAAAGAGTACGTTGACGGTGTATCTCCATTGGGCCAAGGAACCATGCGAGAGGCATCGCCGGACCCAGTGGATGCCGCCAACCCGTTGATTATCGAGTGAGGTTGGGCTGAGACAATAAAATAAGCATGTTCGCATCGCGCAAGTGACGGTCAGCCAGAAGTGCTCCTTCCGCCCGTCGATTTTTAGTTGCATTTTTTTTTCGCTGAGAAAATGGAATTGTTCGAGCTCGCAATTAAGTTCCATTTTTTTCGGGGAAGGAAGACCATGGACGAGGAGAAGGACCCGCAACCGACTTCGCCGGTCGCGGAAGAAGCGCAGCCAGCAAAGAAGGCCAAGAAGCCTCTTTCAAAAAAGAAAAAGATAATTATTGGCGTGATTGTTGCCCTTTTTGTTATTGGCGCAGCTGGCGGCAACGGTAACGGTGGCGGAAACACAGCAGCGTCGAGCGGCTCGCAAACAAGTGCCTCAACGACGGTTGAGAAGAAAGAAAAGAAAAAGACTCCGACCAAAGTCAAAGTCGATAAATCGGAGCTAGAGTCCTACATCGATTCGTATGGATCTGTTGCCGCAGATGGGTACACCGAGGATTCCTACCAGGTATACTCGAGCGCTCTCGAGAATGCCAAGTCTGTGGACGCTGATGAAGATGCTACGCAATCACAGGTTGATTCGGCAAAGGGCAATCTCTATACCGCTTACAACGGCCTGGTAGAAGCATTTAATCCCGCTAACTATTCATGGCCTGCATACCGTGATGTCGCGAGGAACCCGGATAGCTATTCTGGCCAGAAGCTGGCGTTTAAGGGAAAGGTCCTTCAGGTTGTGGAGGGGGACTCCGAGACAGACCTGCGTATTGCGACTGATGGCAGATACGACGACGTTATATTCGTGGGCTTTGACCCGAGCATTATGGGCGGAACTCGTGTTCTCGAAGACGATACGGTAACGGTTTATGGTACCTGCGTGGGACAGTACTCATATCAGTCGACCCTGGGTGCAAAGATATCTCTTCCGGGATTGTATGCCGATCAGATAGAGATTAACCAATAGAGTGAGGACGGACGGTTCTCGTCGATTGAGAGCTTGTATCTGCTAGAATGCAATACGCAATGCCTCAGTAGCTCAGGGGATAGAGCACCGCTCTCCTAAAGCGGGTGTCGTACGTTCGAATCGTATCTGGGGCACCAGAATTTATGCAGGCCGGAAGCCACTTGGTTTCCGGCCCGTTTGCTTTTGCGGGTCGGTATATATGCGTGCGAGGAAAAGGCAGGGACAAAGGCGCGCCGGACGCCTTGCCGCGCTCGTTGAGGGCCCCCGGCTGGCAAAACCCGCGCACAAACGTTCAGTTTTCCTTATTTTTGGCAAAAAGTTGACGTTTGTGCGCGGGTTTTTATTTGGCATTACCACGACGACTGCTTTGGCATGGCGACGCTTATGCGCGGTATGCCCCTCGAGCCTCCACAAACCCCTCCTGTACCTCCGCCCGGCTCCATTTCCGGGCCATGTGTCTATCGCTGCCAGTGGATAATGAGCCGCTGGGCGATATGAGCAGGACGTTTGCTCCCTGTACCATCTATCATGCTACACAAGATCGCAAAGCTATCGAAAACGGCGCCACCGCGACTGCCGTCGGACACATGCCGCAGCGACCTCGACATCAACCGTCGGTACTCATGGTTGCACCGGGGCGCGTCAAACGCCGGTTTCACTCCTTTGCGAGTTCACCAGGATGAAAGGAGCGTCATGGGCAAGATACGGAAACTGGCGGGTTTTGCCTTAGCACTCGCCTTCACGATGGCGATGCTGCCGGCGATGGCATTCGCCGAGACAACACAGTATGACCTGTTTGTTAACGGCAGACAATTCACCAGCGACAACCTCACTATTGCATGTGGTGAGGGAACGGCGACGTACGATCCCGGCACGCAGGCCCTTACGCTAAGCAACGCATCTATCACGAACGCGGTTGACTATGGTGGTATCGATTCAAAATTGACGGGCGATTTGAACATCGTGCTTCGGGGCGAGAATCACATTACCTTTGATGACAATTTTGGCATTAAGGCTGCGGGGAACATCGAGTTTTCAGGTTTGGGCAGCCTTGCGATTAACGTCGCGGGGGAAACGAAGGACGGCATAAGCGCTGTCGGTAGCGTTTCGGTATGTGGAACGACCCTTAACATTAATGCCCCGGGCGGTGTTGGCATTTGCAGCGACGGTTCGGTATTCGTCGACAACGCGAAGCTCACGTCGCACGCGCTGTATGCGGGTATCGATGCCGCTAACCTTACTATTAACAACAGCAGCGTGGTTGACATTTCGGCGACGGAAAACAACCGCAACGCCGCGTTTATCAGTTCCCGCGGCGGCGCTCCGGGCGGCAACCTGAGCATCTCGAATTCTAACGTCGTGGCGAAAAGCCTCTTCCCCGGTCTGTTCGCCAGCGGAAACCTAACGGTTGATGGCGGCTCTGTCCAATCGAGCTCAACCGTGAATTCTGCCCTGTGGGCGCGCGGCGATCTGACCATCAAGGGCGGCGCAAAGGTCATGCTCGACGGTGCATATCCTGCTGGTTGCGTCGGCGATTTCACAGTCTACGCGGCCGAGGTCGATGCCAAGAACACAAACGTGGAGAATATCCCCGCGCTCTCGGATAACCCCGTCATTTACGGTGATTTCGACCTGACGCAAGCCGTTGCCGTCGACAGCGAGGGCACGACCATCGATCTTATCGAGCACGATGGCGTCGAGCAGGCCAAGGGCTTCCTGCATCTCTATAAGAACATCCACTTCATCACAAGTGAGAAATCCGTCACCTATAGCTTCCCCTTCACGAAGGTCGTTAAGAAGGGCGGCGACATCGCTCCGGGCAAGCAGGAATTTGAGCTTGAGATTTTCAACGTCGGCGTCGGCCAGATTGAGGATTACACCGACGTGACCGTGACGGCGAGCGTCGCCACCAACGGAGTGGGGGAATACGAGGGTTTCCTCACCATCAAGGGTCCCAAGAGCCAGGTCCGCGACATCACCTGTGAGGGCTTCTGCGTGCGCGAGAAGAATACAGGTGTGGCAAACTGGACGTATTCCGACGCTGTCTATCAGATTTTCTGCCATGAGTACACGATTGCGACCGATGCCCAGTCGGCCACCCAGTCGAGTTGTGAAATCTTCCCCGTCAAGCTGGTGGAAACCGATAACGGTGCATTCTATGAGAAGACTCAGGATACGCCCGTAGCGAGCATGACGTTCGAGAACGTCTATACGGAAAAGGCCGCTCCCGCCGAGGGCAATAAGCCTGATACCGGCAAAAAGCCTGCTGCCACCACGAAGCCTGCCGGAAAGAAAAAGACCACTGCAGGCAAGATTCCCAACACGGGCGACAGCGGCGCCCCGGCTATGGAGTGCGCCGCACTGCTGGCAATCGCAGGCGTGCTGGCTGTTGGGCTTTCGATTAAGAAGCTGCACGGTGGACGTAGCGCTTGTTAAGAGTAAGGGCCATGACGCCTGTTGAGGCGGAAATGACCAACCAACAAAGGGGTCGATTCCGGAGAGTTCCGGAATCGACCCCTTGCGTTCTGGCCGTTATCGGTGCGGTCGAGCTCTGAGATCAATTAGTCAATTTCAGGAAGCTGCAGCTCTTGCGCGTAATCCTCTTGCGTGAAAAGATTCACAACCGAGAACTTGCCATTTTCATAGGAGAAGTGGATCGCTCCGCAGTTGCCGGGTACCTTGTCGTTGGGGTTCGCTGCCTCTCCAAGAACCGCGTCGTAAAACTCTTTACACGAGCGCCCATGGCTTACAACGAGAACACACTCAGTGTCGTCTTGCTCCATGATGTCGTGGATGCAGTTGAACATGCGGTCGCGCACTGTCGACTGGGCCTCTCCGCCAAACTGGCAAAAGTAGTCTCCAAAAGGCGCCCGAGGCATTATGGCAACTCTTTCTGCCTCGTAATAGCCAAAGAACCATTCGCGAAGCGGCTGTTTGATTTCGGGTGCAAGATTGGGCGCGACAAGCTTTGAGGTCGTTACTGCTCGATGAAGATCTGAGCAGTAGAGATGGTCAAAATGGACCCCTTTATTTTGGAAAAAGAGGCCGGCTCGCTTTGCCTGCTCGATTCCCTTCTCGGTAAGAGGGGAATCGGACCATCCGGAAATGAGATGCTTGGAATTAAAGAGCGTTTGGCCGTGCCTTAGCAAATACAGATCCTTCTTCATCTAGGCACCGGCCTTTTTGTTCGTGAAGGCGCGGCGGGCATTGTGGATGAGCATCTTGTCTACCGTTTGCTGGCTTATGCCCGAAGCCAGAAGGCGAGGAGTGAAAATGCCAAGGTTGTAACCGAGGCCGGGGCCTCCCTCATAGGAGCGGAAGTACGATTTTCCTCCCAGGTCGGCACCCATCAGCAGCTGATCTTCGAATCCAGCCTCGACCATATGCTCGATGAGGCGGGCAATTACCTCGTCCGTGTAGTACTTTACGCGGGCGGCGCCATCATAAATAAGGAAAACGCCGCGCTTGGCAATCTGCTCGTGGTAGTAGTAATCCGGGTTGCGGTCGATGTGGCCAAGAATGATGTTGTTGGGCTTGGCTCCGTTTTCGAGAAGAATATCGATCGCCTCGAGCGCCATCGTGCCTTTCTCAAGGTGAAGGGAAACGGGCGCTCCGGTTATATTTGAAGCGATTGCCGCGGCGCGAAGCTCTTTTTTCTCGACAGTCGTAATCGATTGCAGGCTGCATGCCGCTTTGATGACGCCGGCGCGGCCTTCCGATCTTTTGACTATGGGGCCGGCGTAATCATAGATATCAATGCCGTCACATACGTCTGCAACAAGGAGCTCGACAAGCTGCTCTGTGTCGTATTTCCACAGGAAGTGAGACTTGTCATAAAACTCCGACTTGTGAAAGCCGGTGGTCGCAATGATGTTAACGCCGCTTTTTGCACTGATTTCACGCAGGCTTTCGATACTGCGCCCACTGCCGATGGGGGTCATTTCGACGAGGGTGTTGCCGCCAACTTGTTTGAAAAGCTCCAATTCCTCGAGGGCTTTGTTCTCGTTGGGCATGTCGAAGTCGCTTCCATTGGTGATGACTTCGACACCGCCCTTTCTGATGAGGTGGTCGTGGGCATCGGTCTTGCCGATGTTTGACGGATCGATTTTTCCCAGGACTGTTTCGATAAATGCCATAAATGCCTCCAAAAGAAAGTGCGGGCACCTTTTGGCAAGGCACCCGCACGGAGAGAAAGGCTTTTTGCGGGAACGGCTATGCGATGCCTGCAATAAGCTTGATGACGAAGAGGACCGGGAGCCAGAACACGGCGTAGTCGATGTTCGAAAGCATGAGGCCGGTGCCAAACATCGAGCCCATCATCGGGTAGAGGGCGATGATGCCCAGGTGAGCGATGAAGCTGGAAACAAAGCCAGCCAGGAGAGCGCCCTTCCAACCGCCGTACTTGTTGCCAAACACGCCGACCGTGCAACCGTCAAAGAAGAGGATGATCGGGCTCGGGAAGACAACCACGGAAGAGCTGAGGGCAACAGTGAGCAGGCAGACGATGATGCCGGCGGGGATGGAGCCCAGGAAGCCGAACATAGCGCCGGAAGGGCTGAACGGGTAGAAAACGGGGCAGTCGAGAGCGGGAACCGAATTGGGGATGAGCTTCTCAGAAATACCCTTGAATGCCGGGATGATGGAGTTGAGGAACATGCGGACGCCGGAGAGCATGACGGATACGCCGGCAGCGAACTTCAGGCCTTCCATGATGAGGAAGACGACCCAGTTCTGAGAGCCGGAAAGCGTTTCGACCTGACCCTGACCCACAACAAGACCGATGATGACGAAGAGAATCGGCATGATGAGGGAGAGCGCCAAGGTGACGTCCTGGAACAGGTAGAGTCCGCCGGGGAGCTTGATGTTCTCAGCGTCCTCCTCCTCAGCGTGCTTGCTAAACAGCTTGCCGCAGAGTGCGCCAATGAGGGTGCCGAACTGTGCTGCGTGACCGAGGGTGAAGTCCTCACCAAAGTACTTCTTTCCCAGAGCACGGGGAATTTCAGGAGTGAAGGTCCAGTAGAGTGCAGCCAGAATCGCGCAGGTGACAATAAGGGGCATTCCCTGAAGACCGAGGATGCAGTTGATCGAAAGCGCGAGGAAAACCGCGAGGTACAGCATCATGTGCGCCGTGAGGTAGACGTTCTTCATATCCTTTTTGGGCATGAGGAACACCATCGCAAGGTGGATGATGAAGCCGAGGACGAAGATAGATACGACGGTCTCGGACATGGTGGACATGCCCACGGCGAATGCTGCCTCGTTCATGGGCATAACGCCGTTAACGCCAACGACATTGTTGAGCAGCTGCATAACGGGGGTGATGGTGTTGGAGATAAGATCTGCGCCGGCATTGAGAATCAGCATGCCGACGATGGTCTTGATTACGCCCTCGAAGACTTCGCTTGCGGGGGTCTTTTGCAGGAGCAGACCGACAAGCGTGATGATGCCCAGGAAGATGGGGGCTTGGTCAAGCACCTGGAAAATGATGAAGTTGCCAATGGAGGCAAGAATATCCATATCGCTTCCAATCGATGGGGAACTAAGGACGGGAATTAAAAAATAGGAGCCAGGAGGCAGCTTTTACTCAGCCTGACCAGCGAAGAATTCGTCAAGCTTTGCGTTGATCTCGTCCTTCTTGATGAGGTTCGTGACGTACATGACCGTGGTGCGGCTGCGAATGTCGTCAGTGATATGGCTTGCCATGCTCTTGGTGGTCAAGATGATGTCTGCGTCGATGCTCTTGACGCTTCCGATGTCAGCGACGGTGACGGTGGCATCGATGCCGTGGCTCTTCACGTAGTCCATGATTGCCATACGGGCAAGGCTGCTCGTTCCAAGGCCCATGCCGCAGAGTGCAGTGATTTTGTAGCGCTTATCCATGTGAATCATCCATTTCTTGGGTTAATCGATCAGATAAATTGGGTTAAAAGCGGCTGACGAGATCCATGACTTCAGACACGTCCGCTGCGTTGAGAATCTCGTCGACATTGCGTTTGTCTTCGAGAAGCGAAACCAGCCTTGCGAGAGCATCGAGATGCGACTCTGAATCTGTCGAGCAGAGGCAAATCACGAGGCTCACGGGATCGTTTTCGGGGCTGCCGAAATTAACGGGAGTGTCGAGGGTGATCAAGCTCAGACCGACAGCAAGTGCTCCGTCTTCTGGGCGAGCGTGAGGAATGGCAATGCCAGGGGCTATGACCATGTAAGGGCCGAATTCCTCGACAGCAGAAATCATTCTTTTGGTGAACGATTCGGTTGCTTTACCTGCTGAGACAAGGAGGTCTCCACCAATCGCGATCGCTTCTTCGTAGCTGTTTACCTTGTTGTGAAGCGAAACGCACTGCGGTTCTAGCCAGTTTTCAAGCATAAAACCCCTTTCGTTATCATTCGTTTCTACAACGCTTGCGGAGCATCGATGCATATGGGCGCTGCCTGAAATCGAGAATAGCGATTCATTTTTTTTTTTTCGAAAACTGGAAAAAAATTTCGAACGGTGCCATTTGTTCGGTGAGCGTATTTCGAAGTAAAGCGAAAGTTAACATTTCGTTAACGAAATTAACCAGTTTCGTTCAAAGAACTCGTTTGGCATGCACACCTTTCTTTAAGTAACAATCCGTTGGCGTAGGCTCTCGATTTGACATCGGGGGACTGGGGTCCTCGCTTCCCGCCCCACTTTCCCTCCTGGGGTGGTAAAGTTGTTGACCACACGGAAATGCAGGCGCGGAAAGGGAACGATCGCATTGGCTCAAAAGGTGACACTCAAGCAGATTGCCAATGAGGTGGGGCTTTCTCCCTCCTCGGTTTCCCTTGTGCTCAACAACCGGCCCTGCCGCATCTCGGAGGAGAATCGTCGCCGCATCAAGGAAGTCGCGGCGCGTGAGCATTACGTTCCCAACCAGATCGCTCGCAGCCTGGTGATGCGCGAGTCCAAGACGCTTGGCCTCATCGTCCCTAACATCGAGAGCCGCTTCTTCTCTTCGCTTGCCAAGAACCTGGAGCAGCGTTGCCGCGCCGAGGGGTATGCCCTGTTCATCACCAACTCCGATGGCTTGCCCGAAAACGACCTGGACTTGTTGGCCCTTCTCGTCACGCGTGGGGTGGACGGCATCTTCCTGGTTGTTGCCGATGAGCTCGCAGACGACAGCGTGCTGGTCGATGAGCTTTCTCATCTGCCTGTGCCCTATGTGATGATCGACCGCGTGGTGGACAACCTCTCCTGCGACAAGGTCTTGTTCGGCCATGAGCAGGGCGGCTACATGGCAACAAAATACCTGCTCGAGAAGGGCCACGAGCGCATTGCCTGCATGGTTAACGCTGCCAAGTCCATGACGGGCCGCAAGCGTCTTGCTGGTTATGAGCGTGCCCTTACCGAAGCCGGCGTGGCATTTGATCCCTCGCTGGTGGTCGAGACCGACTACTACATCTCCGATGCCTATGAGGCGTCGGCAAACGTGCTGGATACCGACGCCACGGCCGTTTTTGCCAGCTCCGATAACATTGCCCTTGGCCTGCTCCAGCGTCTGTACCAGCGCGGCTGTCGTGTGCCGAGCGACTACTCGGTAGTGAGTTACGACAACAGCGCCGCCGATGCCTTGTTTGAGCCGGCTTTGACCTCGATCGAGCAGGACGTGACCATGCTTTCCGAGCACGCTATCAACATGATGCTTCGCAGAATCGAAAAGCCGACGGCACGCCCCATCGAGCGTGTGCTCGAACCGCGTCTTGTGGTGCAGGGCAGCGTTTCCCCGCGCTAGTGGGGGGGCGGGGGCACCCGCGTCTTCTTGGCGCATGCTGTAAAAGCAAAAACGGCTTGCCCGAATGCTTCATATGAAGGCGTTATGGAGAGCTGGGGCGATAATCTTTTAGATTGCCAAAACTGCGAACGAGCCCATCACGCTGCATAAATAACCAAATAATGACCCTCAATATGCATAAGTCTTTACAATGATAAAACGTTTTTCCATAACGATAAAACGTTTTATCACCTATACTCTCAATTCGGATACAGGTGCTTGTTGTACCTGATGCCGTGCCAATAAGCGTCGGTTCCCCCATACGCCCCACCTGTCCCTAAAGGGGTGTGTTTTCAGACGCTTTTAAGCCTTGGCGCCCCGTAGGAGAGAGCGGTGCGCGCCAGGGAGGCCAGCATCAAAGCGCTTGAGATCTGACGCATGCGGTCCCTTGCATGCGCCGATGCGTGCGAGATGCGCTCCCGCGGCGATTGCCCTGCCCGGCAGGCCGCGGGAACGCAGCGCATCGTTTATTGGGAGTTACACGCCGGCGCCCACCGGCGAGAATACAGGAGGCAATACATGACTCAGCCCGTTATCGGAACGCCGTGGAAAAAGCTCGATGTGCCCGTTTCCAGCGAGGAGCTCGAGGGAGTGGAGAAGTATTGGCGCTGCGCCAACTATCTCTCCGTCGGCCAGATCTACCTGCGCTCTAATCCTTTGATGCGCAAGGATTTTGTCGATGAGAAGACGGGCGAAGTGCGCGACTTTGGCCGCCCCGACGTCAAGCATCGTCTGGTGGGCCACTGGGGCACCACTCCGGGCGTGAACTTTTTGTTTGGCCATGTAAACCGCCTTATTGCCGATCATCAGCAAAACGCTGTGTTCCTTATGGGCCCGGGTCACGGCGGCCCGGCCGGTACCGCGCAGTCCCTGCTCGACGGCACCTATCGCGAGATTCGCCCCGACATCACCAATGACGAGGCCGGCCTGCAGAAGTTCTTCCGCCAGTTCTCCTATCCCGGCGGCATTCCCAGCCACTTTGCACCCGAGACTCCGGGCTCCATCCACGAGGGCGGCGAGCTTGGCTACACCCTGTCCCACGCGTACGGCGCCGTGATGGATAACCCGAGCCTTCTTGCCGTGGCCGTGGTGGGCGATGGCGAGTCCGAGACCGGTCCGCTTGCGACCTCTTGGCAGTCCAACAAGCTTGTGAATCCCAAGACCGATGGCATCGTGCTGCCCATCCTGCACCTCAACGGCTATAAGATCGCCAACCCCACGATTCTGGCGCGCATCTCCGACGAAGAGCTCACTAAGTTCTTTGAGGGCATGGGCTACGAGCCGCACTTCTTTGTGGCCGGCTTTGACAACGAGCCCCACAGCTCCATCCATCGTCGTTTTGCCGACCTGTTCGAAGAGGTCTTTAACAAGATCTGCGACATCAAGGCACGCGCCGAGGGAGGCGACGAGACGCGTCCCGTCTACCCGATGATCGTGTTCCGCACGCCCAAGGGCTGGACGTGCCCCAAGCATATCGACGGCAAGAAGACCGAGGGCAGCTGGC
>OLOW01003184.1_pt1 | contig 10598 bp, 6 predicted proteins | sample 1672801 | NCBI WGS metagenome assembly OLOW01 (sample SAMEA3136725, study PRJEB25190) | human gut metagenome | biome: human gut; feature: human-associated habitat; material: faeces | place: Austria | collected 2013
GCTGAAGGACGGGACGTCCGGCCGGGTGCATACGGGGCTGATCGCGCAGGACGTGCTCTGTACGCATCTCTGCACAACGGGCTGTCTGAAGAATTGTACCTCCGCGCTCAATTGTATCGGATACGTCTCTGGCTGACAGATCGATAATTTCCTCGTTTAAAAGTCCCTGATATCCTCTTCTGATGCCTCTTACCTTCAGTCCTTTACCAAGTGCTGTACGAACAACGGCACGGATTGCTGCGTTCATTCCAGGGGCATCTCCACCACTTGTCAATACACCTATTGTACGAATTACTTTTTTGTCTGCCATGATTCATTCCTCCATTGTATTAGTTTGTTCCAATTATCTTCTAACCATTATCATTTCTCTCCGATGATATTGTACATGAATTAGTGCACGCTTTCAATGGGTTTTTCTATAACTTTTACAGAACTTTCACCCAGATAATTCGTCAATCTGCTCAACAATACCTCATCTGCGGTCACATTCCAGCCCTTTGCCAGGCGTTTTACCACTTTTTCCTTCCTGCAATAGATGATAACTTCATCCATTCCTTCAGATACTTTCAGAATGTCCTGAAGCATTCCTTCCTGCTGAAGATAAGTCGCTTTATCCGGATATTGAAGCCATAGTTCCTTCTTCGTCTGTTCAAACGGGATCACCTGCTCACAGATCAGTTTACTTGGTGCATCATCTTCTTCGGATACCCTTCCCTTTATAAATACTTTGGCTTCTTCATTCAGATACATCTGATTTTTTTCAAAATCTCTCGGAAAGATCACAACTTCGACTGATCCCACCAGATCTTCCAGTGTAATAAATGCCATAACTTTATTGGTCTTGGTATATTTGATCGTCTTATTGGTGATCATGCCGCCGACGATCTCTTTTGCACCGTCATGTACCTTTGTCCTTCCCGTCTCATCATCTATCTGGAAATCTAATGTCGTTCTGGAAATGTTCTTCTTCCATTTTTCCTCATAATCCTCCAGCGGATGACCGCTTAAGTACACACCCAGCACTTCTTTTTCAAATGCAAGCTTTGTCTCTTTCTCGTACTCTCCTACATCCGGAAGTGGAATGTCGAATTCCGATTTCTGGTCATCACTTACGATGTCAAATAATGAAAGCTGTCCGGTCATGGAGTATTTCCGCTCACGGTTCACCTGATCCAGGATCTGTACATAAACAACCATAAACTGCTTTCTTGTACCACCCAGACTGTCAAATGCTCCGGATTTGATAAAGCTTTCGATCGTGCGCTTATTGACTTCTTTTCCTGACAGACGTTCGATAAAGTCTTTCAGGTTGCTGAATTCTCCTCCATTTTTTCGTTCCTGGATGATCGACTCGATCACTGGCTTTCCGATACTCTTGATCGCCGCCAGACCATAACGGATATTGCCGCCGTCAACGGAGAAGCTTCCTTCTCCTTTATTAATATCCGGTGGAAGAATCTTAATTCCCATCTGTCTGCAACTGTAAATGTACTCTGATACTTTTCCCGGATTGTCGATCACGGAAGTCATAAGTGCTGCCATGAATTCCACCGGATAGTAATATTTTAACCAGGCAGTCTGATATGATACCACCGCATAGGCTGCCGCATGTGATTTGTTAAATGCATATTTGGCAAAATCAATCATTTCATCAAAAATCTTATTTGCTGTTTCTTCCGGAATTCCTCGATGGATGCACCCTTCGACGCCTTCTTCCTCATTACCGTAAACAAAGTTTTGACGTTCCCTTGCCATAACTTCACCCTTTTTTTTGGACATTGCTCGGCGCACAAGATCGCTTCGTCCAAGCGTGTATCCGGCAAGGCGCATTACAATCTGCATAACCTGTTCCTGATAAACGATACAGCCGTAAGTCGGTGCAAGGATTTCTTCCAATTCCGGACAGGTATATTGAATAGAATCCTGATTCTGCTTTCCCTTGATATACTTTGGAATAAAATCCATCGGACCCGGACGATACAAAGAAATACCGGCAATTACATCTTCCAGATTTGTCGGTTTTAATTCTTTCATGAAAGACTTCATTCCAGCACTTTCTAACTGGAACACACCCTCCGTCTTTCCCTGCCCGATCATCTCATATACTTTGGCATCATCATAATCAATTGTATCAATGCTAAAATCCTGCCCCAGCTTCTGTCCGATCATCCGGGCAGCATCCTGAATAACCGTTAAGGTACGTAAGCCTAAGAAGTCCATTTTCAGAAGACCTAACTCCTCAATCGTTGTCATCGTAAACTGTGTTGTGATGACATTATCTGCACCTCTTGAAAGTGGGACAAATTCATCCAGCGGTTTTGAACCAATTACGACACCAGCGGCATGAATTGATGTATGTCTCGGTAATCCCTCCAGACGCATCGACATATCAATAAGATTCTTTACAACATCATCACTCTCATATGCCTGCTTTAATTCCGGATTTGATTTTAATGCCTTTTCAATCGTGATACCAAGCTCCATCGGAATCATTTTTGCAACATTATCAACCTGTACATAAGGGATATCAAGGACACGTCCAACATCACGAACTGCCATACGCGCCGCCATCGTACCGAAAGTTACAATCTGCACTACCTTATCTTTGCCGTATTTTTCATAAACATAATCAATAACTTCCTGCCGTCTCTCATAACAGAAGTCAATATCAATATCTGGCATGGATACACGCTCTGGATTTAAGAAACGCTCAAAAATAAGCTGATATCTGATTGGGTCGATATTCGTAATCTCAAGACAATAGGAAACAATACTTCCTGCCGCACTTCCTCGTCCCGGGCCAACAGCGATTCCCTGACTCTTTGCAAAACGGATAAAATCCCACACAATGAGAAAATAATCAACATAGCCCATATTTTTAATAGTGCTAAGCTCATAAGAAAGTCTTTCCTGCAATTCCTGTGGCGGCGGGGCCCCGTATCTTTTCACAAGACCAGTCTCACAAAGCTCTTTTAAGTAAGAAAATGCATCGTAACCTTCCGGCACATCAAACTTTGGCACTTTCTGCTCACCAAAAACAATCTCCACATTACATCGCTCGGCAATTTTATGGGTATTATCCATCGCCTCTCTCGCATAGGGAAATACCTTCTGCATCTCTTCTTCCGACTTCAGATAATACTGCCCGCCTTCATAGCGCATTCTGTCCTGGTCTGAAACCTTTTTTCCAGTCTGTATACAAAGAAGCAGGTCATGTGGAACCGCATCTTCCTCTCTGATATAATGCACATCATTTGTGACAACCATCGGAATCCCAAGTTCCCTGGAAAGACGAATCAGGCTGGTATTTACCTGGGTCTGCTGACGAATTCCATGATCTTGCAACTCTAAGAAAAAGTTATTCTCTCCAAAAATATCACGCATTTTGTTTGCGGCAGCTCTTGCTCCATCAAAATCCTCTTTTAAAATCTTATTCGGAATCTCTCCGGCAAGACAGGCACTAAGTGCGATAATTCCCTCATGATATTTTTCAAGCACTTCATAGTCTACCCTTGGTTTGTAATAATATCCTTCTGTAAACCCTCTTGTCACAATCTTCATCAGGTTTTTATAGCCCTGATTATTTTCCGCAAGCAGTACAAGATGATAATATCTATCCTCTCCTCGTCCCTGCTCCCTGTCAAACCTTGACCCTGGTGCAACATAAATCTCACAGCCAAGAATTGGTTTAATTCCTACTTCTTTTGCCTTTTTATAAAAGTCAATCACGCCATACATAACCCCGTGGTCTGTGATGGCCAGACTATCCATTCCAAGCTCTTTTGCCCTCGGCAGAAGTTCTTTAATCTTACTAGAACCATCCAGCAGACTGTACTCCGTATGCACATGTAAATGTGTAAATGCCATAGGTGTCTTTTCCTCCTCTTACAACATCTCGACGAATGCTGTCATTCTCGTGTTAAGCTGTCCGATATCCTCCTGTGAATAGTCGGTCTCCACATGAATATACGGAACACCTTTTCCTTTTACAAACTTTTCAATACTCTTTGCCTCCACATTGTAAGTATGGCAGGCCTGCAGTGTCATTTCCACAACACCATCTACTTTATATTCCTCTATTAATCTTCCAAGAAGTTCATAACGATTCTTATTTGGTGTCATAACAGAACAGCCAATCTGAAGATATCTTTCCGCGATCGCCTCATAAATATCCTCTGCAGATTCATCTATTAAACGGTCAGCCGACTTTGTACCGCCACAGTTTTCATAGGCAACAACAACCGCTCCATTTTCTTCCAATGCTTTCACAACTTTCATTGGCGCACCGCTGCTTGGACATCCTGTTAAAAGAATTCTCTTCTTTTTCGGCTGTTTCTCACCCTCTCCATACTCCTTCATAATCTTTTCACGAAGCGCATGAATTTCTTCCGGAACCTTTTCTTTGTCAAAACGGAACTGGCTTCCATATAATACATTAAACAATTCCTGTCCATTCATCGGTGCCGGATCATTTTTCATAACTTCATAAAGATTTTTAAGCGCAATTCTATTTTCATTCATCATATGAACTGCCTTACGAACGTTCTCCTCTGTAATCTCCACTTTGAAAGTCTGCTCCAGATAAGATTTGAACTTAAGAATCTCTTCTTTCCAAAGCTTTAATGCCGTTTCACTCTGACTGTTTGGAAGTTCCATAACGTAAACATTTTTAAACTCTCCCATCAGTTCATACATCTTTTTCTTCCCATCACAGGTTGTCTCCCCAACTACTACGTCGGAAAAATAAAAGAACGGACATTTATCCGATACTGCAAAACCATAACTTGCCTTTACCATAGGGCACAGATTTCTTGGCAAATCCTTCTCTGCCACTGGTATTGTCTCGTCTGAAGTAGAACAAAGACCTACTGTAACTGCTCCCATCGCCATTGCGATTTCCTGTGGAAAATATGTACAGTAAGCTCCAACAACCGGAACATCCCTATCCTTCAATTCCTTCATCGTCAGAAAGGACTTCTTTCTCTGCTCCGCAAAATCTTCAAAAATCTCTGGTAACGCTTTGATCAACTCCATAATTAATACCTCTTTCATAACGTATTTGTAATTAGTTTTTACCTTATTAAAATGTCTTATAAAAAATGATACTATCTGGAGTTGTTTGCTGTCAAATTATAAATAAAAAGTATTTCCAAACGATATTTTACCACAGTAGCGGATCACAATCCAGATTGAAGTTAAATAGGAATTTGCCGCAGGCAGAGAGACGGCCCGGCAAATTCCCATTTAAGAACGATATTTTTATAACAATTTCTCTATAATTTATTTCTTTTTTTCCTATTCCTTCCTTGATATTTTGCCAAACAATATGTTATACTTTTTTTAGAAAGAAAGAGGTGTTTCAAATGACAGAACGTCAGTCCAAACTCATTAAATTGGTAAATCTTTATCAAAAAATCGAAGTGAGTCGTTTAGCTGAACTTTTAGATGTGTCTCAGGTAACCATCCGTAAAGACCTTGACCATCTTGAAGAAGAGGGACTTTTATCAAGAGAGCATGGCTACGCTTTAATTAAGAATGCCAATGATATTAACACACGTTTAACAATAAATTATGATAAGAAGCTTGAAATCGCCACAAAGGCTGCTGAGATGGTTTCTAATGGCGAAACAGTTATGCTTGAATCTGGCTCTACTTGTGCTTTACTTGCAGAACAGCTTGCGAAGTTAAAAAAAGATGTCACCATCATAACAAACTCTGCCTACATAGCGATTCGTATACGCGAGCTTCCGATTCGTAAAGTTATCCTTCTTGGTGGCGAATATCAGAAGGAATATCAGGGTATGGTAGGACCATTAGTTCGCAAATGTGCGAAGGAATTCTATGTAGATAAGTTCTTTGTAGGCACAGATGGATTTATTCCAGATGCAGGTTTTACTTGTGATGACCTGATGCGCGTGGAAACTATGAAGTATATGGAAGACTCCGCAAATCGTATGATCATTCTTGCTGACTCCAGTAAGTTCAGCCAGAAGGGGGTTGTAATTCAGACTACTTTTTCTGAGATTGATACGGTATGTACCGATGCGGAGATTCCAGAAGATGCATTAGAGAACTTAAAGAGACATAATATTAACGTAGAGATTGTGGAATAACTACTAATTTGTAGATTTCGTATAGACAAAAAAAGAAATAGTGTCCTAAATCTACAATTTTATTAAAGAAAATTTAAAAACCCCGAAAGACACATCCGCTATACCTGTGACTTTCGGGGTTCTGTTTTTGTCTATCTTATTTTGAATTAATAACAAAAATTAATAACAATTAGTATGCAATTGTTTTCTTTTCATTATATACATCTCTGTCTAATTCACCCAGTTTATTTGCTGCTAACATACCAACCATAACATCTACATCTACATTTTAAGAAGGTTTCCAATGTTAAAATCATATGATAAGGTATTAGACAATGCCGCCTGGATAAAACATGCAACAATATACAAAGAAACTACCGTTACAACAAAAGCAAAAATATTTTATTTCCATGGCGGAGGTCTTCTTTACGGTTTCAGAAAAGACTTACCAGAAAAACATATTTCCGTTATTACTCAGGCAGGTTATGAAATTATTTCTTTTGATTATCCCCTTGCTCCAGCAGCAGATCTTGAACAAATTGTTCCAGATATATGTGATTCAGCATAGCGGTCTGTTCCCTCAGTAACCTGCCTGATTCCAAAAAGATTCTCACTGACTTTTCCTCTATTGGTCATTCTTCTGGAACGGATACTTTATGCGGTATCGCATATATTTTTCAAAATCTTCATTATCTGATTTAAATATAAATAATAATAATAAAACGGATACAGAAATAATATAACTTTCTGTATCCGTCTTTTTATTGTGCATACTTTGTCAACGTAAGCGGTAGCTGAATTTGAAAACAATTAGAAATATCTGAAAGATTCATTTATAAATATCTACTGTTTCTCTTGATTGTCACAGTATAACACCATCATATATAATATGTATCGTTCATAACTGCCAAAAATTATTCTTTTATTTATTCATAAAGGACAAATATAGGGGAAAGGCTCTCTTTGCAGGCGTACGTTTCGCTCTGCAAAGTACAATTTTTTCTACTCTTTCAGGTAAAAGAATTCTTTCTGCTGATTGTCTTTTCCAAAAAGATTATTGTATTCGAGCAAATTATACTCATGTATCAAATCATAATACGGAGATTTTTTATCATCAATCTCGTAAAATTTACCATTTTTATCCCAATATCCAATCGCATTGATTGCAGGAATTTCTTCTCTGAGTTTTGTTAAATATTCAAGATAACCTGTCTTTTTAATTCCTGCAACTTCTGCAAGATAGGTAGACAGATAATTGTTACTGGTTTTTTCTACATTTTCCTCTTTTATATCATAGTTTGCCCAGATTAAAAATGGTACTTTGTAGAGCTGCTCTAAGTCCTCTCCCTCTAATTTCTGAATATCTGTATGAAGCAGACGGTTGTAAAATGTCTCTTCTAAATCTGGCTGATGATCTCCGAAAAATACAATGACGGTCGGTTCATCTACTTTTTCAAAATAGTGAACCAGTTCCTTTAATGCTTTATCGGACATTTTTATCATGTTCAGATACTGCTCTGCTTTCGAGTAAGACTGTAAATCCCCCTCTATCTGCACTTCATCTCCCGTTTCCAATGTACTTCCATCGTAACTTCCATGATTCTGCATTGTTACATTGAATAAATAAAATGGTTTATCTTTGTCGGTACGATTCTCATAAAGACTGATAAGCTTTTTATAATCTTCTGAGTCTGTGATATGATAATTCACCGTATCTGTAAATACGGAAAAATTATCCGATGTATAAAATTTATCAAATCCCATCAGCGGGTATACTTTATATCTACCATAACCTGTCTTATAAAATGGATGCAATGCATAACACGGACTATATCCCTGGTCTTTTAAAGTATAAGTCAGACCCGCTGTTTTACTTCGCAGGAAAAGCTGATATGGAACAGAATTATCCGGCAAGAATGCAAGTGTATTTCCCGTCATAAATTCAAATTCTGAGTTTGCCGTATTTCCACCAAATACGGAAGAATATGTGTAGCCCTTAATCGCATTTTCTTTTAATTTACGGAAAAATGGCATATAGTCTTTGGATGTCTGCAAATCTCCTACTGCTTTTAAATCTGCAAAAGATTCATTCATAATTGCAATGACATTTGGCTTCTTTGTTGTTTTATTCTGCGTAGACGTATTTTTTTCCTGCGTTTCTGTAGATTCATTCTCTGTATACTGCTTTGTAATTTTTTTGACTGCATTAACAGAATACTCTTCTGGCTGTGTTACATGAAGATAGCCAAAAGTCCTCATCGTCGTAAGCAATGTTCCATAATATCTGTACTTATACTGCGGTCGATACACACGGAAATCAACACCGATATCTTCCAGATAATCGCTATATACATACACCTGTGTAAATCCGGCAAATATCATGCATGATACGATCGCGTACACAATTCTTCCCTTCCATTTAAACAGCTTCACCTTATCAAGCTTTAAAAGAAGCGCAACAAGCACAAGTGCCATCATAAAAAATTCAGCCGTATCCACATCAATCTGCACCTGGTAGGTATTTGCCACCGAAACGGCCGTCACAAAGGAATAAATATCTGATGCAATAAATGACATACTTCTAAATAATGTCAATTCATAGTTGAAAATTCCAAATACAGCTGTCACAACAACCATACAGATTGATGCTGCGCGTATGCTATTAAAAATCAGCAAAAACAGCACATAAATAACATAATAAACAATAATATCCAGCACCAGATATAAAAATGGAATGCTGAAAATCGGAACCCAAAACTGTGCATCATTATAAAATTCTAACCACAAAAAAGCGATAAATGGAGTAGCAATTCCTGCGATATACGTCAGTATTCTGTTTACCTCTGCCGAAAAATGAATTTTTTTCACTGTGAGGAAAACAAGTACCGCCCACAACCCGCCACAGATTATTAGGGAATCTGCATAAAAGCGATCAAAAAAATCTGGAGCTTGTGGATTATAATACAAATCTGGCTGTGCAAAAAAGGCAATTGCTAACAGGACATCTAATGCCAGCAAAAAATTTCTTCCGTGTTTCCCCTTAAAGAAATCCTTGATTCCTGCCTTTTTCTTTTTTAATTTATTCATCTCAATTCAATCCAACCTTTCATTTTTTCTTCCCCTCATTTTGAAGAAAAAATCTTTTTCACCTGCCCTTTTAACGACAATCCAAATAATAACACAAAATAGTTGAAAACGAAATAGGAATTTGCCGCAGGCAAAATAGATGCCACCGAAGAGAGCCTATTGGTATGCTCCCTTTTAGGTAGACAGTTGAAAAAAATAAAACTGTTTATCTGAAAGGGGGCATTTTTTATGGATAAGATTTCTCCAGAAGAAAAAATACAATGGATGAAAAAAATTCTTCAGAAGAAAGAATCTATCAGTTCTGTTGCGTCAAAAATAGGAGTTTATTATACGACCGTTGATAAATGGCTTACACCACTTTACAACTTTATAGATGACTCATATTTTGCGAAAATGCCTGCTTTAAGGCATTTATAACAGATGTTGATTTTATCTGGGTTTCGACTTTCTGTACGAAAGTGGCAAAAAATACCTGGCTGCGAATTCCTTCGCTTAAGGCAAATCTGAAATCCTGAACACTTTTATTTCTGTAGCCGGCAAATTTGTCATCGACATAAGGCAAAAGCTTCATTGAGGAATAGCTGATATTTATTAGATTAATCAGCATTTCGATTCCTTTGCGGCTGCGCACCATGTAACTGCATAAAGACCAGAATGTTTTCTGCTCATAGTAACTTATTTCTATATTCCATCTGCATGAATAAAGAAAAAGTGGGATATATTGAAACCACTCACTGCCAGTCTGGTTCAATGGTGCTTTTTCCTGCCATGCGCAGAAAATCTGCAGCTGTTCCGGAAATATGGTGCTGAAAAAGAGTCTTCTGGTGCAAAAGTCTTTTTCAGGTGTGGTAACATAAGCGAGAACCTCCCTTGAGCCAAACAGATTAGTCAGTACGCGTCTTACACCAATATAACAGCCATTGATTTTTTCATCTGACAGTGTGAAATCATCATTCGCTGATAAACGTTTTCCGTGTTTTGCAGGTCTGCCTTTCCTTCCTGTTGGTGCAGGAGCAAGATCATAAATGACAGAATCTGCTCTGGTATTTCCAATGAGATCAAGGTTTGGATACTCTTCGACAATGGATACAAGATTCTGCTTTGTATACCAGCTGTCACAAAGTATGATAACATTTTTCTGTGATGAAAATTCAGGCATGACCTGACGTACCATGGATGCAGCAAGCTCAAGTTTTGATTCTTTTTTTTGCCACATGCGGTATCCTAACGGCACCGCAAGATATGCTATTTTATCATTATTCCACATGGGCACACATAACATCAGACTTACAAAACAGTGTCCATTAAGATAATTACAGCCATTATGCGCTGCATGATCAAACAGCTTTGATACATTTTCGAATTTTGTATAACCGCGCGCAACGCGCAGGAAGGAAGGAACAATATGTTTAACCCCAT
>OLOW01003187.1_pt1 | contig 10594 bp, 12 predicted proteins | sample 1672801 | NCBI WGS metagenome assembly OLOW01 (sample SAMEA3136725, study PRJEB25190) | human gut metagenome | biome: human gut; feature: human-associated habitat; material: faeces | place: Austria | collected 2013
TTTGACAAGTTTGGACAAAAATTGACAATTTTCCGGCTTCCGGCTCAGTTTGTCGAATTGTGTCTGTAAAAAGTGGAAAATTTCTGCGCGCAAAATATTGAAATTTCTACAGATATGTGGTAAATTATAGTCATCGCAGCGAAAAATAGTGTCTGGCCGGACAACTCCACGATTTAAAGGAGACAGTCCCATATGGAATCTCAAATCAAAATTCTGCTCGTCGACGCCAATGAGACCTTTACCGCGCAGCTCTCGTCTGTGCTGGGTCAGAATCCTGCCTTTGATGTCGTCGGCACTGCAAACGACGGCGAATGCGCCGTGGAGCTTTTACATCGCGAGCAGCCGGACGTGCTGATCATGGACCTGCTGCTGCCGAAGCTGGACGGCATTTCCGTCCTGAAAGAGGCAAGCACCCTCTCCAAGCCGCCGCTGGGTCTGGTGCTGACGGGCTTTCTGACCGACTACGCCGCGCAGGCAGCGGAAAAGCTCGGTGTGCGGTACTTTATCAGCAAGCCGTGCAATCTGCAGATGGTCGCCGAGCGCGTGATGGAAATCGTTGCGGCAGAGCGCGCGGACAAAAAGCCCTTCCGGCAGGAGGCGCAGGTCGAAGCGCTGGTAACCTCGATCATCCACGAAATCGGCGTTCCGGCGCACGTCAAGGGCTATCAGTATCTGCGCGAGGCAATTTTAATTGCCGTCGACGACATGGACGTGATCAACGCCATCACAAAAGTTCTCTACCCGCAGGTCGCGAAGACGTTTTCCACGACACCCTCCCGCGTCGAGCGCGCCATCCGGCACGCCATCGAGCTGGCGTGGGACCGCGGCGATCTGGAAACGCTGCAAAAATTCTTCGGCTACACCGTCTCCAACACCAAAGGCAAGCCCACCAACTCCGAGTTCATCGCCCTCATTGCCGATAAGCTGCAGCTGCAGCTCAAAAGCGGGCAGGCGAGGTATCCTGCATCCTGATTTAACCGAAAGAGCCATCCGATTTCGTGACCAAAGTCCGGAATCGGATGGCTCTTTTTCAAGAAAACAGAGTTACAAAACAGCCTGCAGAACAAGCACCGTGATACAGCACAGCATGGATACCGGCAGAAGCCCCAGCCCCAGCCACGCGCCGACAATGCCCGCAGCCATCGCGCACGTGCCTGCGACCGGCGAGCCGGTTGCCGTGGTGATGGCAGGGAAGGTCATGACGGCAAGCGTCACATAGGGCACGTAGTATAAAAACGAGCGCAGAAAGCGGCTTTTGATCGGTTTTCGGATCAGCGTCAGCGGCAGGACACGGATGGCATAGGTGGTCAGCGCCATAATGGCAATGTAGAGATAGGTGTTCAAACCGTGCGCGCCTCCTTTTTGGATGTTCGGGCGGCTTCTTCTTCCTCCGCGTCCGGCTCCTCGCGCGGAAAGAGGATCGCCGCACCGGCAGAAATCAGAATGGTTAGAAGCAGAATCCGCATGCCGTCGCTGAGTTGGGGCAGAAGCTTTGCCGCCAGGAGACTCAGCGCGAAGCTCACAATGATCGCGCCCAACACCACGTGGTTTTTCTTGCCCTCGGGCATGATAATGGCAAGGAACATACCATAGAGCATGACCGAAAAGCCGTTCATCGCCCAGACAGGAAGCAGATTGCCTGCCAGCGCGCCGAAGAACGTGCCGAGGCTCCAGCCGGGGAGTGCGGCGCACATGGCGCCGAAGAAGTACCAGACGTTCAGAAAGCCCTCCTGCGCGATGGCAATGCCGAACAGTTCGTCGGTTACATCAAAGCCGATGAGCAGGCGGTGGACAAGCGGCGTGTCCGGATGAAGGCGCTGACTCAGCGCGCAGCTCATAAGAAGATAGCGGGCGTTGATGATCAGCGTCATAAGGACCATCATAAAGACGCCGGAGTTTTCCGTAATCACCGTAATGCCGCCGTATTCTCCGGCGGAGGCATTGTTGAGAAGGCTCATCAGAAAGCCCTGAAACGCAGAGATGCCTGCCGTGTGGCAGGAGATACCGATGCCGAAGCTGACAGCAAGATAGCCCAGCGCAATGGGAAGACCGTCGCGCAGACCCTCGCGGAATTTATTCCGATTCATCATTCACAGACCTTTTTCTCATGTTTTCCCAGCTATTATAGCGCAACTCTTGACATAAGAAAAGAAAATGTTTATGATAGAAACATAAGGAAAAGAGATGATACTTATGATGTCAAAATACCGCGTGTTCTGCACGGTGGTCGAGCTTGGCAGCTTCACGCAGGCGGCAAACAAGCTCAATTATTCACAGAGCGCCGTCAGCCAGACGATCAAAGCGCTCGAACAGGAGCTGGGAACGACGCTGGTCAGCCGCCAGACGCACCGGCTGCAGCTGACGCGCGACGGAGAAAGCTATCTTCCGTTTCTGCAGGAGATTGCGGCGGCAGAGGCGCGGCTTGAGCGCCGGAAGGAAGAGCTTTCGCAGCTGCAGAACAGCGAGATTCGCTTGGGGACCTTTACCAGCATCAGCCGGACCTATCTTCCGCCGCGGATTCAGGCGTTTTCCGCGCGCTACCCCGGCGTGCATTTTTCTATGCGGCAGGGGGAGTACGACGAGATTGCGCAGTGGCTCTCCGACGGGAGAATCGACCTCGGCTTTACGAACCTCGATGCCGATCAGCCGCAGGAGCGAAGGCTCTTATACGAAGACCGGATGGTCGCGGTCCTTCCCAGAGCGCACCGTCTGGCGCACAAGGCAGAAATCCGGCTGCAAGACTTGATGCAAGAGCCGTTTCTGATGCTCGACGAGGGCGATTTCAGCGTTGTCCGGCGGGCGTTTGAAGCGGAGCATCTGACGCCGGACGTGCGGTATGTGGTGTATGACGACTATACGATTTTATCCATGGTCCAGCTGGGACTGGGAATCTCGATGCTCTATGAGCGCGTGGCGCGCGGATTTGAAGAGCAGGTGGCACTGGTGCCGCTGCACAACGCACCGAAGCGCCGCGTGGCGCTGGCGTGGAAAAACCGCGACACACTCAGCTATGCGGCAAGAAGCTTTGCCGATTTCCTGCTGAACGAAAAATAACAGGGATGCGCCGGAGCGCATCCCTGTTATACTGTCAAAAAAGCTGACGCTTTCTTGACAGAAGGGGCGGCACCTCGACTGCGCGCATAATTTTGCGCCGGAGGCGCAAAATTCCACACTTGCGGGCTATAGGGAATATTTTCCCACGCACAGGTCGCGGGAAAATATGAATTTTGATTTCATTTCACGTCTGCGGACGTGAAACTCTGTGAGGCAACGGGAGGTATTACGATGGTCTACGGCTTTATTGGTCTCGGCAATATGGCAGGCGCGATTATCCGCGGCATGGCAGGAAGCGGCAGCTTTTCTTCCGACACGCTCTGCGGCTTCAACCGCTCGCCGGAAAAAACGCAAAGGCTTGCGCAGGAAACGGGGCTTGTCCCGTGCGAAAGCGCAAGGCAGGTCGCAGAACAAGCGGACGTTCTGGTACTCGGCGTCAAGCCGCAGATGCTGCCGGACGTGCTGCCCCTGATTGCGCCCGCCGTCACGCCGAAAACGCTCGTTGTAACGATTGCTGCCGGCAAGGGCTTCGATTTTTACGCTTCCTATCTGGGCGATGTTCCGCTTGTTCGCGTAATGCCCAATATCTGCGCGCAGGTGCTTTGCTCGGCAAGCGCCGTCTGCCCGAACAGCCTGTGCAGCCCCGCGCAGGCAGAACTGGTGCGAGCAATGTTCCGCACCGTGGGCGAGGTTTATGACATTCCAGAGGCGCAGTTTGCCGCGTTTTCGGCGCTCGGCGGCGCTTCGGGCGCATTTGTGCAGATGTATATCGACGCGGTCTCGTCCGCGGGCGTAAAAGCCGGGCTTCCGCGCGCGCTGGCGCAGAAAATTGCCTGCCAGGCGACGCTCGGCGCGGCAAAGCTCTGCCAGGAAACCGGTGAGCATCCGATGGCGCTGGTCGATAAAGTCACCTCTCCCGGCGGCACAACCATTGAGGGCGTCCATGCGCTCAAAAAAGCGGGCTTCGAGTCCGCCGTCATCGAAGCGGTAAACGCCGTCATTGAGAAGGACAAACGGCTGGGTTAACCCATCACAAAGCCGCCCGCAGATTGAGAATCTCTGCGGGCGGCTTTTGCCGGAAAAACGCGGACGCACCATGCGCCTCCGGCGTCGGGCAGAGCTGCAGCTTCATCCGCCGTGATCCCCCGGAAAGCCACCGGCGGGTATCTGCCTTTCGTGGTTCCGCCGCGCCCGGCAAAACACACGGCAAAGCTCCGCATGCAGAGCCCCGGAACCGGAAAAGCCAGCAGATCTTCACGCGCTGCGCTCCGCCGGAAATTTCCGTTTCTGCGGAACGAAACATGCTGTTGAAAAACCTTCCAAACCAGCGATTTCGGAAAGGAAGATAGTGTGAAAGAAACCCATCAGGGGTGTCTTTCGCGCTCAATCAACCAGTTTTTCAAGCTTTAAAAAGCTTGAAAAACTGCCACAGCGTGTCAAAAAGACTTTTTGACACGCTGGAAAGAAAAATTTCTTTTTGCGCGCGGCTGTAAGCTCTGGGGATAGTGTGTGCAGACGCGCGCGGTTCATGCGCGCCAGATTCTGCCTTCTTTCCGGCATTGACTTTCCGCAGTCAAACGGGTAAGATGAATAGCAGCAAGAGGTGAAACGTATGCAGAATTTTGAAAATTTAACTGAGAAGCAGGTCGAAAGCCGCGAAATTTTCGACGGCTATATCATGCACGTCTTCAAAGACACCGTCGAGCTTCCGAACGGAAAGCTTGCCCCGCGCGAGTATATGCGCCATGTGGGCGCAGTGTGCGTCGTGCCGCTGCTCGATGACGGCAGCGTTCTTCTGGAGCGGCAGTTCCGCTATCCGGTCGGCAAGGTTCTGATGGAGATACCGGCAGGCAAGCTCGACAGCAAGGACGAAGATCCCAGAAAGGCAGCTGCGCGCGAGCTTCTGGAGGAGACCGGCGCGGTCGCAGAAGAGCTGATCGAGCTCGGGATGTTCCTTCCCGCCTGCGCCTACAGCGACGAGGCAATCCACATGTACGCGGCAAAGAAGCTTACCTTCCGCGAGCAGAAGCTGGACGCCGACGAATTTCTGAACGTCTTTACGATGCCGCTTGAGCAGGCGGTGCAGAAGGTCCTTGCAGGTGAGATCTGGGATGCAAAGACCCAGACTGCGCTTTTGAAGGTCTGGCTTCTGCGCCAGCAGGGCAGGCTCTGATTTTTTTCCTACATAGGAATCGGGTCCGGCAAAGAGGGTGCAATTCCCCGCGAGTCGGTCACTGTGAAGCCGGTCCTTCCGGCTCAGCCAGACTGCTGCCCGATGGATTCTTGTTTCTGCCGGAACCGGAAACATACAGCCTTTTTGCGCCTGTATCCGGTTTTCGGATGCAGGTTTTTTATTTTGGGATGTATCGGAGGGCGCATGAAAAAACAGCAGCTGTATCTCTCGTCCATCGCGGACGACGCGCCGCAGACGGCGAAGGATTACGGACTCGGGTTGGAGCTTGCCCAGTTCTGCACGGCGGCATTTCTGGACAATCCGGACAAAGTAACCGAGCTTTTCCCGCAGGACTGCGCCCGCTATCTGTCCTCTTCCCTTGCCGCCTGTCTTGCCTCGTCTGATCGGTTTGTGCTGCATGGACCTTTTAACGAGCTCTGCCCCGCCGCAATCGACCCGCTCGTGCTGGAAATCACAGAAAAGCGCTACCGCCAGGCAATCGACAGGGCAGTTTCACTTGACTGCCCGAAGCTGGTACTGCACGCGGGCTTTGTGCCGCTGGTGTATCACCCGGAGTGGTTCGTCTCGCGTTCGGTGCTTGTGTGGAAGCGGCTGATGCGGGAGGTGCCGGAAACGCTCACGGTGTGTCTGGAAAACGTCATGGAGCCGGACGAGACGATGCTGCTGGAAATTCTGCGGCAGGTAGACAGCCCTCAATTGAAGCTCTGCCTCGATCTGGGGCATGCAAACACCGCGGCAAGCAGAAAGCCGCCTGTGCAGTGGCTGCGTGCCTGTGCGCCGTATCTTTCTCACGTACATTTACACAACAACGACGGCGTGCGCGATCTGCACGCGCCGCTCGATCAGGGCGCGATGGACATCGCGGGGCTGCTCGGCGAGCTTTCCGCGCTCTGCCCGCGCGCTACCGTCACACTCGAACTCGGCACATGCCGGCAGTCGGTCCAATGGCTTGCCGCGCAGAACCTTCTGGAGGAATAGCACATCATGGAATCGGAACAGACGCTTTTGTCCGCAATCTCGCAAATCACAGCCCTTGACGCAGGCGCGATGGACGCCGCGCGCAAACGGCAGGCAGAGCTGGCAAAGCCACCCGGAAGCCTCGGGCTTCTGGAGGATATTTCCGTCCAGCTCGCTGGCATCACCGGAAGCGTCAAAAATACCATCCAGAAAACACGCATCTACGTTCTTGCCGCCGACAACGGCGTGGTCGACGAGGGCGTCAGCTCCGCGCCGCAGTCGGTGACGCTGGCGCAGTCGATCAATCTCACGCGGGGCTTAACCGGCGCGTCGTGTCTGGCAAAGCACTTCGGAGACGAGCTGGTCGTGGTCGATATGGGCATCAGGCTTCCGTACCACTGCCCGGAGATTATAAACCGCAGTCTCGGCAAAGGAACGAAGAATTTTTACAAAGAGCCTGCCATGACGCGCGCGCAGGCGGTAGCCGGCATTGCCGCCGGTATGGCGCTTGCCGCGCAGGCAAAGAAAGACGGTGTGTCTATCTTAGGTGTCGGCGAGATGGGCATCGGCAACACGACGACCTCGTCGGCAGTTCTTGCCGCGCTCACGGGCGCAGGCATTGAAGATGTCACCGGTCGCGGCGGCGGCTTGACCGACGCGGCGTTTCTGAAGAAAAAAGAGGTCATCTCGCACGCGCTTGCGCTTCATAAGCCGGACTCCAACGACCCGATTGACGTTTTGTCCAAAGTCGGCGGCTTCGATCTGTGCGCAATGACGGGCGTGTTTCTGGGCGCGGCGCGCCAGCGCCTGCCGGTCGTGGTCGACGGGTTCATTTCCATCGTCGCTGCCCTGTGCGCAGGCAGACTCGCGCCGCTTTCCAAGGGCTATTTTCTCGGTTCGCACCGCTCGTTTGAGGTCGGTTTCCAGCTTGCCGAGCGGGAGCTGGGGCTGAAGCCGTGCCTGGATCTGGGCATGCGGCTCGGAGAGGGCAGCGGCTGCCCGATTGCCTTCCGCGTCGTGGAGGCGGCGTGCGCCGTCATGGACACGATGGCGACCTTCCCCGAGGCGGCAATCGACGACACATACTTAACCGAAATCCGCGCAAAGGACAGCTTTACGGTATGACATATTTTCTTTCCGGCGGCTCGAAAAGCGGCAAATCGATGCTCGCCCAGAACATCGCCAAGTCCCTTCCCGCGCCGCACTATTATCTCGCGACCCTTCGCCCGACGGACGCCGAGGACCGCGCCATCGTCGCAAGGCACCTGCGAGAGCGCGACGGCTGGGGCTTTACAACACTCGAGTGCGAATGCGGCATTCTGTCGGCGCTGGAGCTTGCGCCGGAAAACGGCACGTTTTTGCTCGACAGCGTCACGGCGCTGCTGGCAAATGAGATGTTCCGCCCGGACGGCTCGGTCGATTGGACTGCGGGCGAGCGGCTGGCAAACGATCTGGTCCGGTTTTCGCAGCTGGCGCGAAGCGTCGTCTTCGTTGCCGACTTCGTCTTTTCCGACGGACGCGATTACGGCGCGCTTACGGAAGATTACCGCAGCGCGCTCGGGCACATCGGCGTGAAGCTCGCGCAGGCGTGCGGCAATGTCGCGGAGCTGAGCGCGTCGATTCCCATCTGGTACAAAGGAGGCTGGCAGCCTTGAAAACGCAGATCACCGCCTTTTTTATGGCGTGGGGCATGTTTTTATCCATCCCGTGCCCGTGCAAAATCTGGGACGAAAAAGCACGCCCCTGGCAGCTGGTGTATCTGCCGGTTGCCGGCTTGCTGGTCGGCGCGCTCTGGGCGCTGGCGGCGTATGCGCTGGGGTCTTTCGACCGGCTTCCGGCGCTGCGTGCGGCGGTTCTGGCGGCGCTGCCGTTTCTGCTGACAGGCTTTCTCCATCTCGACGGCTTCATGGACTGCTGCGACGCGATTTTATCCCGGCGGGATCTTCCCACGCGGCAGAAAATCTTAAAGGACTCGCACGTCGGCTCGTTTGCCGTCGTGTGTACGATTTTCCTGATGCTTGCCGCATTCGCGGCGTTTTGGGATTTTGACGCGAAGGAAGGCTGGCAGGGCTTGCTTCTGCTTCCGGTTTTTTCGCGCTTTGCCTCGAGCTTCTGCGTGTTCGCCTGCCGCCCGATGCAGACCAGCCAGTACGCCTCCGGCTTTGAAGCGGCGCAGCACAAGCGCCAGCTGACGGCGCTTGCGGTTTTGAACGTGCTTGCCGCTGCCGCAGGGCTGCTGCTGTTAAAATCCGCATGGTTTACGGTCTCGGCAATCGGCGCAGAGCTTTTCGCGCTGCTCGTCTGCCGCGCGGCGCGGAAAAATCTCGGCGGCATGTCGGGCGATATTTCGGGCTTTTCGATGACATTGGGCGAGCTGGCAGGGCTTTTGCTGCTGCTTGCCGGACAGGGGGCACTATGGAGCTGATTTTTGGCGGCGCATATCAGGGAAAGACGCAGTATGCCGCGCAGAAATATGGTCTGACGGACGCGGATATTTTCACCTGCGAGGATCTTGATCTGGACCCGGACGCGCGCTGCATCCGCCATCTTGAGCGCTTTGCGCGCGCGTGCACGGAAGCGAGGCTCGATGCGCGCGAGGAATTTGCGCGGCGCTCGCCCCGCGCCTGTGTGCTGATCGCAGACGACATTTCCTGCGGCATTGTGCCGCTGGACCGGTCGGAGCGGACCTGGCGCGAGGCATCCGGCAGGCTTCTTTCCAGCCTCGCGGCGCAGGCGGACACCGTCACGAGAATTTTCTGCGGGCTGCCGCTGGAGGTCAAGCCATGAACCGGCTCGTTCTTCTGCGGCACGGCAGAACCGAGGGCACCGAGCGGCACCTGTACTACGGCGCGACCGATCTTCCGCTGCTGGAAGACGGCGTGCGGGAGTTAAAAGACGCGGCAAGGCGCGGCGTCTATCCGGCGCCCGGCGGCTTTTCGTTCGTCACCACCGGCATGCGGCGGACCACCGAGACGCTGCGCGCCATTTACGGCGACGTGCCGTTTTCCGTGCTGGAGGACCTGCGCGAGGTCAATTTTGGAATTTTTGAGATGAAAAGCTACGAAGAGGTAAAGTCGGAGCCTTCCTATCAGGCGTGGCTCGCGGGCGACTGGTTTTCCAACACACCACCGCAGGGCGAGTCGTTCCGCGCCTCGGAGGCACGGATTGCGCGCGGGCTGGAGCAGCTTCTCGCGCGCGAAGAGGACACGATCTGCATCTGCCACGGCGGCACCATTCTCACCGCGATGCAGCGCCTGTTTCCGGAGGAAGGAAAAGACGGCTATGCCTGGCAGCCGAAGCCCGGCTTCGGGTATACGATCGATCTGGTAAATCGCGCTTATCTTCCAATTTCCGGTTGATTGCGTTGCAAGATTTCGTTTTCTGTGTTATGATTGCGTCAGTTCACGATTCGCTTTTTTGCGCCGGTTTTTCAGCGCGGCGCTTGGAAACGGAGGTATCACATATGAAACGGTTTGTTACGATTTTTCTGACGATTGCGCTTCTTGCCGGGCTGCTTGCTATTCCGGCGGGCGCGGCAAACACGGCACTGGACACTGCGGCAAAAAAGGCGGCGGCGTTCGCAGTCTCCGAGCTGCCCCATCCGGGCGCGGCAGACGACTGGGCGGTAATTAGCGTCGTGCGCGGCGGCTTTGATTGCCCCGAGAACTGGACGGATTCCTATTACCGCGCGCTTGCCGGGAAGGTCTTAAGCACCGGCGGTGTGCTGTCCAAAACCCGCCTGACCGAATACGCCCGCGTGATTCTGGGGCTCACCGCCATCGGAGAAGACCCTGCGAACGTGGCAGGCTATCATCTGCTTGCCGCGCTGTCCGATTACGACGCTGCAACCCAGCCGGGCGTCACATCTGCCGCCTACGTGCTGCTGGCGCTCGACTGCGGCAATTATGAAATTCCGAAGACGGAAGCAGGCAAAACGCAGGCGACGCGCGAAATGTATGTCGATTTTATGCTCGGCAAGCAGCTCTCCGACGGCGGCTGGGCAATCGGCGCGGAAGAAGCCGACCCCGATGTGACCGCAATGGTTCTGCAGGCGCTCGCGCCCTACCAGTCGAACACGGCGGTCAAGAACGCAGTCTCGCTCGGCGTGCAGCGGCTGTCCAAACTGCAGAACGACGACGGCGGCTACACCTCCTGGGGCTACACCAGCTCCGAGTCCTGCTCGCAGGTTGTTTTGACGCTCTGCGCGCTGGGGATTTCCATGGACGACAGCCGCTTTGTGAAAAACGGTCATAGCGTTCTCGACAAGCTCCTGACCTATCAGCTCTCCGACGGCAGCTTCTGCCACGAAGACAGCTACGATGCCTACGCCACCATGCAGGCGCTGTGCGCCCTGTCGGCAGCCGTCCGGCAGCAAGCCGGCAAACGCGC
>OLOW01003188.1_pt1 | contig 10592 bp, 7 predicted proteins | sample 1672801 | NCBI WGS metagenome assembly OLOW01 (sample SAMEA3136725, study PRJEB25190) | human gut metagenome | biome: human gut; feature: human-associated habitat; material: faeces | place: Austria | collected 2013
GGCTGGCGACAGCGGCCTGGTTCTTCTTGCCGTCTTCGGCGACACGCTCGGCGCTCCGAGATGTGGAGAAATACGGCTCGAGCGTCCAGTCTCTGTGCTCATTGAAGAAGGGGCGGCACTGACGGAAGCCCTGCGGGTGGGAGTAGACGGTATCGATATCGTCCAAGGTCGCTCCGGGAATGCCCAGAAGGTTGTGCTCGATCTTCACCAGCTGCTCTCCGACGACGGCGCAGTCGTATTTCTGAATGAGGTCGTAGACTTCGGTGATGCCTCCGGTCGAGGAATTCTCGATGGGGACGACGCCGTAGTCGATGCTGCCGTCTTTCACGGCTTTCACGACGTCTTCAAATAAAGGGAAATAGGATTCTTCCCGTTCCCTGCCGGCGAATTGCTGCTCCATGGCTTCGTAGGTGTAGGAGCCTTTCGCGCCATAGCAGCCGACTTTGAGTGTACGTGTCATAGGATGCCTCCGAAAAAAGGTTCAGGGTTAGCCCGTGGGGCGGAGCGTCCCTTGATGGTGGATGAAAGCTCAACCCGAATGAGGAATTAGGGAATAAAGGTGACGGCTTCGCCGTAAATATATATGGGGCAATGCCCGAAGGCTTTACGAGCGGATGCTATTCTCGTATCGCCAGCCTTCCCCTCTAGGGGAAGGTGCCCCGAAGGGGCGGATAGGGTGACTATGGTATGAAAGAAGAATGACCGAAAGAACCCTAGTGACCAGTCACCAGCTACTCATCCTTGCTTTCAAACTTCAGGGTTGTGGTGCGGCGCATAAAAATAGGGAAGCGCCGCAGCATTTAGATAGCGTTTCGCGCCGTCGTCATCGAAAGCGCAGCCGAGGGCCCCCTTGCACTGCGGTCAGTATCACATAAGAACCGGCTGGGAAACGACGCCTTGGTATACGTATTTCTGCTTTCACACATGCATCGTTTATCGGTCTGCAAGAAAGATTTCTCGCTTCGCTCGAAATGACGATACGGGGGTCTGATTTCATTCGTGAATACCATATCTTCAAAACTCCGCGGCGCTTCCCTGTTTTTATGCGCCGCACCACCCCCTCTGAACCCTCTGAACCTGTAGAACCCGCTTTCCCTCTTTCGCAAATAATCAAAAGGGGGCGGCACGCCCCACGGGCTAACCCTGAATCCTCTCCGCTCTTAATTTCTTTAGCGTCTCATGCTATAATACAAAAAAATCTAAAAGACAAAAAGTTCGGTAAACTTCCGACGGAAGGAGGCCATTCCCTTGACATCTACGAGCGATACACCGCAGAGCCTTTTGCGAGAGGCTCACATGGAGATGATATTCTCCCAGCTGTTGGCCTTGGACCAGATTTCCGACCGCGCCACCTACGATGCCCGCATTCCCTCCCTTCTGGGAAACATCGGGCAGATCACGCGCTCGGATCGTGCCCACATTTTCAGCATTCACGAAGAGGAAGAGTGCTATTACCGGAACGACTACGAATGGTGTCAGGATGGAGTCACCCCGCAGATCGAAAACCTGTAGCATGTCCCCGCCGCCCTCATCCCGCTCTGGGATCACACGCTCCGAGGCGGAAAAGCCATCAGCCTCTGGGATCTAGAAACGATCAAGGATGCTATGCCCGCAGAGTATGACATCCTGCATGCGCAGGGCATCCACAGCATCGCCGTGCTTCCTATCTTTGCCGCCGGGAAATTCGTCGGATTCATCGGCCTTGACAATCCTGACCACGCCATTTATGACATCGCTTCCAAAATACTGCAGGTCATCAGCGGCCATTTGTGCTGCATCCGCTCGCATCTCGATGCCCAGGAAACGCTGCGCGAAAGCCGCGCCCGGCTCAAATCTCAGCTCATCTCCCTCCGGCGCGAGACCTATCTGGTCGATGTCCTCGCCTCGGACTACCGCTGCAATCTCACGCAGGATACCTTCGAGACGCTCAAGGGAGTCCCCCGCTGTCCGACGGATACTTCCGGCATCTTCAGCGAGTGGGTCCGCAAAGCCTATGACGAGTACATCATCCATGCCTCCGCGCCGGATTTCCTTTTTTTGCCAGAAAACAGCTTCTTGCCGCGCTTTCTGCGAAGCAGATCCTGCGCTACCGTTTAGAAGTCATTCCCAATGAGGCCGGCCATCGCCACCTCGAGATACAGATCGCCCCGCTCCACTCCATTGAAGACGACCAGCATAAGATCGCGATCGGCATTCGCTCCATCGATGACCTCGTCCTTCGCGAAAAACGTCTGGATAAAGAAAAAGCGAAGGCGAAAAGACGGCTGCAATTCCGTAAAGAGCTCATCAGCACGATCGGGAAAATCTACCACGCCATCTACTTCTTCGATCTGGATAAAGGCACTTATATGGAAATCACTGCCAACAAAGATTTCCAGCACGCTCTCGGCAGCGAGGGATGTTTGAGCAAAGGGATTCCCATCACCGTGAAAACTTTCATCGCTCCCGAATGCCAGGCATCCATGAAAGCCTTCCTCGAGCCATCCACCCTCTCCGACCGCCTTCGCGAAAGAGACACCCTCGCCATGGCACACCGGGATCACAATGGCATCTGGTACCTGGGCCGCTTCATCGTGAAGCAAAGACATACAGATGGAAGCGTCGCGACCCTCCTCTACACCATGCAAGACATCGACGAAATCAGACAGAAAGAGCTCAGCTATCAGGAAGAGCTCCGAAAGAGCGCCCGCGAAGCCCAGATCGCCAGCCAGGCGAAGACGGATTTCCTCCGCCGCATGACCCACGACATCCGCACCCCGATCAACGGCATCCTCGGCATGATAGAAATAGCCGATAGCCATCCCACTGACATCGAGAAGTTGCGGGACTGCCGTCATAAAATCCACGAAGCCGCCAACATGCTCCTCGCTATGGTGAATGACATCCTCGACATGAACAAGCTCGAGTCCGGCAGGCTCGAGCCGGAAAGTGTCCCCTTCGACATCTTGGAGCTCCTCACGGAAGTGAATCATCTGGCTGAAATACAGGCCCCTGCCTACGGCGTCACCACCCACGTGAAGAATCCCCCCTTCCCGGTCCGCCGCGTCATCGGCTCCCCCACCTTCCTTCGCCGCGTCCTCTTGAACCTTGCCGGCAATGCTTTGAAGTACAACCGCCGCGGCGGACGCATTGATTTCTCCTGCGACAAGATCGAAATCAAGGGGGATACGGCCTACTTTACGCTGACCTGCGCCGACACCGGCATCGGTATGAGTGAAGATTTTCAGAAACCCGCCTTCGAGCCCTTCACGCAGGAGTCGAATACAGCCCGCACCCGCTACATGGGGACCGGGCTCGGCCTGGCCATCGTGAAGGAACTCGTGGAAAAAATGGACGGCACCATCGCCCTTGAAAGTCAGGAAGGTGTCGGCAGCCGCTTCAGCCTCACCGTCCCCTTCACCATCGACCATGCGCCGCAAGAAGAGGAAAAAGCGGCCAAGAGCCCCGTCTCCCTCGCCGGTCTTCACGTCCTCCTCGCCGAAGACAATGAGCTGAACCGCGAGATCGCAGTCTTCCTCCTCGAAAAAGAAGGCATGGAAATCACCGCCTGTGAAAATGACGCCGAAGCCGTCAAAGCGTTCCGCGAATCACCCCAAGGCTACTATGACCTCATCCTCATGGATATCATGATGCCCGTCATGAACGGCTATGAGGCGAGCCGGCAGATCCGCAGCCTCCCCCGCCTTGATGCTACGGTCATCCCCATCTTCGCCATGACCGCAAACGCCTTTCAGGACGACATCGAAAAGAGCCATAAGAACGGCATGAACGAACATCTCACCAAGCCTCTTCATACGGAGGTCGTGCTTGCCACGATACGGAAGTATGTGAGATAGAAGTGACTGGTGACTGGTGACTAGGGACTAGGGACTGGGGATTAGGGATGAGGTTTGTCATGCACAGACGCCGGATGCATTCACGTATCCGTATGAATGCATATATAAGACAAACACAAATGCGTTCGCCCTTGGAGAAGGGCGCGGCCAAAGGCCGGGATAGACTGTCCCGAAGGGGCAGAATTCTGCAAAACAGTACATAAAGATATGGGACAGCACGCCCCACAGCCTAAGTTTGAAAGCAGACTACTCTTATTCCCTGTTTACGAAGTCTCAAAGGTTAAAGAAGCTGACTCTGCGATTGAATCCGCGTTTTCCTCATTTCTCATTCAAAAAGGCGATGTGAAATAACGATCATCTCATTTTCGCGTTCAATCTGCCGCGGGGGACTTGCAGCTCTCATAGGAGTGACCGGGAAACCTTATCCCAGCTGTCTTTCATGCCATAGTCACCCTATCCGCCCCTTTCGGGCACCTTCCCCTAGAGGGGAAGGCTGCGATACGAGAATACAATCTTCTAAAAAAAGACGGCAAAGCCGCCACGAGAACCCTGAACCCTGAACCAAATAAAAGCAAAGTAAAAAGTAGCGGTGAAGAAATGAGGGTTCATTTCTTCACCGCTACTTTCTTACCCCTTAATAAATCATTTTTATAATAGCGCATTTGGTCGATATATAATAAAATAGATATGTAAGTTTGTATTCTATAATGCGTATGATATGAAAGGAGACTTTTATGAACCTGCTATTTACTGCACTCATTGTCGTATGGGCGGCCTGGCTCATTTTGAAGAAGTACAAGCCGCAGACCGTCCTTTTCGTAGCAGGCGGTCTTCTTCTCGCCGGCTCGATGATTATGAGCTGGGGCACGATCCTTCCCGCCGGAAAGAGCACCGGCATGTGGAGCTTCGATATTTTTGAACTCATCCGCACTCTTTTTGCGAACCGACTCTCCGGCCTCGGCCTCAACATCATGGCTGTCGGCGGCTTTGCACGTTACATGGATAAGATCGGCGCGAGCAATGCGCTGGTCGCCCTCACCATCCGTCCGCTGATGCTGCTGAAATCGCCCTACATCGTCATGAGCGCCTGCTGGGTACTCGGCATGTTCCTTGGGCTGGCCATCAATAGTGCCTCAGGCCTGGCCATGCTGCTCATGGTGACCATGTTCCCGATCCTTGTCGCACTCGGTGTCTCCCGCATCTCTGCGACCGCAGCCATCGCGACCACGCTCTGCCTTGACTGGAGTCCGTCAGATACCGGCACCATCTTTGCCGCTGAGATCGCAGGCTTCGATCCCGTCATCTACTGGCACACCTTCCAGATCCCGATCGCCTGCGCCGTCATTCCCTGTGTCGCCATCGCCCACTACCTCACGCAGAAGATCATGGATAAGCGCGACGGGCACATCGTGCGCGCTCTGGATCCGGCGGAAGTCTCTGTCAATATCGAGACTGAGGATGAAAAGAAAGCCGCGCTTTCCCATCCGCCGAAGATCTATGCCCTTCTTCCGATCATTCCTCTCGCTCTCATCCTCATCTTCTCGCCGCTCTGCCTCCCCGGCATCAAAATGAACATCATCATGGCGATGCTCATGGGGACCGCCATCGGCATGATCGCTCAGTTCTTCCGTACAAGAGACCTGAAGGAGACCTTCTCTGAGATCCAGATCTTCTTCGACGGCATGGGCAAGCAGCTCGCCAATGTCATCACCATCGTCATCGCCGGCGAATTCTTCGCGAAAGGCCTCACTTCCACAGGCTCCATCGATGCCATGATCCAGGGCGCCCAGACCACCGGCTTCGGCGCATTCGGCCTGACGCTTGTCATGATCGCCATCATCGCAGTCTGCGCCATCCTCATGGGCAGCGGCAATGCTCCCTTCTTTGCCTTTGCCAATCTCGTCCCGGCGATCGCTGCCAAGACAGGTGTCGCAGCCTCCTTCATGGTCCTCCCGATGCATCTCATCGCGAGCTCTGCGCGCGCCATCTCTCCGATCACCGGTGTCATTATCGTTGCCTCCGGCATGGCTGGCATCAGCCCCTTTGACCTTGTGAAACGCACAGCCATCCCGATGACTGTCTCCTGCATACTCATCGTCGTCGCGAACTTCGTGATCTTTGGATAAATAGTTGCTAGTTGCTAGTGACTAGTCACTAAAAAATAAAAGCGTAAGTGATATCGCACCGATAATCACTTACGCTTTTATTTTGGAGAGCGCTCAGAGCCAAGCCGGCCCCGCCGCTGTTCCTCCTTATTTTCCCGCTGCGAGCTTCACGATTTCCACCGCCTGCTTGGCGCATTTGACGAGGTCATCGATCACCTGATATTCCTCACTGGTGTGACATTTGAAATTTCCTGTACCGATCCCGACAGCGGCGATGCCGTGTTCATTGAAATGGTTCGCATCCATGCCGCCGCCCCCTTCCTTGAAGAAAGGTGCTGCCCCGACTGCCTCTGCCGCCTCTTTGGCCAGCACGCAGGGACGCGCGGTCTCTTCGAGCTTGAAGGCATGGTAAAGCGTATGCAGCTCGACCTCGATCTTCGTATGGTATTTCTCGGAGATCTTGTCTGCCGCCGCCTGAATATCGGCAGAGATCTGCTGATACTCCTTCGCATCGCGGCTTCTCTGCTCGCCGGTGATCGTCACGAGATCGCAGACGACATTGGTCGCACTTCCCGCCTCGATGATAGAGAAATTCGCCGTCGATACCGGTGAAAGCCGGCCATCCGGAAGATGCATGATGAGATCCGCAGCTACCTTCAGCGCATTCAGTCCTTTTTCCGGTTCATTGCCCGCATGCGCCGTCACGCCATGCACACGGATCGTGACACGCCCCTTGCTCGGAGCGGCAAGGACGATGGTCCCCGCCTTGCCGGAGGCATCATATACGAAAGCACTCTTCGATCGGAACTGGGAAAAATCATACTGGCGCGAGCCTTCGACGCCCGTTTCCTCACAGACAGAGAAGGCCACTTCGATCAAGCCATGCGGGATCTGCTTCTCTTTCACTTCGCGAAGCATTGCAAGGATCGCCGTGACGCCGCCGATGTCATCGCCTGCCAGGATCGATGTCCCGTCCGAGACGATCTTCTCTTCCGCTTCCTGCACGATAGGAACAATGTGCCCATGATTTCCCACGCGGTCCATATGCGCGGAGAAAAGGATAGGCTCGCCATCCGTATTTCCGGGAAGCCGTGCATAGAGATTGCCCGCATTGCCTCCGAGCACCTCGCCTGCTTTGTCTTCCGTCACGGTGAGACCAAGCGCCATGAGCTTCTCCTTCAGCACATCAGCGATCGCCCGCTCGTCACGCGAGTGGACCTCGATGGAAACCAGTTCTTTAAATTCATCAATGATACGTTTCTGATCCATGAGAGGACTCCTTTCTGAAATGAGAAATGAGAAATGCTAGGGAAACGCTGATTAAATCGCAGAGTCCGATTTGGTATGTATTTTCTACAATGCTTCGTCATAACCCGCCTTAAATAGCTCGCTATTCGCGGCGGCTTATTCCTCGCCTTGTATGAAAATACAAGAGCCAAGTCGGACAACGATTGAATCAGTGTTTCCTTAGGGCGGCGCATAAAAATCAGAAGCGACGCAGTGTATAAATAATGGCGATGCCCGAAAGTAGCATTCAAGTCACCGGTCACTTTGCGTCCCTAATCCCTAGCCACTCATCCTTGGTTCAGGGCTCAAGGTTGTGGTGGCGGCTTCCTTCGTATTGTCAGCCTTCCCCTCTAGGGGAAGGTGCCCCATAGGGGCGGATAGGGCACAGGCGGTATGAAAGACAGATGAGGAAAGCGGAGATGCGGGGAAATTTGATATCTCCTAGTCTCTTAGTCCCTAGCTACTAGTCACAAGCCACCAGTCACTGCCTTCTCCTCTTTCTATGCGGATGATAGAGCTGCCAGTGGAAGTGGATCGCACAGAAGCGAAGAAGTGTCACGCAGGAAAAAGCGATCCAAGAGGACACGGAGAGCTCCAGCGCCGTGAAATGACGCAGACAGCAGAGGACAAGGCCGCCTGCGATGGATGCGATGGCGTACACATCCATGTACAGCACGACAGGCATGCGCCGCGCCATCATATCCCGCAGCATACCGCCGCCGACCGCCGTAATAAGCCCGAGCATGGTCGGCAGAAGGAAACGGTACGAGTCAGGGTACTGGTAGAAGGCCGTCAATGCCCCCGTCACCGTGAAAGCCGCAAGCCCCACCGTATCCGAGATATTGTACATGAAAGTGATGTAGCGCTCATTCTCCCTCGATACGCGATAGACCGGATAGAGAAAAGAAATGATGAGCGCCGTGATGATGGAAACAAAGAGCCCGCCGGGACTGCGAAGCACCGACGGCGGCGTGATGCCGCAGAGCACATCACGCACCATCCCGCCGCCTACGCCGGTCATGACAGCAAGCACGGTGATGCCGAAAATATCCATACGCCGCGACAGTCCCACCACAGCGCCGGAAAAGGCAAAGGCGATGGTGCCGAGCGTTTCAAAAATGAGCCAGGTGATGGTCATGGGAGATCCTTTGAAAAAATGGAAAAAGGGGGCAGGGGGAACACTAGGCAATATGTCGGATATAGTTAGGAGTTAGGAATGAGGAGTTAGGAGTGTAGGTACAGCGCACAAAATTTGGAAGCGCTGTGAAATTTTATATAAGTAGCGCATAAATGGAAATATAAAAAGGGGTATTGGGGCGCCATAAAGTTTGTGCGCCCCTTCCGCCACTCCTCACTCCTAATTCCTCACTCCTCACTTTTAGCGCAAATGTTTCACCGCTCTATTGACCCATATTCAGAAATATCAAGCGCTATTCAAAATACCACACGCAACGCCGCATAGCAGAGATTCACATAGCCCTGTGCAAGCGGGCCGATGATGCGGTTCACCCAGCCGGAGAATACGATGAGCATCAGGATGACGAAGCCGTAGCGCGCATTAAAGTTTTCAAATTTCCAGGCAAGCTCTCCGGGCAGCACGGTAGAGACGATCTTCGAGCCATCGAGCGGCGGTATCGGGATCAGATTGAAGAAAGCGAACCATACATTGTACATCATGATCCACTGCAGGAAATAGAAGCCGCCGTCACCGAGCATGCCGATACGCCCCAAGATCGTGATGAGAAGCAGCGAAAGGAATGCCAGGAAAAGATTCATGCCCGGGCCTGCGAAGGATACCTTCAGCATCCCCATGCGATAATTTTTATAATAGCGTGGATCAATGTCTACCGGCTTCGCCCAGCCGAATCCGCAAAGTACGAGAAGGAGAGTCCCCATCATGTCGAGATGCGCCATCGGATTGATGGTCAGCCGCCCCATACGGGACGGCGTGGGGTCGCCCAAAGCATCGGATACGGCGGCGTGCGCGTACTCGTGCATCGAGAGCGCGATGAGGAGCGCCGGAGCGCGATAGATTAACGTAGATAGGTCGAGAAAGTCAAACATGGGGACTCCTTAGAAAAAAGGTTCAAGGTTCAGGGTTAGCTCATGGGGCGTGCCGCCCTTTGATTGTTTGCGAAAGAGGTTCAGCAGGTTCTATAGGTTCTACGGGTTCAACAGGGGGTGGTGCGGCGCATAAAAATCAGAAGCGCCGCGGAGTGTAAATAATGGCGATGGCCGAACGTGGTATTTAGTCACCAGTCACTAGTCACTCCTAATCCCCAATCCCTAGCCTCTCATCCCTGCTTTCAAACTTCAGGGTTAACCCGTGGGACGTGCCGCCCTATGATTGCGGATGAAAGCTCTACTTCGAGTGAGGAATGAGAAATTCGAAATGAGAAATGGTGATGCGGCACAAACAATAATGAAGCGCCGCAGAATTTTGATAGCGCTTCGTGCGTATCGTCAGTACGACTTCTAATCCCTAATCCCCAGCCACTAACTACCAGTCACTAGTCACTAGCCACTAGCCACTAGCCACTAGTCACTAGTCACAAGTCACTAGCCACTCTCATTCATCCGCCGGATGATTGCTGTGGATCTCTGCGGTCACGGGATGGAGCGTACAGCTGCCATAGGCAGAGAGCACGGTGAGCAGCGCGGCACGAGAGGCCTCGCTTTCAAAATGTGCGTCGATGAAAATTTTCTTTCCATCATCCACCGCATAGCAGTGAAGGATGTGGTACTCTGTCGTCTTCACGAAAGCGAGGAAATCCTGTTTCTTATCTTCATGCAGCGTGAGCTCGAAAATGCCGTGGACGGCGTAGCCGAAGACAGGGCAGTTCACATTGACCGTATAGCGCTCGACGATGCCCAGATCCTGCAGCCGTTCCAGCCGATTCTTCACCGCCTGACTCGTGAGGTACACCTGCCGCCCCAGATTTGTCATGGAAATGCGGCCATTCTTTTTGAGTGCATTGATGATTTTGATATCGGTTTCATCTAATTCTTTCGGAATCATACGGACGCCTCTTTTCTGTCAGTAGTTTATGAGTATTTCTATAAATCTATTATAACCGAAATTGAATTTCTGAGAAAGAGTGAGTGGAAAATAGGGGCAAGGTTTAGCCAATGGGGCGTGCTGTTCCTTACTTGCACGAAAAAGAGGTTCAGCAAGTTCTATAGGTTCAAAAGGGTTGGTGCGGCGCATAAAAAGTCAGAAGCACCGCGGAGTATAAATCATGGCGATGCCCGAAGAAAGGCGGAATGACAGGTTTTCCGAGAGTGTAGAATGGTTTGTGTAAATAAGATTTTTCTTGAGTTTACACAAGCTTTCAAGGTCTAAAACAAACCATAAAAGAGACTG